>VTLG01007193.1_pt1 | contig 17012 bp, 11 predicted proteins | sample 4694571 | NCBI WGS metagenome assembly VTLG01 (sample SAMN12604809, study PRJNA352737) | marine metagenome | biome: ENVO:00000447; feature: ENVO:00000209|ENVO:00000569|ENVO:01000036; material: ENVO:00002151; isolation source: viral sequences binned using virsorter ...
AGTAGATAGTGACCCCATTGGTATCAGTTGTTCTAGTATTAGACCAGCTACGCTACACGGTATTATACCTACAGCACAAGGTTTACTGTTATTCAGTCAAAACCAACAGTTCCTGATGTTCTCTACTGAAGGTAACTTAACACCAAGCACAGCTTTGATTAGAGGTCTATCTAACTATAAAACAAACCCTAATATAGACCCTGTTGATGTTGGTACATCTATTAACTTTGTTAGTAAGACGCACGAAACATCTGGATTTACTAGGGTATTTGGTATGCTTCCGCAAGGAGCAGGTCAAGCACCTAGAGTAGTGGATATAGGAAGAGTAGTCGCTGAATATATACCAGCTACTATAACTGCTTTGACTGCTAGTCCACAGAACAGCTTCATTGCTATGTATGGTACAACTCTAGATAAGATATGGTTCTACCGTACTTATAGTGATGGAGAAACTGATCTAATTCAAACATGGTTCAATTGGCAGTTACCTGGTAATGTGCATTTTGCAGAGGCTGACTCTGATACTATGTATTCTATTATAAAAACAGGAACTGGATCTGATGCTAGATATAATTTATGTAGTGCTACATTAACTCAAACACCAGAGGAAACTATTATAGTTACAGCTGAAGGTCAACAGGTTAACCCTCATATGGACTTCTATACAGCTGCTGATAATGGCTTAGCTGGTGGCTCTAATAAGAAAGTTGTCTATGATGTAGCAGGTAACTTCTCTAAATGTTATATACCATTTAAAGATGTCCCCACACTTACACCTGTTGTTGTCATTGCTGGTAATGCTACTGACAACTTCTCTGGTACAACTGAATCTGGTTTTACAGTTACACCTACTGTAGATTCAGATGGAGATGGTACTTATTTTAAAGTAACAGGTAAAGATTTATCTGCTCAAGCTGCTAATGTATATGTAGGTTATAAATATAATTATGATATAACATTACCTAAACTATATTTCCGTGAAGATTCTAGAGATCAAGGTAAAAGATCAGATTATACTGCTGCCCTTACTGTAGCTAGATGTAAGTTCTCAATTGGTCAATCTAGTGTTGTTGGATTTAAATTAAAACGTAAAGGTGTTCAAGCCGCTACTGAATCCTTTGTAGGAGATGGCAGTACAGTAGCTTTATCCCCTTCTTTTGATGTTCCAGATAAATCAGATATTATTGTTAAAAGGAATGGAGCTAAACAAACTTTAGTTACAGCCTTTACTGGTACTTCAGAAGAGAAGAAAAGTCAATATACATTAGTTGATCATGCAACTTTAACAGATAAAGTTACAGTAACATTTGGTACAGCACCAGCTGCAGAGACTACAGTAGGTAATGAAACTATACCAGCTGACGACGTTGAGATTTATTTAGACAATTGGTATACACTTCAACCTACTCAAGAAGCTAACTATTATTTAGGTGATGATGTACCTATTGAAGATCAGAATGTATTTATAGTACCAATACACCAACGTACAGATAACTATACACTTAGAGTCTTTAGTGACTCACCATTCCCTGTAGCTTTAACTTCTATGGCTTGGGAAGGTAATTATTCACCCCGTTTCTACCGACGAACATGATCAATCAGGCGCAACTTGTACAGCCAAATGAAATACCATACATTTGGGTTGAAGTTAAACCCTTAATAGAAAAGGCTTTAACACATGCTAATGGAGAAATGCTTCCAGAAGATGTATTAAGCCTTTTACTTAAAAATAAAGAACATCTATTTATAGGGTTTACTAATGATGAGATACAAAGCGCCTTAGTTGGTGAGATTATAGATTATCCACGTAAGAAAATATTTAGAATTATAACTTGGTCAACAAAATCAGGACATGATTATGAGGCATGGATAGATTTATTTGATACTATAGAATACTTTGCTAAAAGTAGAGGTTGTGATTCTATAGAGGCATGGACCCGGAAGGGTCTGGCTAGAAAACTTAAATGGGATAATGAGTATTCCGTAATAACCAAAAACATTTAGGAGGTTAAATATGTCCGGAGGAGGCGGTGGCGGCGGCCAAACTGAAGAGCAGCATCAAGCCAATATTGAAAGGTGGAAGTTTGACTATGAACAAATGGTCAACAGGCATGAATATACTGTTGATCAGTTTGAAGCACAGCAATACAATCAAGAACAGATACGTACACATAAGAATCAATTAGCACAAAATGCTTGGGCTGATAAAGAAAAGATGCGAATCTTTGATTATCAAAACCAGGTTGCTGCTTATAATGCTGGTGTACAAGCGTATCATAAACAATTAGATTTCAATGCACTTGCTGCTGAAATAGCAACTAATGATAATACTAGAAAGTATAATGAAAGGTTAACACAAATAGGATTTCAGAATGAAGATCTTATAATGCAGCAAGGGTTTCAATCAGAAGAATTAACTCGAAAAATTCAAGCAAGTAGAGCTGATAAGGCTTGGAATTACCAAGCTGCAGCTATAAAAGGTTTAGCTGAACAAGGTAAAATTAGAGCAAGCGGTCAAGCTGGTCGTAGTGCTAGAAAGAATTTACAAGCTATATTAGCTGAACAAGGTAGATCACAAGCTCGATTAGTAGATCAGATAACAAGAGAGGAAAGTGGTTATGGATTCGCCTTAAGAAGAATGGGTCAACAAACTAGATTCAAACAAAGGCAATTACAAGAAAGTGTATTTTCAGCTGGAGATCAGTATGATGCTGATAATCAACAGATTGCTCTGCAGAAGTATGCGCAGGATATGGCTGCTGAATCTAGAATACCAACAACTCCTAAAGCTAGACCACAGATGAGTAAACCACTAGATTTACCTAAGCCTACTGTGATTCCACCACCTGATAGACCTACTGAAGAACAGTGGGAGAATCTTAAACCTGCTAGAGGTGATAGCGGTAGCGGCGGCGGCGGTCTATTCGGTATGATCCTTTCAGCTGGTATACAAGGTGCTATGGCATCCTCTGATGATAGATTGAAATATGATATAACACGTGTAGGTACATCACCATCAGGTGTTCCTAAATATACCTTTAAATATAGACTTGATGGTAAGCATGGTCCTAAGTATATAGGAACATCTGCCCAAGATCTAATCGCAATGGGTCGTAAAGATGCCGTTGGACAAAAAGAACAAGACGGATTCTATTATGTTGACTACAGTAAGCTGGATGTCACTATGGAAGTCGTTACAACTTAAAGAAACTAAATGGCTTTACTATACAAAGGGTTTGCACAACAAAAAGGTTTTGGTGCAAATCTAGTTAAAGTTCCTGATCCCTCTGAACGCATACGACAAGAAGGTCTAAGGACTTTGCAGGGCATGCAAGATCAGTTGGACTGGAACAACGCACAAGCTACTAGGGTTATTAATGCTCTAGAAAAAAATGCACAAATAGAAGCTAAGAATCGTAGAGAGAACTTTGAATTAAGACAGAGTTTTTCACAAACGATTCAAGATCAAAAACACAGGAATTTAGCAGTTAGGCATCAAAGTGCTCTAACAAGACAAAGAAGAGCTGAACAAAATATAAAAGCTCTTCTGTCTTTAACTAAGACGGGAACAGCTTTATATAAGCAGCATGTAGCTAAACGTAAGGAAGATGCTGATATATGGCAACACCAGTTATATAATGAGCATGGTATAGGTTGGGTAAAGATGCAAGCACTGAAAAGTGCTACCGATGAAGTTTGGCAAGATGCTGCTCAACGTGAATTACTCTTACAAAAGTTAGGTCTTGAAGGAGTTCCTGATGATGTTATTGATAGAGTAAGGAATGTCAGTGGTTATAGATCTATTGCAATGGGTAAAGCTCATGCTAAACGATGGGCGAGTGATACTCACTTATATTATGCAGAGAATCTTAATACTAAAGTTCCTATAGCAGGAATGGAAGTTGATTTAGCATCAGCTCAGGGTGAACAGGTACATACTGTATTGCAATTATTAGATGCTAAACGTCGTAGAGAAGCTGGTGATTCCGCCCCAAGCTCTAAAATGCTGGCATTATCTGGTGGTTATGAGTTGATGGATCGTGCTAGATCAACACAACTTCAATTAAAAACTAAAGAAGCACAGAAATTAGCAATACAACGTCAGTGGGATGATGAAACGTTATTCCTAAAAGATGCTATTGGACCAATGGAAGATGGTATAGCTAGACCAGGTATTGGTATTGAAAGGATGATTAAATACTATGCTGGTGGTGATAATTCCACTAGAGAGTCTATGAGATCATCTAGGCATCGTGTAGTTTCAGCTATAAATAATGCTTTAAAGACTGGTGAAATCTCTTGGGAAGATATCAGGGAATTAGAGGATCATCCAATGAAGATTGGTGGTGCTACTAAAACCTTTAGTCAATTCTTTGAAAGAGAATGGGAATCTATAAGAGCAGCTGGAGCGGATGCTAGTAGAACAGAACAAGCTAAAGCTGGATTAGATATGCAGCAAAATAGAATAAAAGATACACAGTTTACGTCTGATATGTATCGACTTGCTGAAGAAAACCCACCTCCTGAAACATGGGCTAAGATGCTTGCTATAGCTAATTCACCTACTAATAATTATTCAAAAGCAGCAAAATTCATCACTGATGTAATGGTTAGAGGTCAGAATGCATCTAATGATTCAGAAGCTCTTGCTACGATTCAAGGCAGAATAGCTAATGGTCAATATGTTACACGAGAAGAAGTTCTAGCATTAAAACCATCTCCAGTAATGGATGCTACAATAATGGCAGAAGTAAATAAAAACAATCAATTCTTACCTACTAAAGGTGACTTTGGCACTAAAGTTCAGTTAGAGGCAACAGTAGATTCTCTTTTGAAGAACCGTATACCTGCTACTGTACTTGATGATAAAAGTGATGTACGTTTAGGAGCTAGGATAGAAGCATTGAAGCAGGCTACAAATAGATATAAAGCTTATAAAGTTAACATGTCTCATGAAGATGCTTTAGATAATACTCAAAAGTGGATTGCTGAAAAAATACTTGATAAGAATGGTTTATGGGAACCTGTATATAATGAGGACTCTAAACAACGTGAATTTTCTGGATTCCTTTCTACAGGAGAGTGGGCAAAAATAGATGTAGATGATAATGGTGGTATGGTAGATCTAGCTAATAATGGTAATTTAATTTTAGTTAAACCATATATAAATCGAGAAGAGCTTGAAAGGAAATCTTTAGCTTTAAATAATAATCAACAACAACCTATTTTAGATAGAGCAACTTTCATTGAATCTGCATTAGGTACATCCCCTAATAATTTAAAAGCTTTGGATGCTGAAATAGCTCAAATAACATACTATAATAATAAAGCTAAAGAAACTGGTGGCCCTCTGATTCAACCTTATCCTGAGTGGTATATAAAAAGTGTAGAACGTACTTATAGCAAGATAACTCCTAGAGCTCAACGGCTTTTAGATAAGTGGGGTTATTGTGATATCAATAGAGCTGCTTGCGAAAGTGGTTTGAATCCTATATATTTTAAACCCTCTATGGACAAGGCTCAAGAATTACTTAGTGATAATAGTGATTACAGTAATACTGATAAGGGTAATAGTTATAAGATGTTCAACGTTGATATAACTACTCTATCTTTAGCTGATGTCATTAAACATCAAGAAAATGAAAAGTTCTTATTAGCTGGAAGATACGGTTTAGATGCTGATACTTTAAAGGAATCTGCAGGACTAGCTGGTATTCTTTTAAATGAGAAATTCACTTCAACTGTTCAAGATAAACTATTTGAATCTTATTTTAAAACAAATGCAACTGCATTATTTGAAGGCATCTTTGATCCAAAGAGTAGACTTTTAGTAGAAAGTGTTTACAATTCAATGACTAATGAAAAATCAGACGACAATTTATCTTTTCATGATCCTTCTAGATTAAGACCAGAAGCATACGAAATACTATATGCTGGAGGTAGATATGCCTGAAGATCAAAAACACGATATAGCACCTGAATGGCGTCGTTTAGATAATGTCATAGATGCTGAAAACTCTTATTCAGAAAAACAAGCAGAAGCTGAAGTAGAACCTGTAGATACCGGGCCATTAACAACTGATAAAGCTGTTAAAGGCGGTCCTGGTGATTACTCTTGGGGTGGCCACGAAGATCAGAAAAAAGGATTTGGCGTCCAAAAGCCAGAGAATGTAAGTCAAGAGGATTGGGATAACAGACCTAAATGGTCTAGAGGTATAGAAGAAGTGCTACACGCAGGATCTTTACCTGCTTTAGGTGTAGTTGACTTTATGGCTGATGCTGTAGGTCTTGTACCTTGGCTTAAACCTATTGATGAATGGTGGGATAAACACTCACCACGGCATAACCATCCAGCTTATAAATTAACTAGAGATGCTTCTTCTATCATTATACCTACTTTGTATGGTGGTAAAGTACTGACAGGTTCAGCTAAGGCTGCAACTGCTTCTATGACAATGCCTAACTATGTTCGTACTTTAGGTAATGTTGCTGCATGGACTGGTGTAGATACAGGTGTTGCTGCTATCTCATCTCATTCAAAAACAGATGATAACTTAGCAGCTACCTTAAATAATTGGTTAGGAACTGATATACCATGGGCAACACGTGCTGGCGATAGTCCTGATGTAATATGGAAGAAGAATGTATTTGAAGCTGCGTCTTTATCTGGTAGTGTAGAACTGCTTGGTACTGCTTTTGCTTTTGCAAGAAAGACTAAGCTTATACCTAGAGACGGTGCAGCGGAGGAGATACTAGCGAAAAGAGCAGCTAACTCAGCCAAGTATGATAACCCTCTCACAGAGGCTGTAGAATCTTCTGTTACTGCTAGAGATGCCGCTCAAAAACAAGAGATATTAGCTGTTATTAAGGCTGATCCAGAAGGTAGGAATTATAATGCATTCATAAATGACCTTGGACCTGATGATGCAGGTAGAGCTGTCATCAATACACAGCCTGATCCTTTATTAGCTAAAGTAAATCAAGCACAGATACAGAATAATATAGATACCAGTTTTGGTAGGTCTGCTGCTGTAGTAGATGAACAGTTTAACAAAGAATTCTTACATGCTATTGATGGGAATCAGAGAGCTAAGCAATTAGATACGCTATTTGATGCAATCTCACCTAACGTTGATGCTGTTGTAAATGGTAAAACCATCACAGCAGAGCAAATGAATAGAGCTGTAGACAACTTAACTAATGCTGTATTTGGTAGAGACTTGAGTTTAAAAGAATTTGAGTTCATTGTTGATGATATGAAGTCAACAGTCTTTAATTCTAATGCATTTCTAGATGAAGAGCAATGGGTTATAGCCTCTAAAGCATTTAAAAATGTATATGATACGCTCTTTGACCCTAATCAGATGCGTGCTTCTGCTATGCTTTCACAGCAAGCAGCTGATAATGTAGCTGATACTGCTGCTGCTGTTAAGATGCTTGGAGACAAAGTAGATACTGGCAGGCAGATGGCCATCATCTTTGATAAGATGAACCTACTTGGACAAGAAGTAGCTGTCAATCAATTTATAGTTAAAAAAGCTAGAGAGTATAAAAATCTAAAAGAAGCTGGTGATTTAAGTAATATCGTCAGATGGATAGAAGGACAAGGTGATGAGTTTGATCAATACATTAAACACATTAAAGCTAAAGGCGGTAAAGTAAACGATACTTTAAAAGCAATTGCTAGAGAAAACCCTCATTATTATAAGCCTTTTATAGAAGCATATGATGCTACTAATGGTTCTGTAGACGAACTACATAAATTACATAGAATCACAGAAGAAAATATAGGTCTTCTTAGCAAAGGTATAATTGATGTAAACCCTAAAGTACCTAGTCAACTTATTAAGCAGCTTCATGCAGCTAGAATAAATGGATTACTATTAGGTCTAGCACCTGCTAGAGCATTATTAGGTAACGCTACATTAACTGCCATTAAACCTGCTGCTATAATGGCAGGATCTTTAGCACAAGGTGATATTAAAGCCTTCAAACGTGCTACATGGGTCTTTGGTGGTATAGAAGAAAACTTTAGACGTGGTTTAAAAGTATTAAAACGTGATTGGGATCTTGCTGTTAAGAATCCAGAAGAAGCTATGATGCGTGGTCGTGCTGATTTAAAACAAGCTAAATTAGATAAGTTTGAATACATGGAAAGCACGGCTGAAGCTTGGAAAACCGAAGGTAAGTTTGGCTGGCAAGCAAAAACTTCACTTTGGAATATGACCAAAGCTGTATCTTGGTGGAATAATAATAAATTCGTACGTTGGGGTACTAGTTCACTATATGCTATTGACGGGATGACTAATTCCTTTATGGCTAGTGGTATGGCTAGAGCTAGAGCTTATGATTCTTTAGCTAAAGATTTCAATGGTGCTGTAAATAAAGCTAAATTTAATGAAATACAACGCACCTTATATAACGAAGCTTTTGATGCAACTGGTAATTTAACAGATCAAGCAGCTAAACATGCAAGTCAAGAGATCGCACTTAACCTAGATAATGATATGGTTAAAGCGTTTGAAGACTTCTTAGAATATGTACCAGCTGCTAGAGGTTTATTTTTATTCCCTAGAACTGGTGTTAACTCAGCTCAACTTGCTTGGACATTCAACCCATTAAGTAGTACGTTTAATGTAGCATTACCTAAAGTGAAAAGAGTAATGCAAGCTACTACTGATGCTGCAAAACTAGATGCATTATCTGAGCATGGTATTGAAATAGCACAAGGTTTAAAACTCGAAGAAGCGTTTCAATCTCTTAAATATGAATATATTGGCCGTCAACTTATGGGCAGTGCTATTGTAATGGGTACTGGTTTATGGGCTCTACAAGGGAACATGACTGGCAATGGCCCACAAGATGGTGCAGAACGTGCTCGTATGCGTCGTATGGGTTGGCAGCCTAGATCAATTAAGAACCCTCTTACAGGTAAATGGCACAGTTATGAAGGTTTTGAACCTTTTGCTTCTTTGATGGGTCTCACTGCTGATGTAGTATATCAATCTACTCGTATGGATCAAGCTGTTAGTGAAGATATCTTTAGAAAACTAGCTTTTGCAGCTTCTATGAACGTTACTAATGATACATTTGTTAGTGGATTTAAACCTCTTGTAGATATGTTATCTGGTGACCCTACTGCTTTCCAACGTTATGCAGCAACGCAGTTTGATCAAGCTATCCCATTCAGAGGTGTTCGGAGTATTCTTAATAACGCTATTAGTCCTGCTCTAAGAGATGTTAATAATGACTTCTTCGCTTATTTAGCTAATGCTAATAAGTTTATGATGCCAACAGGTCAGGAGGCTATGTTACCTGAATTGTTAGATGTATTCACAGGCAAACCAATCAAAGGTTATGAATCTATAACTCAAGCTGGGAATGCTTTATTACCTACATTTAAAGTGAATGGTGATATGGAACCTTGGAGACAATGGCTTCTTAGTACTGGTTGGGATGGTATGAGTAGAATAAGAAAAAATAAATTCACTAAACAGCCTCTAACAGCTCATGATAGATACTATATTAATAATTGGATAGGTCAAAATGCTAATCTAAAAGGTCAGATAATTAAATTAATGACTGAGAATGATGGGTTTTTTGATCAGAAAATGAAAGAATATAATAGAAATCTTAAAGGTAAAGTTAACGTTAAAGACTGGATAGTTCATAAAGAATTAGATCGTATAATAGATACAGCATATGATGCGGCTTGGGATTCATTAGAAGCATATAACGCAGAACAAGGCTATAGTTCTCAAGGTAGAGAGCTAAAAATGCTTCGACATGAAATGACTCAAGGTCAATCTGAAGCTGCTAAAGAAACCCAGAAAAGACTACAAAAATTACACCGAATGGCTAAATAAGCATTATGGCTACAACCTCAAATACTATGGCAGGGATAAATGGATCTAAAACAGATTTTGCATTTACATTCCCTTATTTAAAACAATCAGACTTGAAGGTAGAGCTTATCCATTCCACTCATGGTAGTACTACATTAGACAATACAAAATTTACTTTCGCCAATGCTACTACAATTTCGCTTTCTTCTGGTGCAGGAACAAACTGGCAAGAAGCATCCGGTGCTCCAAAAAGTGGAGTAACTGGTAGAGTATATAGAGATACAGCTAGTTCAACTCTAGCTGCTACCTTTTATCCAGGATCAGCTATTAGATCTGGTGATTTGAATGATAACTATACACAGAATTTATACGTTACTCAAGAGACGGAAAACGACTCTAGTGATGCTCTTACTAACTCTCGCGTTCTTGAAAGCGGGAGCTATGTATCTGCTATTACAAAAGCTACAACTGCTATAACGACTGCTAATACAGCAAGTACTAATGCTTCGAATGCTGTTGCTACTGCAAATACTGCATCTACGAATGCTAGCAATGCAGTTAGTACAGCTAACACAGCTAGCACGAACGCAACAAACGCAGTAAACACAGCTGACACAGCTTCTACAAATGCAACTGCTGCAGTTAATACAGCGAATACGGCATCTAGTACAGCCACAACAGCTAATAATACAGCTAATACAGCTAATACGAATGCCTCAAATGCTGTCAGTACAGCAAACGCTGCTGATGCAATTGCTGATACTGCAAAGCTTGCAACAGATAGATGCGTAGCTACTACTGCTAATGGTGGTCTAACTTGGACGTTAACAGGTAACAATACTAATGCATCAACCGATCCTAAGGGTGTTGGTTATGCGGTTACTCAAGCAGAAGCTGCTGTAGTTACAGCTAACGCTGCTGATGCTGCTGTTAGCGCAGCTGTACTTTATAGTGTAAAAAATACTACTGCTATTTGGGCTGCGGCTACATATACAGAAGATGGGTATTGGGAAATAACAGATTCAACTGGTTTAGAAGCGTATAATGCAGGTACATCACCTAAACTTACTGGATTACCAGCTACGTTCCAAGGAGCTGCAGGTCTAACAGTACGTTTACAGTATACACATTCTGGGACTACATTTTCTTTTAAGAGTTATTTTGCTAATGATCCAGAAGAAAGATATTTACCTAACCCTAGACCCTTCTTAGCAGGTACACCGGGTAAAACTTATACGGTTAAAGTAGCTACTAAGAATAGTTTTCATAGGTATAATGGTACAGGATCTAGTAATGGATTTCTTATCGATGGGGAACAAGCTCCATTTTTAGAGTGGACGCCTGGTATAACTTATAGATTTGATCAAGCAGATTCGTCCAATGCTAGTCATACATTGAAGTTTTATGAAGAAGCAGATAAAACTACATTATATTCTGTTGGTGTAACTTATAATGGCACACCTGGTTCAGCTGGTGCTTATACTCAAATAGTTACAACAGATACATTACCTACAGTCTTACATTATATGTGTGCTGAACAGGCTCATGAAGGTAATGGAATACAAACTAATACTGCTTTTGATAGAACTGCCTTACCTGTTATAGATGGTGGGGATTTCACATTGACATCAAGTCATGCAACTGTAACAACTACTTACGACGGAGGAGCATTTACTTAAAATGGGAGTACCAAGTCCTAGAACCCCGGTACGTGTTGCACGGGGTACATATTCAGTATTGAATACTAATAAAGCTTCGCTTGAAGAAGGAGAAGTTTGTTATGCAACCGATGAAAATAGAATATATATTAAAGAAGGTGGTAATATAGAACCTACTACTGCAGCTGCAGATGCTACGAAAGCTAGTCTTTCTGGTGCTACTTTTACAGGACATGTTGTCTTAGATAATGCAAAAGAAGTACGCCTATCAGAAACAGATGCGAATGGGTCTCATTACTTAGGGGTAAAAGCTCCTGATAGTGTTACTGCTGATAAGACATTTACTTTACCTGATGGTCACGGTGGAAGTGGTCAAGTATTAACTTGTTCTGATGCTTCAGGAACTTTAGGTTGGACAACTCCAACTGTTTATCAAGCTGCTGATGCAGACCTAACAGCTATTGCTGGTCTTACCAGTGCAGCTGATAAAGGTATTCAGTTCACTGGATCAGGTACAGCAGGTACTTATGATCTTACTTCATTTGCTAAGACTATTTTAGATGATGCTGATGCAGGTGCTGTTAGAACAACAATTGGAGCTGGGACAGGTAATGGCGATGTAACCTTATCTGGAGCTCAATCCTTTACTGGTATTAAGACTTTTAACGCTGCAGCTAGAGCAGAAGTAACAACTTTAACAAGTTCTAGTAATGCAACAGCAGTTGACTTATCACTAAGTAATGATTTTAAACTTACTTTAGGTGAGAATAGTACTTTATCTGCGCCAACTAATGCAGTAGCAGGCCAGTCAGGTGTAATCTGGGTCACTCAAGATGGCACAGGATCAAGAACTTTAGCTTATCATGCAGATTGGGACTTTGCAGCTGCAACTGCACCAGTATTAACAACAACAGGTAATGCTACTGATGCTTTATGTTATTCAGTTTATGCTGATTCTGACGCAGGTGTGCATGTACTGATCACTGCCGTACTCGATGTAAGCTAATGGCAATTACAAGTCAAGCCTCCCTACTAATGGGAGCCGCTGCTGCAGGTGGTGATCCTTATATCATAAATTATAGCTGTCGTTTTGATGCTGATCATGCTAAAAATATGCACCGTGCAGTAAGTTCTACTGGTAATAGACAGAAATGGACAGCAAGCTTTTGGCTTAAAGGTGGTTGGGCAGATGATGGCTATGGTATTGCTGTGATTGCTGCTAATGGAGCCCACGATTATCTTCAAATTCATGGCACTGGTGCCGAAGGTGTACCTGGTAAATGGTACTCTAATATGAGATGGGATGGTGGTGGTACTAGTAATCATTTTATTAACTGGGATCACATGGCTCAATCAGGTGGTGCTCATAGTTGTTGGAATCATTTTACCTGGGTATATGATGCACAGAATGGCGATTCCGCTTTAAGACATAGATTATTTATGAATGGTAGGCTTTTAGAAACACCTTCTACTCCACATCAAAATGATACATTCTTCAATACTAGTGGAACTAATATGAATCTTGGTTTCAACGGTCTTGGTGATAATGGTACGTTTTTCATGGCTGATATGATATGGTGTGATGGTCAAGCTTATTTACCTACTAAATTTGCAGAAGTATATAATGGAGCCTGGTATCCAAAAGATCCAGAAAAAATGGGATTAACCTATGGTACTAATGGTTTCTGGTTAAAGTTTGAGCCAGGTGGAATTGGTACTGATTCATCTGGAAATGGTAATAATTTCACTGTAAATAATATATCATCATCAGCTGGTGTTGAGAACGATATAACAAGAGATACACCAACAGATGGCCCTACTGACGATGATGATCTTTCTGGAGGGCAGACTACAGGTAATGCTAATATGTGGAATCCTCATACTTCTAGTAGTGTTGATCCTACTAATGGTATGAAAGAAGTTACTGTAGCCACATGGAGTGGAGGCGGTCAACATGATACCCAAGGTAGTGAATGGTGTATCCCAAATTCAGGGAAATGGTACTTTGAATATACAAAAATTGGTGGTTCAGAGACTGGACAAGGTGTAGCCGGTGGTACCGGTTCTGGTGACTGTAACTATGGATATTTTATTATTGGAGGCTCGCCGCCTGGAATGCGTATCTATCATGGAAATGGATGGAGTTATGGAGATTCCGGTGCAGGCGAAGCTGGTCCTGGAGCTTTAAGTGATGGCGATGTTGTAGGATGTGCAGTTAACATGGACGCTGCAACGCCAACACTTCAATGGTATAAAAATGGAAGTGTTGGTAACCAGTTTAACTTAACTGGAGCTGATCACTTTTATTTATGGGCTTCTGGTACTAACTCAGGTGCATCTGCAGTTCATATGAATTGTGGAGAAAGAGATTTCTCAATATCTGCATGCCCTACTGGTTATAAACCTTTAATGTCACAATTCATTAAAGATGTAGAACCTGTTAATAACATATCAGGAGAAGCTCTTAATATCCAACCTTATACTGGGAATGGTAGTACACAAAGTGTAAATGTAGGATGGAAACCTAGAGTCGCTTGGTTTAAATCTAGAGGAGAAGATCAGAACTGGAAGTTTGTTTATGATGATTCTGGTTCTGGAATGGGAGATGAAAAAGAACTTGGAATGAACAACGCTGCAGCTGTAGCAAGTAATGCTAATGGTGTGACATCTTTTACTTCAACTGGTGTTAATCTTGGCTCATCTGCAGGTTATAATGCAAATACTTTAAATTATCATATTTATCCATGGAGAATGGATACTGCTTGGGCAAGCTCTGATGGAGGAGTAACTGCGGGTACGGTAGCTACATCAGGTTATATAAATGCAGCAGCCGGTATGTCTGTATTTACTTATACTGGTAATGCAACCGATGGAGCTACTTTAGGACATAATTTAGGTGCAATTCCAAAGTTCTGGATGGTAAAAGCTATTGATGGTACTACTGATTGGCAGATTTATCACCATGCTGATGGTGGAGGTAATAACGATAACTCCTCTTGGACTTCTACTGCAGCCTTTGCACAGCAAACTATGTGGAACAATACCAGTCCTACTAGTACATTAATTACAGTTAGTGCTGATAACTCTGTTAACCAAAGTGGTAAGAAATATATTTGTCAAGCTTTTGCTGAAGTCCAAGGGTTTTCTAAATTTGGTATGTTTACCGGTAATGGTCTAGCAACTATGTTTGCTCCTAATATATACTGTGGTTTTAGACCTCAATTAGTTATTTGTAGACTTTTTGATGCTGCTGGTAACTGGAATATATTCCATGATGAACAACCTGAATTAGGTGATCCACATTATGAATTAATTAGATCAAATAATACTGGTTCATCCGCATCATATTCAGGTACTTATGGCATTAGTATGTACTTTAGACCTAATGGATTCCAAATACATACTGGTAGTGCTAGTAATGATATAAATGATACTGGACTCAATACTATCTTTATGGCTTGGGGTAGACATGGAATGCATAACTGCCGAGCCGCACCTTCAACTTATATGTGATTTATTATGCCTTGGAAATTAGATGGCAATGTATTGCCTTCAAATCAATCATTCAAAGATAAGAATGGTACACAATATCCTGCTAATTGGATAACTTTAGCATCTACTTCTGAACGTGCTGCTATTGGCCTTACATGGGAAGATCCTCCTACAAAAGACTATGATTCTAGATTTTATAAAAGTAAGGATACTCCAAAAGATTTAGGAGAATTAAAGAAACTATATATATTAGAAGTTAATTGTTACTGTGCTGCTAGTTTGAAAGTTACAGATTGGTATGTTACACGTGCAGCAGATCCATCGTCAGGTAAAGCAGTACCTGATGATATAAAAACAGAAAGGACAGCATTTAGAACTAAAGCAGCTGATAAAGAGACTAAAATTAATGCATGTTCTGATGTTCCTGCTTTAAAAACTTATGTAACTGGTCAAGATTATTTTGATTGGCCTACAACTGATGCTAGATACCCAACTTAATAATAGTGGACCCGCCTGTTCTGCCTTCTTTCAATCTTCCTGAACAAATACTAACTAATCCGCCTGATTTACCGCGTCCTACATTAGATGCACCATCAGCGGATTTACCTTCTTATAAACCGATGCTAGTACCAGCTGGAAACTTAAGGTTCTTAGCCGGTACTAAATCAGAGAAGGAAGAGGAAGATGAAGGAAAACCACAACCAAAGGAAGTAAAAAAGGTAGAAATACCTTTTACTAATTACAATATGCCGGTACCAGAAGAAGAGATTATGGTTACCGCAGCTACGACTGCGGCTATCTCGGTTGCGGCGACTCTGACAGCCACCAGTCTTTTTAAGCAATGTGTAAAAGTTTTCAAACCTATTCTTATGCAGATTGCTAAACGAATACAAAAGAAATTCACCAAGAATGGAGACACCACAAAAGAAGAACCTTCTGGATAAACTGAAAGATGGTATAGATGATAAAGAAGAACAGATTCAGATACTCGGTACCTTTGTAAGATTAGGTGTTGTTGTCTGGGCTGGCTTTATTATAACCCTTAACTATGTAGAATTACCGATGATTAAGAAAGGATCAAGCGGAGATATCACGTTCGTGGCTAGCGTGTTTACGGGAGCCCTGGCGACCTTCGGCCTGAACACATCTAATTCTAAAGGTAAAGGGAACAATACACCCGTAAACTGTCCTATGGTTAAGAAAAAAGACGAATGAAACTATGGCTAATACTCTTAGCACTGTTATCCCCCTCGGTAGCAAGAGCAAATCAAATAACACCAGCCTTTACACAAGGCTCAATGAACGCTACCACCACAACAACTCAAACCGTCACAGAGGTCGTGAACCAGAAAGTATATGGCGGCGAACTGAAGAGCTGGTCAGGAACTGGAGTAACAGCTTCTGGCGATATAACAGATTCTCAGACTACCTTCAGTCAAACAAACGCTGGAGACGACTTTCAGCTGGATATAATAACCAGAGTAGCAGATACAACAACTGGTTTAGTTCTATTGGAAGATATAGACATAACAAGAAACATAACTACAAACGCTACCACTACCTCCTTGTCGGTCTTCTCACAATAGGTTGTGCTCCAGCTTATGCTGATGAAGATACCTATAATACATCGGCTCCAGAGTCCACTGCCACAGGCAATGTTACGAATCAAGCTGTGCAGTTTCAGAACAATGGAGCCCCAAGTCGACAGCAGTATGCTAGAGGCGTGAGTTGTAATGGTTCTACCATGACTTTCTCGCCTTTTTGGCTAGCTAGTGAGAATAAACCCTACGATCCAGAGAGTTACTCTCGGGGTTGGAACTATGGAGCACAGTTAAACTTTATGGTTCCTTTGGATAGAGAGACTGTTGAGCGTTGTAAATCAATCGCTAAACGAGTCGAACAAAAGATGCGCGTGGACTATGAACTAGTTCGCGCATTGAAGTGCGCCGAACTTATGCAAAAGGGTTTTACTCTTAGGCCAGGTTCCCGCGTCGAACATATGTGCAACGATGTTGTA
>VTLG01009879.1_pt1 | contig 17010 bp, 21 predicted proteins | sample 4694571 | NCBI WGS metagenome assembly VTLG01 (sample SAMN12604809, study PRJNA352737) | marine metagenome | biome: ENVO:00000447; feature: ENVO:00000209|ENVO:00000569|ENVO:01000036; material: ENVO:00002151; isolation source: viral sequences binned using virsorter ...
GTAATACTAGGCACTTGTACTTTCTTTTTTCTTCCTCTTCTAGCCATATCTTCTTTCTCCTTCATTGCTAATTCGGTTTCTAACCAATCTATAAATGTGTTATCTGACATTTTTTCTCCCTTGTCAAATTAATAATTATTTTTTTTATAGAGCAACGAAAAATATTTGTCAACCTAAAACATTTCTATCTGTTTTTCATCATCATGTTGACATACTTCTAATATCTTTTGACATAGCATTTTTTGATCTGATCGTCTTGCCAAATCTAGGTTATGGACACCAATTGACAAAACTACATTTTCATCTTCGTCTATAACTTTGACATAGTACTTCATTCTTCTTCACCTCGACAAACTTCTATCTTCTCTCCATGTGCTGTAATCTCAGCTAACCATACAGAAAATTCTGCGTTGACATTTGCTTCAGACTCTAATTTGTTGACAACACTTTCTGGAGGCCAAGGGAATACAGGACAATCACTTCCTCCTGTGAGACTTCCTACGCAACCGATTAACAACAGACTTGACATCCCTACTACGATTACTGATTTTTTCATATTCTTTAAGTAACTTATTTGATTTCTCAAGGTTCTTTCTCCTTTCGGCTTTTTTGCCACTGTCTCTAATAAATAAAAACAGGAATCCATTCTTGACAATTCCTGTGATTATGCCTGATAAAAAACTAAACATAATACATCTCCCTAGTGCAATATTTTTTTGGTATCTTCTTGATCTTCATTCATGTCAAATATTATTCTTTGCATAAGCATGGTTAAAATGTGAGTATAACCGAATCGTACATCCATAAATATTTTATTACAAAGTTCAAAACATAAATAAGAAAGTATTGATATTTGTTCATGGGTACTTAAACCCTTAGAATTATAATCACTAATGACTTCTATCAATTCATTTTCAAATTCTTCTTGTAACTCATCCATAATTATTATTATACAGCTGACAAAAATATTGTCAAGTTATTTATATACTATCTCCATTACTAGTAACTTTTCCATTACTAGCAAGTTTTTATAAAAAAAATATATGTTGACAAGATTACAGACAGCTGTATAATAGTTAATATTATTAACTTAACAGGGATTACTTATGAAAAAGCATGTAAATAAAAACAGATCGTTTGACAGATTACAGTACATTATGTATGACAAAAAAGCTAGAGAAGCTATGATATATTATTTAAATAAACATAATTATACAGATATAGTAAGTGTAGAAAATTATAATTTTGATGTGTCTGCAAAAAAAGATAAAGAACATTTCTTTGAAGTTGAAGTTAAGACACAATGGAAAGGTACATGGAATCCATTGTGGAAAGAAATTAGAATCCCTGAGAGAAAACAAAGATTGATAAATATTTGGAAAGAAAAATATCCTGAACATGATTTTAAATTTGTAGTGTTTGATTATGATTTAAAAAAAGCATGGTTTATAAATGCAGATGAAGTTGACAAATCTCCTGTGGGTACGATACAGAACTCTAGGTTTACAAATGCACCTCATCTCAAAGAACCATTCTTTCACATACCACTTGACAAAGCACAGCTTGTACACATAACTGAGGAAAAAAATGATTGACATTCGTGACTACATTGAGGCAATGGCTGTACCAGAAGGCCTATCTTATCGTAGCAATTGTCCTGTATGTGGTCATAATAACTCTTTTTCTGTTAGTAATGAGCATAACCTATTGTTGTATAACTGTTTTTATGCTAATTGTAACATTAGTGGAAAAATACAAGGCATGGTGCACAGGTCTAATCAACATCCGAAGCAAGAAATAGAATTTAATTTAGAGACAACAACATGGATTCCTGTAGAGAGGAGTCCAATGTCTATGGATTACATTCGTGACAACAATATATTCCATGCATACAAGAATAGATTCTGTAATATACAGTACGATGTTAAGGAAGACAGATGTGTTTTCTGTATATACAAAGATAGTACAATAGTTGATGCTGTGGGTAGAAGTCTGACAGGTAGAAAACCAAAGTGGAAAAGGTATGCATCATCTAAGCTACCATTTATCACCAAGAACAAAAGTGACATTGCTGTAATTGTAGAGGATTGTGCTTCTGCTTGTGCAGTGACAATATCGGGACATGCAGGGGTTGCTCTCATGGGAACTAACCTTCTACAGGAACACATTCCACATGTTGTTGGTAATTTTAAATCCGTTATAGTAGCCCTTGACAAAGATGCTACAAAAAAATCACTTGACATTGCTAAAGAGTTGAGTGTACATATTCAAACAAATGTAAAATATTTAGATAATGATATAAAAACTTGGTCAAAGGAGAAGATATTAGCTGAGTTTAAATAGAACACTTTTTAGTGTAGTGGGGTAAGTATGACAATAGAGAAACAGATATTAGCACAATGTCTAAACAACACCTTTTACAAAAAGGCTAGTGACGTTGTGGGCAAAGAGATGTTTGCCAATGGTGTGGGTACAGTGTTTGACACTATTTCTTTTGCACATGATAAATATGGTGAAGATCTGACAACAGAGATGTTGTTACAGCTACATAGGGATAGGTTTCCATCTATGCCTGATTCGTCTAGAGAGTCTATCGAGTTGGTTATAAAAGATTTGACTAACTATGTACAAGACAATCCTGAGATGATGCAAGACTTAATCGTAAACTTCTGGAGAAGAGACAGAGCTCAGAAGATAGGATCTAAAGCTACTGACATTTGGTTGGGTAATGAAGGTGACTATGAGGGGTTACGAGTTCTTGTAGATGAACTTATCAACAAACAGCCAGAGGACAGCACAAATTACAGCCGAGTAGAAGATGATGTTGCTGACTTTTTAGAAACACATGAAAAAGGTTTTGAGTTTCATTTTGAGTTAGAGTCTCTACAGGATAGGGTTGGTGGTGTAGGCAGAGGTAATCTTGGTATTATTTTTGCTAGACCAGAAACAGGCAAGACTACTTTTTGCTCTTACTTAGTTGCTGAATATTTAAAACAAGGACATAAGGTTGCATATTTTGCAAATGAAGAACCGGGCCGATTGGTCAAGGGCAGAGTTTTCTGTGCCTATTTAGGTAAGAATGTCAGTGAGTTAAAAGATAATATTAAGACTTACAATGATATATATGACAAGCAGATAAAAGAAAATTTATTTATGTTAGAGGGTAGAGAAATATCTATTCGTGAGATAGATAAGTTTGTAGAAATAAACAAACCAGATATTATTTTTGTAGATCAGCTTGACAAAGTAGCAATTAGTGGTACATACTCACGATTAGATGAAAAGCTTAGAGCTGTATACGAAGGTTCCAGAGCTATAGCAAAAAGACATAACTGTATGCTCTGGGCAGTATCTCAAGCATCTTATGATGCACATAATAGGCAGGAGATAGATTTTAGTATGTTAGAAAACAGCAAGACAGGAAAAGCAGCCGAAGCTGATATAATTATAGGAATAGGTAAAAACTTTGGGGATGAGGAGGATTATATTCGTCATTTATGTGTGTCTAAAAATAAGTTATCTGGTTGGCATGGTACGATTACTTGCCGAATAGATATACAGAAAGCTAGGTATCTACCATGAAGAAAAAAATACATGTGAATCAACACGTTATACGAAGCAATAAAAAGAATAATGAAAATAATCCTGTGATAACTGTCAAGACTTATAGAGACAATGTTTATGGCAATGAAGTACAAATACTAGGAGAGAGTACTGTTGTGTACAGACCAAATAAACCTTTGTCTTGTGGTGCAAAAGTATGGATAGAAACAGATGCAGAGGTAATAATAAAATGAAAATAACTTGGCTGGATATAGAAACAACATACAAAGTAAATGAAGATAAGAAAACAGATGCTGATCCTTATACAGGAAACATGATGGTGTCTGTTGGCTATACAGACGGACAGGAACATACTTATTTATGTTTCTACCATAAAGAGCAAGACCCTACACCAAATGCTAGAAATATTCTACAGAGTGCTTTAGACGATACGGAGTTGTTAGTAGGACATAACATCAAGTTTGATTTGAAATGGCTACGAGCTTGTGGGTTTATCTATACAGGCAAGGTTCATGATACTATGATTGCCGAGTATATATTGAATGGAGGAGAGAAGGTTCCGTTGTCACTAGCCAAGTGCTGTGAACGATATGCACTGCCACAAAAGAAAACTGGTTTAATCGAAGAATATATGAAAAAAAATGTATCGTTTGAGAGCATACCTTGGCCTATAGTCAAGGAGTACGGTGAAGCAGATGTACAGATAACGAAAGAGTTATATGAAGCACAGCTAAGTAACATGCCTGATTCTCTCAAGAATACTAATGATCTTATGAATGAGTTCTGTGATGTGTTGTGTGATGTAGAGAACAATGGGTTACAGATAAGTCTTAAAAATCTGTTAGAGATTAAGGCTACCTATACAAAAGAAGTACAGAAACTAGAAAAGTATCTTAACAGTGAGGTTAAACAGTTGATGGGTGATACTCCTGTTAATCTAGACAGTCCAGAAGATAGGTCTAAGATTATATTTTCTAGGGCTGTACTGAATAAAAAGCAATGGGCTAGTAGTTTTAATTTAGGTTATGAGTTACGAGGTAACACAAGGAAGAAGAGAAGACCAAAGACTATGAGTGTACAGGCATTTCAACAGGGCATAGTACGTTTAACTAAGCCTCTGTTTAAGACAGTCATGCAAAGATGTACAGCATGTAATGGTATAGGATATAAGTTTTCCTTGAAGAGAGATGGTACAGTAGGTAAACAAAAACGTATTTGTAAAACTTGTAACAAGACAGGTGTTGTATACAGACAAACTAGAGATTTTGCAGGGTTAGGAATGCAACCAAGAAGCACACTAGATCTTACTGTACATGGTTTTAAAACAGATAGGCCTACACTAGAAGGTCTAGTAGTTACAGCCAAGCCAGAACAAAAAACATTTATGGAAAGTTATATAAGATACAATGCAATTAAAACTTATTTGAAAACCTTTATAGAAGGAATAGAAAAAGGTTTAGATGACAGACGTAGAATCCATCCACATTATATGCAATGTGTTACCTCTACAGGAAGATTATCTTCTAGGAATCCTAACTTCCAGAACATGCCACGAGGTGGTACGTTTCCTGTACGTAAGGTAGTAGTTAGCAGATGGGAGGGTGGACATATACTTGAAGGAGATTATTCCCAGCTAGAGTTTAGAGTTGCCGGCTTTTTAGCAAAGGATAATAAAGTGTACGAAGATGTCAGAAATGATGTTGATGTACATTCGTTTACAGCATCTGTGCTGGGTGTAACTAGACAAGAGGCAAAGGCTGATACGTTTAAACCTTTGTACGGAGGTTTTTTAGGTACACCAAAACAGATGGAGTATTATCGAGCATTTAAAGAGAAGTATAGTAAGATAGCACAGTGGCATGAGACTTTACAGAATGATGCCATTACATATAATCGGATTACACTTCCATCAGGTCGATACTATAACTTCAGTAATGTATATAGAATGAGGTACGGTGGAGTATCAAACTCTACAGCAATAAAAAATTATCCTGTACAAGGGTTTGCTACAGCCGATCTCCTGCCTATTGCATTAATTAAGTTAAAAAAGTTGTTGACAGATAAGCAAATGCTGAGTATAATATGTAATACGGTTCACGATTCCATTGTAATTGATGTGCATCCAGACGAACAGGATTTGGCTGTAGAGACAATGAAAGAAGCTATGTTGTCTTTGCCTGAAGAGTGTAAGAAAAGATACAATGTTGATTATGATATGCCGATAGGAATCGAGATTAAAATAGGTAACAATTGGTTAGACATGAAGGAGATATATAAATCATGACTGAAATAACCACAATGGATACTTCTCTGCCAGAGAATCTAAGTAAGGTCTCTACAGAGGAGTTAATGAAACTGACTGGTCAATTGGATCACAATACTACAAAAGCATCTGTAAGCAGACTGGCTATCAACCATGCTACAGAAGATTTTGATGGTAATGCTCTTCCAAGAGGCTGGTTCAGTCTGACTACCCCACCAGAAGGGCCTGTATATGGTGAGAAAGCTACTATGCGTGTGTTTATGCGTACTTATTCCTACTTTGTTTGGGATAATGAAGCTAGTGCTTTCTCTTGCCAAACGGTGCAGGCTCCTTCCTTTGGTAGTGACTTTTATGACACTGCAGGAGGTAAGAAGTGTGGGAAATTAGACTACAATACCCTAGAGGCATTGCCAAAAGATAGTCCAGAGTGGGCTGTACAGAAGAGTATTAAATGTACTCAGAATCTTTACGGTCTAGTATCTTTTGAGAATGCTGTGAATAAAGACGGTAGCAAAACTACTGTCAAAAATGTTCCTTGTGTGTGGTATGCAAAAGGAGCTAACTTTACACCTGTAGCTGACTGCTTAAAGAGTCTCAGTAGACAGAAGCAACCTATGTGGCTTATGAATATTGGGCTGTCTTCAGTACGGAAGAAGAAAGGTGGAAACATCTACTTCCATGCAGAGCTAACACCTCAGAAGTCAGTGACATGGAGTGAAGAAGACGATGCTCGTATGAGATCATTTATGGAGTTTGTCAAAGGATACAATGATACTGTTATGAAAGCATATCATTCATCCGGAGAAAAAATAGAGTATGACTCCGTAGTAAATGAATAATCTTATACTGCACAAAGTACAAGGGTTTCTAGATCGTGTCTCAAAAGAAGGGGCCGATCTAGACCCCAAGCTTGTAGAGGAATTTAAAGAGGCTTGTGCTACGTCTGTAGTACGTCAGTTTGCTAACAAGAACAGCAAATGGAGACCTCGTATGTCTTCTTTAGGCAGACCTTTGTGTCAACAGAAGATGGAACGAGATGGTGCAGAGAAAAACTTTGAGTACAACTCTTTAGTTCGTTTTATGTTTGGTGATCTTGTCGAAGCTATTGCCATTTTGGTAATGAAATCGGCAGGCATAAATATAGAATCAGAACAGGAGGCTGTAAAATTAGAGCTAGGTAATCATTCTGTTTCTGGTACATTAGATGTTGAAATAGATGGTAAAGTATGGGATATTAAATCTGCAAGTCCTTATGCTTTTGATCATAAGTTTGGAGACATGGGAGGATATAAAAAGATTAAAGAAGATGATGTGTTTGGATACATATCTCAAGGATACCTGTACAGCCAATCAAAGAACAAAGACTTTGGTGGGTGGATAGTTATTAACAAAGCAAGTGGTGAGTGGGTAGTATGTGAAGCTCCAGAACTACAAGAAGAAGATAAGAAAGAAGCACTTGATTTAGCAAAGAAGAACTTAAAAGCTTTATTAGGTGGTGAGAAATTTAAAAGATGTTTTACAGATACAGAAGAAACATACAAAGATAAAGATAAGAATGTTAAGAAAACAGGAAATAGATTGCTATCAAGTATTTGTGGATTTTGTGATTTTAAGAGAACATGTTGGCCTAATGCTATTATGCATAGGAAAGTAGGATCTACAGCACGTTTTCCAAAATCTGTATGGTATAGTAAACTTAAAAAACGGGAGATATAATGCCTATCTATTTTCAGACTGATGTTAGCTTTTCAGATATTTATATGAATGACAATGTGTGGTATGCTTACCCAGATTCTGAAGATAAAAAAGGAGGCACAGATATTACAAGGGAGTTAAGAAATAACTTTTCAACTATTCCTATAAGAGTATGTAAAAGTTTCTACGAAGGAGGCATGTGGAATGATTTTGATTACGATCAAAAGGTTGACTTGCTGTCTAAAGACTTAACTAAAGTACAGAGAGTATTAACAAGAGGTGCATTGGTTTGTTTCTACATGGCAGAGTGGACAGAGAACTTAGAGAAGATGAAGAAACACTGCCCAAAGATATTTAACTTTGCTGTAGATGAATCAGGAGCATTGTTTGATGCCTATCCACCAAAAGATATAAAGTTAAAGAGGCCTGACTGATGAACTGCTGGCATTGTGGAACTGAAGTTATATGGGGTGGTGATCATGATATGGAAGAAGAAGAGGAAGACTATTGTATGTCAACAAATCTATCTTGTCCTAAGTGTGGTTCATTTTACATGGTATATTTACCAAAAGATAAGGAAGAGAGCACTTGAAAAGAGCACATGGATACAGGTCTAATTTTGAATTAGATATAGCTAATCAATTAGCCAAGAACAAAGTACCTTTTTTATATGAGAAAATTAATTTTGATTATGTAAGACACAGTACCTACACACCAGATTTTTATTTAGAAGACCAAGATTTTTATATTGAGGTAAAAGGTTTGTTTACATCACAGGATAGAGGTAAACATTTACTAATTAGAAAACAGCATCCAGATTTAGATTTACGATTTCTGTTTATGAATGCTAATAACAAACTGTACAAAGGATCAAAGACTACCTACAGCAAGTGGTGTGAACGATATGACATCCCATGGTGTCAAGGCTTTGTACCAAAGGAGTGGTTAGAATGATAACAGATAGTGTTAAAGTTAAGTTTGATAAGTATAAAAGTACATTGCCTAAAGATTCTTATTGTGTAGTAATGCAAGATACAGATGAGGGCATGATAAATTTTATGTCCTATGATACATCTGATAAACCTGATGTGTCTACAGCCTACCTTATACTACGAGGGTTTATGGAGTTGTTGCAAACACAAGTGGATGATGTTATAATGCATGGGCAAGCTGCTGTATTCAGAGAAATAGATATTATAAAACCAGAGGTAAAAGATAAAATGTATGATAAAGGTAACATAACTGTATTGAATTTTAACAATGATAAGTAGTAGTTCAGAAAGAGAAACTCACGAGCAGTACATGGCTAGGATGAGTAGGGAAGAGAAAAGAGATAAAGAATTAAAACTATTAAAAGGATCTAAAGCAACAGATGTTCAGGTAGGAGGAGATCACTATAAAGACTTTGAGATTATGCCTATAGAATACATATCAAAAAATAAGCTTGACTTCCTTGAAGGAAATATTATAAAATACATCTCTCGGCATAAAAATAAAAATGGTGCTGAGGATATAATAAAAATCATACACTATGCACACTTAATATTAGAACTAGAATATGGAGAAAAATAATGGCATCATTAATGGGGGGAAACTATCTACCTACAGAATATCAATCTTTTATACACATGTCCAGATACTCACGTTGGATGTCAGATGAAAACAGAAGAGAAAGTTGGGGGGAAACTGTAGGCAGGCTTATCAGTTTTTTTAAAGAAAATGTAGAGGGTATTGATATAAAATCTTGGGAGGATATGGAAGAGGCAATACTGTCATTGGAAGTTATGCCTAGTATGAGAGCACTTATGACTGCAGGTAAAGCATTGGAAAGAGAAAACATTGCTGGTTATAACTGTTCGTATATACCGATAGATAATCCAAAAGCATTTGATGAAGTGTTGTACATACTAATGAATGGTACAGGTGTAGGTTTTTCTGTAGAGAGACAGTACTCTGATAGACTTCCTACTATTCCAGATGTAGAGTTTGAGCATACAGAAGATGTAGTATCTGTTGTAGATTCTAAAGAAGGATGGGCAAAAGCATTTAGAGATTTAATATCCTATCTGTATACAGGAAGAGTTCCTAAAGTAGATGTTAATAAAGTTAGACCTGCAGGTGCAAGATTAAAAACATTTGGTGGCAGGGCTAGTGGGCCTCAACCTCTTGTTGATCTGTTTGACTTTACTATTCTTAAATTCAAAGGTGCTAAAGGTAGAAAGCTGTCCTCTATGGAGTGTCATGATATAGTTTGTAAGACAGGTGAGGTAGTAGTAGTTGGTGGTGTACGTAGGTCAGCACTTATATCTTTATCAAACTTATCCGATCAACGTATACGATCTGCTAAGACAGGTGAATGGTGGTCTACTAATCCAGAAAGAGCATTGGCTAATAACTCTGTAGCCTATACAGAGAAACCAGATGCAGGTATCTTTATGAAAGAATGGTTGTCACTATATGAAAGTAAATCTGGTGAGAGGGGTATGTTCAACAGAGCTTCTGCACAGGCAAAGGCTGGTGAGAATGGTAGGAGAGATGCCTCTTGGGATTTTGGTACTAATCCTTGTAGTGAGATTATACTACGACCTAATCAGTTTTGTAATCTTACAGAGGTAGTGGTACGATCTACAGACAGTATAGCTTCTCTTACAAGAAAGATACAGATAGCTACGTTGTTAGGAACTATACAATCTACCTTTACAAACTTTGGTTATCTTAGAAAAAGATGGCAGAACAATACAGAAGAAGAGAGACTGCTTGGTGTATCTCTTACAGGTATTATGGACAGCCCATTGATGAATGGTAAAGAAGGTGGGTTAGAAAAGACATTGAAAACTTTGAGGAGTGTTGCTGTAAAAGCTAATAAATATTGGGCAGATAAGTTTGGTATAAATCAAAGTACAGCAATCACTTGTGTTAAACCATCCGGTACTGTTAGTCAGTTAGTAGATAGTGCTAGTGGTATACATGCAAGACACAATCCTTATTACATACGAACAGTACGAGGAGATAACAAAGACCCTCTTACTGAATTTATGATTGCTTCTGGTATTCCTAACGAACCTGATGTTATGAAGCCAGAGCATACAACAGTGTTTTCATTTCCAATGAAAGCTCCGAAAGGATCAGTGTGTAGGAATGACATGACTGCTATTGAACAGCTAGAGTTATGGAAAACTTATGCACAGCATTGGTGTGAACACAAACCCTCTGTAACTATATCAGTTAAAGAGGAGGAATGGGTGCCTGTCGGTGCTTGGTGTTGGGAAAACTTTAGCCATTTAAGTGGTGTTTCCTTTCTCCCCTTTTCCGACCACACGTATCAGCAGGCCCCCTATCAAGATATAGATAAAGCTACGTATGAGAAGTTGGTAAAAAAAATGCCAACCTCAATAAGCTGGCAAAAATTACAAGAGTATGAAAAAGAAGATAGTACAAAAGGATCACAAGAGTTAGCCTGTACAGCAGGAGTGTGTGAGTTAGTAGATATATAATGAAAGAAAGTAAACCAGTATTTTCAACAGTAGATGCAGAGTTGATAAGAGATCTAATACTATTTACTATAAAAACACAAGATAACTTTGCTGTACCCCCTGAAAAAAAGAAACAGTTAGAATCTTTGTATCATAGGTTAGGAAGATTAGATGGCTGATAAAGATAATAGTTTACTATTTAACTTTACTGTTAAGCTTACACAAGCAGGGCACATCTCTGTAGAGCACAGTCATGTAGAGCCTAGTGAGTTTAAAGAAGTGATGGACAAGTGGAATAAACAGTATGAAAATACTGAGATATTTGTGTCTCTGTTAGAGTACTTGTCCACACACACGTCTGTTATGGAGAAAGATATTCGTAAGATTCTTCGTTAAGAATATTTAGGTTTACGTATGCCTCCACCTTTAGCATACTTTTTCATCTTACCACCGTACATCTTTTTCTTTTTTTTCTTTTTCTTTGGTACCCCTCCATATGCCATGCCTCCTCCGGGTGGAGTCATCATAATATCAAATTCAGGATCACCACCACCATCAGTATAAGCATTAAATCTTTCTAAATTATCATAATCTCCTACTTGATTAATATTATTTTCAGATCTATTTGCATTTCTTCTTATTCTGTTAGGCATAGGAGGTTTTTCTGGCATAGAAAGAGGATCAGAATATGCTCGTAAAGGGTTGTATGTTACAGGAGGTTCTTTCTCAGCTACATATGTAGATCGGTTTGGTAAAGTTTGTTCTCGTAACCTATTAGTTACATCTGTTCCAGATACTCTGGGCATTCCTGTAAAATCAGATTGGCTCATTTTTCTCATTCTTTCTTCTGCCAATTGAGTAGCCATTATACCATCTGTAATTTTTGCAGCTGTAACTGTATCTACTTTTTCGTTAGTTTCTGAATTAACTATATTTACTCCTTCTTTATCAAACACAAGCTCATATCGTACAGGAGATTGTCTTACCATACCTACTCTTTGACTACCAGAATCTACAAGAGAAGGCCTGTCAGGGTATACTCTATTTAATTTAATTTTTCTAGCAGGCATTTTATTAGGTCTAGGCCCTGTTCCTCTAGGATTATCTACCATGTATTATCTCCTAACTGGTCTTGTACCACCACCTCTAGCATACTTTTTAACCATTCCTCCACCATACATTTTAAGAGGTTGGTTATCATCACTGAAAGCTTGCAAAGGTTTACGTAAAGATTCCATGTTCATTGCATCTGTTACAGGTGTTGGGGAAGATGCTTCTCCCCCTATATTAGACACCCCACTTTTATTAGTGTTGTTAGTTTTATTTTTTTCTTCGTAAGGATTAGCCATCGTTATTTTTAGCCTTTCCTACGTTAGCTCCTATAAAGTTTACGATGTCTAGTAACCATTGTACGATTCTATCGTCAGACTTATTAGGTGTGAGTGTAGCAATTACAGCTGCAGAGCCTACTACACTTGTAGCTGCTGCTAACCATCCTTGCCAGTTAGTCATTATGTATGTCATCATACTTACTTCTTCCATTATTTTACTCCTTTATAGTTGTTATTGGAAGTTATTTTTTCTATGCTCTTAACATGAGCCTCTTTAATATACAATTCCTATATCATCCATCTGTGTTTCTATTTTATTTTTTTTCACATTTTTTTTCGCATCTTTATGAACTGTTTCAAATGCTTTTGCAGCAGGATCAAGTGCTGTCTCTTCATTCCCTAATATTTCAGTTACTCTTGCTACCAAATTAGGTAACCAAGCATAGGTAGCATGTGATACTTTTTGAGTAGGCATTTTACCTTCAGCAAACATTTTAGCTATAGCTGTCTGTGCTTCTGGGCTCTCTAGTAATGCAAGTGTTACAGCACCTTCATGTCTTAATAAAGCAGCTACTACAGCCTCTGCCCCTATGTATCTATAAGAAGTTCTTCCAGAATTAGCTGCATAGAATCTACTTATCCAAGATGCTGGGGTAAATTGTGCTGCACCTGTGGTAGGTGATTGTATTCTAGCTCCCATAGCAGCACCTTGAGGAACAAGTATATTTCCAACAGCTGATATAACTCTCATAGCCCCTATGTTTATATAGGGTTTTAAAATCTCTTGATGATCTTGAAGAAGATTCATTAATTTTACATGATCTACACCTCTTTGTACAAAACCTTTTTCTATAGTTGTATCAACGTCTCCAATATTTCTTCCGGGAATTATCCCAAATTTTCTGTAGTCAGAAATTCTAGTTTCTGATGTGGCTGCTCTCCGTAAACCTTGAGCTAAAAATCTTCCCATAGCATTTTTAAATTCTTTTTCTGTCATAAGTTTTTCAGGTTGTGTAAAATTAAATTTGCCACTATTTTTAATACCATCCATTCTTGCAGACATTGTGCCATTAACTAAAAAATCTTTTAATTCATCTATTCTTATACTAGACTGTTGATTCATAACTAGATAATTAAACATACTATCTGTAGTACCACCTAAATTATCAGAAAGACCTTGTATAGTGTTCTTAATAATATTTTGATGATCTATAGCTTTTTGAACTTTACCAACGTATTTAGTTCCCTCTATACCTAAACCTATTTTTGCTCTTGTTACAGCTTGAGTAGCTTCGGCTAAATCTCTTACAACAACTTCATCAGCCCTGTCAAAATTATGTAATTTTTTTCTTAATTGTATTGCTACACTAGAATCAAACAACTCTTTATCAATAACATTGTCAACCATAGTTGCAGTACCTAATAAATCTCTTGATGCTCTAGATAATAATCCTTTAAATTTTTTATTTGATATAATTTTGTTACCAGCACTATCTGTTGTCACTTCTTGTAAAGTATCAGCAAATTCATCAAAATTATAAACAGTGTCTCCTGCTGCATTCTTTGTTGTTTTTAATTCAAAACCTATAGGTACCTCTGGATCACTTAACATGTTTCTTTTAAATTTATCAAAAAACCAATCTTGTAAATTAAAAGCAAAAGTCTTTTGGCCTGTTTGTATTAAAGATAATTCTTCAGCTGTGTACCCTAAAACTTTTCCTCCACCTTGTCCTGTTGGGCCCATAGATGCTTGTGCAATCATATCATCTGTTACATACACATGGCTGTCAGTCTTTGGATCATAAACCCCTAATATTTTACGTAAATTATTATTTGCTTTATCAGGATCAGTTTTCATCTGCTCCCATATATATCCATAAAATCCTTGGTTGTCTCCTTTTCCACTAATATTGTTTACATGTTCAAATCCTGTAGGGAAATTTTTGGATACTTTTTTTCTTCTTTTAGTGTTCATTATCCAATCTGTAATTTCACTTTCATACAGAACAGGTGCAGTAACTTTTCTATAAAAATTTCTAGCATTATTATATGCAGTTAATGTTTGACGATTTTTTCCTACTATTTGCATTTGTTCGTCTAAAGAAGTTTTAAGAAAAGACATTGTTTCTGCTAATTTTCTTTGCTTTTGTCCTTGCCCTGCAGATATAAGATTATCAACTTCACCTAACTCATTAGTTAAGCCTACCATTATATTATCTAAATCATCTACTCTAAGCTCAAGTTTTAAAAAATCAAAGTCTTCAGGTAGTATGTTTCTATTTTCAGGAAATGCTCGTAATAAATCCATTTGATTAGCAGCTTCTGTTAATACTTCAAATTTAGCAAAAGAAGATTTTTCAGATAGTTTTATAATAGATTGTTCAAAGTATTCTTCTACTTCATCTACACTTTCCCAAACTTCATCAGGACCATCCCCATATTTTACATTAACTAAACTACTATAAAATTCATCAACTTTATTTTTCATTATAGGTTCATATATTCTATCAATAGTTCTTACTAAGTTCTGAGCATCAGCACCTCTGTACAACTCTGAAATTGTACTATCAGCATTATTTCTAACTGCTAATAATAAAGGCATAGCATCATCTAGAAAAATATTATCTACACCTTCTAGGGCTTCATCATACCTAGCACTAGCCATTATTCTATGAGAATCAATTAATGATATATAATCAGAAGCACCGGCCTCGTTTGCATTTACAAGATTTGCTTCAACCTTTGAATTTTTTTGTAATGCACTTGTCATTTTCTTTTGACGAACAATAAGTTTATTTGCTGTGCCTTCTTTTCTTATTCTATTAATTTCTTCTGGAGAGTAATCTGCATTTTCTCCTTTATATTTTATAACTCTTAAATCTGTATAAGTATCAAGCAAATTATCTATTTGATCTATATCTGTTTTACTATAAGGAACATCTGCACTTTTATTTAAAGTTCTTCTAAGCTGGGTTTCTACAATGTCTTGTATATAAACAAGGTTACTATTTATTTCGGATGTAGTTGTGTTTACTTGTTGGTTTAATTTTCCTATAAAATCGTTAAGCTGTACAGAATTAGCACCTTTTTCAAATCTAGCATCCACTACATCTAAAAAATTTGTTAAACTATTTAATGCTTCTTGTTTTCTTTCTAACAATTTACCATGAGCAAAGAAATTATAATCTATAGTAGCACCGATTCTTGCTTGATCTAATAAAGCAGATTCAGCCAAAGTCAATATATCTATTTGAAATGATTGTCCTATAGTAAAACTAAATTGTTTTTTAATATCTTCAACAGTAGTATCACTTCCAAACTCTCGTACAAATATACTGTTTTCAGCTCCTGCAACAACTTTAGATCCATCATCAGTAGTAGTAGCCATTTCATCTATCCAAGACATAAGCTGTGTGTTTATTTGTCGTGTTGTTTCAGCTTCTGCAAAAGCCCTGTCTCTAAATTCTACAGGCATTTGAGACATGCCTTTATATAGTTTTATAGCTGATTTTCTTTGTGCTGGACTTATAATTCCTTTTTGTACTAAGGCTGTAAACTCTCCATCAGGCATATTTTTAGCTATAGCATCAAAAACAGTGTTAAGAGCTTGTGGATCTGCTCCAAATAATTCTGCTATACCTTGAAACCTACTAACTAAACCTAATGATCCTGCTGTAGCTGCGTAAGCTACACCGTTTATAGTAGGAGGTGTTGCTATAGCATATAACAATCCTCTACCAATACCCCCTAATTCATTATCTTTACCAACTTGATATTGCCCTCCAGCAAAAGCTAATTCTTCAGCTCCTATTATAGCTTTAAATCTATTTGGAGAAGCACCTATATCATATTTAGCTCTTTTATAAGCTTGGGTTAAAAACTTCCAAGAAGCATTTGTTGCCTTAGATGCTTTATCTATATCATTTTGTAATAACTTTCTTGATGTCTGTAGTATTATAACACCGTTAGTATTGTTTAAAGCATCATCAACCATTGCTTTTTTACCAGCTTGATTTGCTGATTTATATTCTAAGTTGTTTCTTAATCTTTTTTTAATATTATTTCTTTCAACTTGTATAGCTCTTTGTGTGTAATCATCAAAAGATCTTATTCCTTTTGGAAGTATTCTAGTTCCTTTTAAAGCAAGATATGTAAATCCTAAATTTTCTCCTAAAAAATCTCCCAATAAAAATTCTGCAGTAGCATCATCTTTTTCTAAAAATCTTTCTATGTCATGAACACTACGATCCCTATACCAATTAAAAGCTTCTTTTTCATTAGGACTTCCTGACATAAAGTTCCAAAAGTTTTTCTCCATTTCCATAAGAAATTTTACACCTTTTGCCCCAGTGCCTTCTCCTGCTATATCTGCAATTTCTGTTGTTACACCTTTAATAATGCCGGATACCACAGGAAAAGGTGCTGAATACAATTGCTCTACAATAGTATGGGCTTCCCCTGTGTAAGTAGCTCCTGTAAAAAAGTTCCTAATACCCGGTTTTGTATATCCTTTTAATGATTTAAAATATGTTCCTCTTCCAGATGTTACTCCTCCTGTTTGTCTTATAGAGTTTACATAATCTCCAGCAGTTTTTTGTGCTTCTCCTAATGTGACATTACGTAAAGGAACTCTTTCTGGTATTATTTCCCCTCTTTCATCTTTGTTTTCATAATGTGTAAAAAA
>VTLG01011609.1_pt1 | contig 17009 bp, 25 predicted proteins | sample 4694571 | NCBI WGS metagenome assembly VTLG01 (sample SAMN12604809, study PRJNA352737) | marine metagenome | biome: ENVO:00000447; feature: ENVO:00000209|ENVO:00000569|ENVO:01000036; material: ENVO:00002151; isolation source: viral sequences binned using virsorter ...
TCAGAAGGAGCAGCAGTCAGTAATCCCACATACCACGTTGTTGGAGCAGTATAATGATCTGCACCTGATGCCCCTGTATCATCCCCAAAGAGATGATTCATTATTTTATCTTCTAAATAATTTGTAAATCCTGCCATTGTCTTTTCCTATCCGTATGGTGTGAATGCGATTGAAGGAGTTGACCCAGAAAAACTAGCTTTCTGATCACTCGTTGTTATTTGTTCTATTATTTGGTTATATCTTCCTAACCATAGCGTTATACGCTCATCATGTCCTAAATAAACTGGAGATTGCAGTAGCGTTCCATATATATAAGCATCTGGATGATTATCAAGTAACCAGTTTGTTGTATGCACTGATAATGCTGGAACTTTCTGATAATACACAATTTCAAGTGTATATTCTGAATCTGGTACTGGAGCAAATTCTAAATTATCCTGTATAACAGAATAATAAAGAGGTTTTCCAGTTGCATCATTCGATCTATGAATATCAAGAGTATGAGGATTCCTATATTCTAATGGAGTTATAGGGTCAGTAATTAATTCAATATTCCTCATTCCTATAAAATCAGGAGGCAATTTTACATATTGAGTGGATAATGGTGATCTAGTTCTTACTGCCATTTCTCTTGTCCTTAACACTCGATTAAATTCTGCTTCTGCCATTTTAATCCAATCTTTTATAATATCTGTCAAATCAGATCGATTAAGGAAATCTGCACAAATAGCTTGCAAATCTGTATAATTACTTAATGCCACAATTCTCCATGATGTAAACTTTTAACTTCCTGTGATAAAACATGATCTACAACACAAGGGATTTCTTTCTTTTTTGCTTGTTCCCAAAAATAAATATAATCTTCTGCAAAAGCTGGAGTTTCCCCAATTTGTTCATATTTAAAAAATGGAATATCTAAAATATCAAAAACAGGCATATTAAATAAAACCATCCCTAATGCTACTCCCTCAACTTCTTCTGTTTCTGGTAATCTTGCATCTGGAGTAATTGAACCGCCACTTCTATATGCTGAATATTCCCTTTTTGCAAAATCAACTAAATAATTTATCCCAATTACACCCCTTCCTCTTGCCAACATTCTGTGTAAAGCATCTGGAGGAAAGGTTATTTCTGGTGATAACATTAAAATATGGGTTGCTTCCCATGCGATTGCATCACCAATCAATCTATGTCTAATCTCTGGGAGAATACTCCCATGAGTTGTAAAAACTTTTATTTCATGCTCTCCGTCATATTCTGATCGTTGAAAGTGTCCTACTAAATTTGACAGACATTCAACAAACTTATTCGGATATGTTTTTTTTGTTGTTGCTATTAAAACAGCAACTTTTAAAGTCTCCCCTGCCATGTCCTGAATGGTTTATTTTCGTGAGCATTCCCCCACTTTTTCCAATCTTTTTTTGTCCACTTTTCTCTCAATGATTGGTCTAAAACAAATTTTGGGATTATTGCAACGTGCCTCAAATCTTTAGATGGTTGCAATTCAGACATATCTTTTGCCACCTGTATTATTGGCTCAACATTTTCTTTATTTTCAATTGTAAAGGTTTTGTCGTGTTGGTCGTAGGAGAATATTTCTTGATTCCCCTGCGACCAATCTAACAACACCTTTTTTGAAGGTGATAACATATTAACTTACTGTTAAGTCAGCACAAATCCCTGATGCCTTTTCATTTTTAGCCACCAAAGTGTACTCAACAATTAAGGCTCTTTTAATTGCATCGCCTGTTTTTGCCACTTCTTCCTGCTTAAAATCTCTGTAATAAGCCACAGACCAATATTCTGGGTCTAATACAAATCCAGATTGTTCACGCTGAAAACGATTAGGAATTACTTTTAGTTCTCCAAAGTCACTAGAATACATATGTGCTGCACCTTGAATTGCATCCTTTGCAATCATTTGGCGAGCAGACGATCTTCCAGCAAAACCAGAGACAGTTCCTTTATTAAAAGCATTAACCATTAGGACTGATGGATCGCCTCCACTTGAATATGTACTTTGAATCACAGCTTTTAAGATTGCTTCTGTAAAGGCTCTCTTAGTACCTGCATCTGTAGGGGCTGCTCCCCCACCTGCACCTGCACCTGCTGGAGAACCAGCACCACGAGAAACATTTGTTGAAATCCATGTTTCAAGACCACCTAGCTTTCTTGCAGTTGAAGCATTACCAGCATTTCTTGCTACATTTTGTGTTAATGCAGTTTCCATATCTCGCTTGAGAGCTTTACTGGACTTTGCAAGTTGAAGTGCCATTTCTGAATCTCTACCTGCATTGTTACCTGCTTGCTGAGAACCAGACACAATAACAGTCTTTCGTGAGATTTGAGTATAGTTACCCAATCTTACTGTAGGCGTTACTGCTGTGAAGGCATATTCATCTCCTTCGACCTGTGCATTATTTGCTGCTGAAGCTACATTATATTCAACCAAGTTCGTTACTTCTTGACCCGACCTTATGGTCTGCTAGACATTCCTGCCTAGATTAGACTATATCACCATCCACTAGGGATGCTCTGCACTTCCAGCCACTTGGCTGTACTTCCTTTCGGAATAGTCGTTGAACCTTCTCTTTCGAGCTTGGCTGCTGATTGTCCGTTCTGGAGTTCCCAGCAATTCACAGAGTTTTCAATTATACATTGCTGCATAATGGCACTAGATTGTTAATGCATCAGTTTGCCACTCACATAGAGTGTTTGTTGCTTTTGATTTACCAATCATAGACATAAATGGCACATCAGAAGGTGAGATATTATAGATTGTGTTACTCAAATCCTCACGTCTTCCAATGGCTTGGTATGTCTGAAAGGTATTCGTTACAATAGCCATTTTATCCTTTTATATTAGTTAGTTACGAATCATATTATAAAATACTCCAGCAGCATCTTCGACCCTGCCAGATTTTTGTAATCTTGCCGATGCCTTTTTAGATTTCGTTGATCTGGGATCAATAGATTGTGATCCTGCTTTCATGCTTCCACGTTTAACAGGTTTAAGTGTTCCACGTTTCTGAGTCAGTTTGTCATAAAGCATTGCTTTTCGCATAGTTGCAACTGCACGAGAATCATAGGCTTGTTCTAACTCTTGGTCTGAAAAACCTATTGATTTTCCGTACTCCACAATTGCTTTCCTTTCTGAATCAGCGAGCTTTGCATCCTCCCATTCAGGGATTAATTCTTTTAAATTATCCCTTTGAGTAGCAATATATTTTTCTAAGTTTGCCTGATTCTCTGCTTCCTCTTGAGCTTTTAATTGTTGTATTTGTTGTTCCCTCATTTGGTTTTGCATTTGAGATTCTCGCAACTCATCACGCTCTAGCATAAATTGCATAGGGTCGCTATCTTTAAGATTTTGCCAGTATTCGGAATCTTTTTGAGGCGTTTGAGATGATGCAGACTGAGCAGATTCTAAGATTTCGATTGCTTGTTGCCGAATTTGTCTTGATTCTGCTACTTCTTTCTCAAAACCCTTGCGGTCATCTGCAAGTGCCTGAGACTTTTTCGTAAAAGAAGAATGACGAGAATAACCAGAGATCAATTCATCTAGGGGGACTTCAATGTCCTCACCATCGGAACGTACTTTGTAAAGTTGTTGTTCACGAGAAGTTTCTTCGTCTAATTCTTCTAATTCTTCTTCCTGCTCATCTTCTGAGTCAAAGAGTTCTTCTTCTTCTGACTCATCGGGGGTTTCTTGTGCTTGTTCTTCTAATGATTCATCACCATTTTCGGAGGCTATTTCCTTTCCCCAAAAGGCTTGTGCTTCATCGAGTTCATTCCCTATATTGAGGCTATTGCCCTCGACTAATTCTTCTTGTGCCATATTTCTTTCTAGATTCTCAGGACATTAGACTTGTTCCAAAAGGAATGTCTGATCTCCTCAAAAACTAATTTGATTGTTTTGCGATTTTTCCGCTATTAATCATGGACTCTAGTTCAAGCCTTATTTCTGATAAGACCTTGAGCGAAATATAACACTGCTCACGCTTTTTATCATCGTCAGGATTAGAACTCATCCATGAGGTTATATACTTGTCCTCTAGATTTTCATATGCTTCTGAAAATACTGGAGAATGTATTAGTGCTTCTGCACTATTCCCTTGAGAAACCCTCTCTTCTACTGTTTTAGGTTTCTGTTCTTTTCTTTTTTTACCCATTAATTAGGTACTCCCTCCTCCAATGGAGCTTCTTCTATATTAGTTGGACTCATCTCTTGAGGTAATTGCATTTGTTGCATCATCTGTTGTTGCATCTGTTGCTGTTGCATTTGCTGTCTTTGCATTTCTCTCTGTGCTTCTGCACGAATCTGTTCTCTATCTTTTTCTATATTTCCACGAATCTCTGTCTGGTCAATTGCAGTCTTATACTTATTTTCCATCTCCTGAGTCTTTAATCCTACATCAGAATCCAGTTTGTCACGCTCCAAATCATCCTGCCTGATCATCTTTTCCTGCTCAAGAGAAAATTTCTGTCTGTCAAGTTCAATATCTGCACGAACCTTTTCCGCTTGAGCTTGTGCAAATATTTCATCTGCTGTAGGCTCAGGTTCTTCTGGAGGGGGAGGTTCAAAATCTTGAGGGTTACTCCAGAAGGACTGAACATCCTTAAATCCAGATAACTCAGTCATCTTTGAAAGCGTATGATGATACTGATCCATTGTTACTAATGGGTTATTTTGACCTTGTTCTTCTAATATCTTCTCCTGTTTTGCTGCCATACCCATTAAAATCTGAATCCTCTCTTCACTTGTACCCATTCCAAGTGCAACATTAACACTAATATCCATTCCTGTATCCCAAACTCTAGGATCAATCGGTACCCAGTTGTTCCTCAAACGAACCATACGAGCCTTATCCTGATGAGTATGCAATAACTTTAAAATCTTCCTAAATAGCGGTTTCATCCCATTTTCTGCAAACATCCTGCATAATAACTCAATCTGAGCTTGTGAAGCTGCAACTGTTGCGGAAACTGCTGCTTTTGTCGTGGATTGAAGAGCAGATGGGTCAAGACCCATTGACTGTTTACTCATACCAGTCCTGTCTTCCTTAACTTTATCCATATAGTCAAGCATAGGGAATGCTTCTTTCCCATTGAAACTCTTATTCAACTCCCCAATTGCTCCTGCTGATCGTGTCCTTACTAACTTTCCTACCTTGTTGCTAAGAGCATCATCTATATTAACCTGACCCTCAATTAACCATGTGTCAGGATGGATACTTTTACTGAGAGAATCTAACATATTCCGTAAAATGCTGGATTTCACGAGTTGAACATCCATTGTAAGGTCTGCTACACTTTGTCCTCTCCAGAAATGCGGTTCTGGATAACCAGTAAAAAGTACAAATGGTACATCATTGACAGGCTCATGATGAAGCAACTTATGGTGAGTGCCAGCACAACAAAAACGCCTGAGACTAGCGATTCCACTACCACCAAAATCAACCTTTGCATATGCTTCAATATATAAAACCTTCCTGTTTGCTTCTCCTCCGTTTGTACTGTCTGCATAATTCCCCACTGGATTTCTAGACATATATTCTGAGTTTGTTCCAAACTCATCCTCATCTCCTGCTAATTCCAACATATCATCATAGTCATACCCCATACTTGTCAACTCTGAGACTGTAAGATAACGCCTATGAGCAACTATATTACAATCATCTACACTCTTTGCCCTTCGATCAATTAGAAATTCTTCTGGAGGTAAGGCTTCAAATGAGATGCTTCCATCGACTGAGAGCCTCCTAATAACCACATTATGCAATTGTGGAACATCCATGTTCTCCTGCTGTGGTTGTTCAGAGGGAGAGATGCTCTCAGTCTCTTGTGATGGAGGACTAAAATTTGGGTCTGGGTAGGATTCTATCTGAGAACCCTCTATATCTGGGTCTGAAAGTAATGCTTCTAATGCTTGATCATCTAATCCTGTATATTCCTCATGTTCAACCTCTTCCCTACGTTCCCAATCTACTTTCGCTATTCCTACACGCTTTATAAGTGCATCCTTTATAATTGAATAAAACGTGTTAAAAGATGATGGATTATCCTGCCCCAAAACAACACTATTAACATAATCACTAGCTTGTTCACTGTTTGGGACATCTTCTGGGAATCTAGGCTGGTATTCAACTACTCTCTCACTTCCAAAGAATGTCCTCATTATCTGAGGGAGCATCAATGCAATAGTGTCTCTTACATCCCTGCTTACTACCTGAGAACGACCATCCTCTTCATTACCAAATGGCTTCCCATTATAATAATCTGCTGCCTGAATGCGATCTGGAGACTCAGAGAGATCAATATAATCAATTGCTTCCTCAATTAAACCTCCAACTAAGGATTCAAGGTCTGTTTCATCCATTGCCTCATCACCTGAAAGGCGAATCTGCTCTTTCTCTAACTCTGAAACTTGTTCCCTTTTTTCTGAATCGTATCCTGCCATAACCCTTTTTGATTAGATATATATAAAAAAATCTCTGATAAACAACTCTAGATCAAGATATTTTTAATTCTGTTAGTATTTTTCTCCCACCAAACAGCCCCCTAGCAAAAACATTGAATGCCAACGATATTCTCTCCTTATCTGTCTCATTCCTATCTACCTGATGCTCCAAATAAGACGGAAATAAAACTAAATCACCATCTTTTATAGATAAAATACGCTCATTTGAATTAAATAAGTTCGCATCCTTCGGTAATATCTGTATCCTGTCCTTAACTGACTCATTTGGATCAAAAAATACTATAGAATCACCCTCAATCGTCTGATGATAATAAACTCCACTTATTATACTGTTCTGATGACAATGCCTCTGGTGACTCTCTCCATTCCTTGTCACATTTACCCACGATTGAGTGATAAAAAACTCTAAATCAACTACTGGAGACAATATCTCATCTACATATCTCCCTATTGCAGTATTACAAAATTCTAAAATATCACTAAAATTACTGTCAAATACCCTATTATTACTTGTCGTTGAATTATACCTGTTACTACACAAACCCCCTCCTATAACTTCCCTAAATTCACCACTCTCTGACTCCAATATCCCAATCCCCCTGTTAAACATATACAAAGGGGTAGGAAATATACTATCAACCTGACTGTACATTAAACTATCCCCCTAATCTCCCTATCTAATGGCTTTGACCAAGATTTTGATGCACCCCTACTTGCATAACTTGCAAATGTCAAAATTAATGCATCTGCTGCATCAGGACTCGCATTACTCCCTAACCTCCTCCTTATATCATCCTTACTCTCCACTTTTGTCTTGCCTGTTGAACTGTAACCATAACTCACTGAACATAACTCATTAATCAATTGCTCATCATTCGGAATCACTACATCCCTACCCTCAAACCATAAACGGCACTTCTCCCATAACTCACTCCTTAAATTTAAATAATTTCCACCTACACTCGGAGACTCACCAACATTAACACCCCTTACATCCACACCCTCCTCTAATAAACGATCAACAACCCCTGCACCTAAACCAATTGAATCTATACAAACTTCTCCTAACTCTAACTTCTTCTCCCTTAACTTGTCTATCTCACTCCTCACCCATCCTACAACCTGCATCGTGTCCAATCCACGCTTAGTTTTAACTCCATCTCCTAATATTACATTGCCCTGCCTTAAACATATTGCACTTGCATCACTACCAAACCTCGCAACATCAACTCCTATTGTAACACTACCTCCAATTGGATCTACCTCCCTTGCAACTGCACCCTCAACTAAATGTCTTGGGATGATTGCATCCTCATCTGCCTTTGGAAATTCACCCAATACCCTCACAAAAAATTGGTTGCTGTCTCGACCATATCGGTTCTCTATCTCCTTTATAAAATCCTTACTCACTCTTGACGAATCTTCACAATTTACCCTCCATGTCTTCCAATCCTTACTCAACTTGTTATGAGTGTCATAAAAAAATCCCTGACCCCTAACTGGATTCCCCAATAAAATGGTTGTTGCATTATCTCCACTCATTGATCCTGCACTTGCTTCAAAAATAGCGTTGTTTATCCCACTTGCCTCATCTACACAAAGCAAAACATGATCGCTATGAACCCCTTGCAGAGTTTCGGCACTGCCTTTTTCCGGTCGGGAAACTCGGAAACTAATAAAACTCTCACTTGGAGCAGCAATTAAACGTATCTGTTCACTCAAAACCTCCAACTGATCCCTTATAACTTGAGGTAATACTGTGATCCATTTTCTTACTTCTGCTCCCAAAGCATCATGCAACTGAGAATGGGATGGAGCAGTAACAACAGTCTTTTGGGGAAACCTCGTCAACTGATGCCAGATCATTAACCATGATGCACATGATGATTTTCCCACTCCATGACCAGAACGAATACTTAACCTTCTGCCTCCTCCTGCAACAAAATTTAAAACTTCTGCTTGCCATTTGTCTGGAGTTATTTTTAAAACTTCCTCCACAAATAATACTGGATCATTAACATAACGTAGCTGGAATTGCTTTAATGCTTTAACTAATGCTTCTTGTGTGTTCATAAAAAAAGTTTTTCAAAAAATTTTTTTAAAAAAAAATGACCCCTTAGTAAAAATCGGATGTAAAGGTTCTGCAACAGCAACCCCACCAAAAAAATCAAGGGGGGGTCAAAAATTCTAGAAAAGCTGATAAAATGCGGTCTTTTCTTTGGTTATCTGATAAACAATCAGATAACTAGCTAATAATTTCAATGGCTTGCAATGGTTCGTCCAGTTTTTTACTTTCTTTTTTACTTTCATTAATAATCTTTGGTTTGTTTTGCATCAAGTCTTTTAACTGGTCAAGATATGTAGAATTTAAGTCAATATTCATGTTTACATTTTGTTCTACTTTCTCTCCAAACCTTGCCCTATCTAAAACTTGAGCTTGCCAACGCTTCATTTCATAGCTGATTTTATAAGCATTACTGTTTTTGGGATCAACTAACACTTGCTCCGATAGTTCGTTTATCCTTTCAAGGTTTTGGTTAGCCCTCTCTTCCCTCGCCTGTATGTATTTATCTTGCAGGGCTTGAGACCGCTTTAATCTCCAATTTACTTTTGTATATTCTACATTTTCTAGCTTACAAAATTCTGACAACGACATCCCTTCAATTCCAATCGCCAAAAATAAACGCTCCCAAAATTGCGAATCTTCGAGCTTGCTTTCCTGCATTTGTTTTCTTAGCTTTGTTTTTTTCCTACCTGCCATTTTTTACCCTTTTATTCAATTATATCAACAATTTGCGCAAAGTTTTAAATCCAAGCTCCACTGAATTCCACTAAATTGCACGAAAAAAAACCTTTCGTAAATCATTGTTTTTATTAACAAAACACCCAAAAAAAAGCCCTTTTTTTAGTAAATTCCATAAAGACACTTTCTTATTTTACCTATTGTTTTTTAACTATATTTGATCATCAAAAATAGATAAAGTTTAATAATAATAGTTATTTATCCAACGAATCGGCTATTTGTAATTCGTTTTCAAGCATGTAATTAAGAAAAAAACAATAAAAATATAGTATATTAATTAATAATATTAGTTAGTTACGCAACGTTTTCATTTTCAGATTTTGATGTAAAAGTACTGGAATTAACTGGAATTTACCCATTTTTTTATTTTTCCCTTAATTTTGGATTCTCAAATCGCTCTGTATTAAAAGCAATTAAACTTCTCTATATATTAGTACCTTTTTTTCTTCCTTCCTTCCTACATAAATATGAACACAATTAAATATTTTATTAATTATTTTAATTATTTTACATTTTTTTAAATAAAATGTTTGACAATTGCATTTAATTTAATATATAATAAATACATAGGAATTAACCTATTTATTAAACCTTTAATTTGGAGAGTAATATGTTAGCAAAAATAAATTTTAGTGAATTTAGAGATAGACTGAACGAATCAGATATTGCACGAGGTTGCTTCAGTTACGAAGCAAAACAATTGATTTATTATCATCTTAATGAAGAAGATGAAAATTATATAATGCAATCCGCTTGTGATATTGCTTGCGAATGGGCGGAATCGACATATGAAGATTTGAAAAACATTTGGGGTAATGATGAAAGTTTCCGCCAAATTTACAAAGATGCCCAGTTTTGGTGTGATGGTGAAACAACGGAGAGTCAATATAATCGATCAATTATTGCTGGTGTGGCTGAATGGCTTAGAGAAAAAACCATTTACTTAGGCTCTGCAAATTGTGGAGAAGATTACGACCTGAAAAGCGTAACTTTTGTCTATGCTAAAAACTTTTAATTAGTTTTCAGCTTAGAGCCATTTTTTAAAGTGGCTCTGCTGATGAAAATTAGTTCATCACAAGTAACCCTACCCCCCTTCGGGGGCATAAATAAAGGAGCAATATGAAAAAGCTAGAAGTAATCATAGAGAAAGACAGAAATTACACTTCAAAGTGGGTTGTCAAATCAAAAGGTGATCTCTGGAAAGATAAGGAAAAGTGGCATTGGTTTCTTGAGGGAAGACTTTATTCCACTAAGAAAGGTGCACTAGATGTCTTCAAAAGATTTGTTGAAGGCTTTAAGGATGAATACGAAATTGAATTAATCAACTAACTAACCCGCCCCCTTCGGGGGGCATAACCTTAAATTTGGAGAGTATATGAAAATGGTAATGGAAATGATAAGCGTAGAGAATATGACTAGTTCAAGTGGAAATAGTGTTCCTAATCAATTTATTGTAAGAATAAATAGCAAAGGAACATTTTTTCAATCTTATAAATCAATTATTGCTTGTAAGACTCCCAAAGGGATTGTTTTAGACAAAACGTATTGGGATTATTCAGTAACAACTGGTAAGTACCGCAACCTATTTCTAAATGAAACTAAAAAAGAAACTGAAGCAAAAATTAAAAGCGGTGAGTATAAATTAAAAGACCTTAATTAGTTTCCAGCCTCAAGGCATTCTTGCGAGTGTCTTGACTGGTGGAAATTAATCCGCCAACAGTAAACCTTAACAGGATCAAAAATGGATTTGATTTAAATATTAATGTATTTATCGGGATTAACAATTCTTGCAATTGTTGGGTTAACTTTAGTCTGCAATAGACTAGATAAAATTCTTTACGAATATGAAATTAAAAGTATAAGAGAAAAATTTAACTTTTCAAATAAGGGATAAAATGAAAAACAATAAAACAAATTTAAAAAGAGAGTCAAGGTTTTGGTGTGGAAAATGTGGGTCAAAAGATTTATTAATTCCATCATGGTCAAATCAAGATGGTGTAAGTGGGCAAGAGCCTGACGTTTATAGTTTAGATGGTGATTGCTATTGTGAAAACTGTCAATCAATAGTATGGGCAGACGATCAGAATCTTTATGATTATGTCTAGGAAGGGATAAAATGAAACTTAATAAATACAATTGGAAGCTAATAAATGAGTTTAGAAAATTTTAATAATTTACTTAAATTAGATCAAATTTAAAAATAATTCTATAATGGAGGTAATATGAGTGGATATTGTGAAGATTTTTCGATGTCGAGAAGGGCAAAAAAAGCCTACTCAAGTGGGTTATTCCCACTTTCTAGATTAGAAAAATCTGATTTAGATGAAATAGAATTTCCTTATACGCTTGAATTTGCAAAATTTTTAGCAAAAAAAGATTATTGGAGGGCAAGCGAATGGCATCACACAAGTAAATTTTTCAATGAGACAAATTTTTATTCTGTTTCAGATTTAGAAGATCTTATTAATTCTGAACCAGAAAAAATAAAAAATCTTTATATAGATTTTAAAGAAAAATTATTAACAGATGAGATGCAACTTGTGAGAGGTAGGTATCCAATTTGGGGCGGAAGTATTCGTAAACCTAAATTACTAGGTTATAGACATTTTGAAGGAATACTTCTCGGGAATTGGATAACTATTCAAAAAGTTAAAAATTCTCAAACAAAAAGGTTTAGAAAAGTAAAACCTTATAAGAAAAAATCCGATGCTAATTTAGTTGGGTATAAAATAATTCTAAAATAGTCTCCAGTAGATAGGGGAAGTTAGGCTTCCCCCTTCTAGTGTAGATTGGTTGCTACACTCTGAAGTCAAGCAGGACTTGACATTTATAAAACTAAAAAGCCAGAGGAATTTTCTCAGGAATTTTCTCAGGAATTTTTGAAAAAGCCTGAGGAATTTTAGTTAACTAATAATAAGGAGAGTCTATGAATTACTTAGAAATTAAATTCTTTGAGGAAAATTGCGGATTTAATAAGGAACTTGACGACTATGCAATTTTAGTCTCAGGCAGTTCCAATTATATATCCCCTGAAAGTATAGAGTCCATTGTTCAGACAGTAGTTAGATGCGGTATCCGTGATGCTATGGGATTGGATAGATACAATGTCAATTACTGGGAAGATACTGCTGGATTGGAAGAAGCAATCAGATATGAAGATGCACCTAAAAAGAAAAAGAAGGAGGAAAAATGAAAATTAGAATCCATCAGAAAAACACAAAATTAGATATTAATACTATAATGGATATGTGGCACAAAGTTGATGTCCATAAAGACAGTTGTAGTCAATGGAAATACAACCCTAAATGCCCAATTGTTAAAGAAAATAAAAAGGCATATAAAATATGGGATAAGGTTTCGGATGCTCCTGAAAGTAAAGAGGAAAAAGAACAAGCAGGAAAAGCATATTTTGATTTGCCAAATGGGGAAGTTTTGCACGTTACATATTGGTTTCCAAAAAAGGATTTCAATAAAGTAAGTAATTGGTTCGTCCAATTTGAGATCCCATTTGAAATTCTAAACTACGAGAAATCAGAATTAGAATATATGCAAAATGAAATTGATGCTTATAAAGATGATACCTATTCAAAAATTTATGATAAGTATGAAAAACTTTTTGAAACTAAAGAAGAAGAGGAGACAATATGAAAATAATAGGAGACAAAAATAAAGTGTCATTTATGAGAGTATTCACCCCGTACGGGTATGGTACTGACATTTACATTGAGTATCATGAATACAAAAACAATCTTGATGCTATTAAGAAAATTATAGCTACCGAATTGGGGGGAGATTGGGAGGGAGCAAGTGTCCATCTTTATTCGGGAATTTCAGAAGGACAAATGATAAAGTCTCTTCAGCACAAGGGGGAAACGGCAAAAAAGATCAACTCTATTAATAATAAATTAATTGCTATATAATATTAATCTTAAATCTAAGGAGAAAAATGCCAGAAAAAAGAACCACGCTATCAATTAAGGAAAACACAAAGAAAACTCTAGATGAATATTTAGATTTCTTTGAGTCCAAAACGGGGTTGCGAGTTACTAATATAAGTTTTTTAGAACAAGCAGTCATCGAAAAAATAGAACGTGATAAGGAAAAACTAAAGTAGTTATTCTATTCACAAAAATAATAGGTCGTAGTTTTACCATTTGTAGAGCTACGACTTTCCACGTTTAGTATTTCGGCTTCGTATAAATCTTCTATAATGTTTTTTCTGACAGATCGACTCTTAAGAAATCGAGTTTTTCTAGTCAAGTCAGAAAGCGTGATGCCATTCTTACATTCTCTAATAATTTCCTCGACTCTTTTACTTTCTTTTTCTGCATAATTATCTGCCAAATTCCTTATTATTTCACGAATAGTATTTTTCATTATTATAGAAACCAACTTTGTGGAATAATCTGCAAACTCTGGAGGAATTTCATTGAGGAAATTTGATGCACTAAGAATTAATGCAATCTTTTTTGAGTGTTCGCTTGCACGAACCCACATAGATGCAGTTGTTGTCGGTTTATCAGCCTTGTCAAGACATTTATCTTCAAAGTTATCAAAAATCTCAATTGCTTCTTTAGAATAATAAATTGTCATAGGATCAGGATCACAAGTTATTTCTCCAAAATCTCTATCAAGAGGTTGTTTATAAATGGTTGAGGAATTTACTGTTTCTCCATAATGGTCGATGAATTTTTTTGGGTCATAAAGCCTAGATGTTGAGGAAATTTTAACATTTTCAGTTAAGTTATTTAATCTTAGGATTGAATTTTTTAACTCTTGAGGAAATTCCTTAATTCTCTGGGTCATCTGCCTTTGTGGTCTTTCGTTGAGTGCAGAAAAGACTAAAAAGCGGTTCAAACTTCCATCACGAATTGCAGAATGAGAAAGCCCTTCCCAGAAAGTCTCAGGAGTGGAAGTTCCATAAATATTTGAGTGTGGTTGAGCAATCTGGAATCTGGGATTTTCTCTGGCATTTGCTTTATCTGTTCCATAGAACATGGAGGCAGATGAAGTGTACAATTCCATAAGTGCAGTCATTACATCACGAACATGACCAGACGATTTTTCTCCTAATATAGATGAGACATATTTCCCAAACTCATCAAACAAGAATAAAGCGGAAGGAGTTGCAGAAAGTACTCTTTCAATGGCAGTCCTTGAAGAAACTTTTTCTGCCCCAAATCCTTGAATCCCGCATTCAGCAAAGAGTTTTTTTATAATCGCCCTTGCCATTTCTTTTCCGATACCAGTTCTTCCAAGTCCAACCATATAGAGGTTTGGTCTTATATCATCTTCAGTACAAACTTTTCTTCCAAGTAGGGTTGCAGTAAATGCAAGAGAAGCAGGAAGTGCGAGAGTAGGTTGAGGGTATCTAGAATTATCAGTAATGAATTTTGCAAGTTCACCAACAAAGCCTATGGGGTAGCACATTTCTGGAGATAGTGTAGGAATTTCTTCTTCCTTTTTTTTCTCAACACTTTTTTTGGGTCGTGGAATCATTACAGGAGAACCAATCTCAAAGTGTTGCATAACTGTTCCACCAGTAACCCCTCCTTCTTGTGAGATTGTATTCCACTTATACCTCATTTCTTTAGGATTGTATTTGGAACTTTTACTTGACCATGAATCCCATAAAGCAAACCCTGATTCACCAAGCATTGCTTTGAGTGAACATCCAACCTTGAACCAAGTGTCGTATTCTTCTGGATTAATATTCTGGAGTGCTACTTCTGCTTTTTCGTAGTCTGATTTGGTAGGATCATCAAGGACTTTGGTTGCATCAAAAAACAACCCACCCTCCCCCGATGACAAGTCATCTCGCTCAATTTTTAACGGAATACAATCTTCATTCCCTTTTATATCTTCATCATATGAGACAAACAAAAGTCTTGCAATATCTTTACAGGAATTATCTAATTCAACTCCATGATTTTTTTTAAAATATTCCTGTGCAGTTAAAAAATAATTGGTATGTCCGTCAGGATTTTCAGGAACTTTAATTGCTAGTTTAACTCCTCTTCCTGAAGGAGATAAGAAAGATGCTCTTACATGGGGATCGAGTGAGAGTGCATCTCTCAGTTTTTCTGGTTCTTTTACTTCATCAATATCCCCTTGAATCAGCCCTGAATATTCGATTAAATTTTCTGCATTTCTTCCATTAAAATTCCCTGAAAGTGTAACTGCATTAAGTAGTTTTTTCTTCTTATTATAAACTTCCTTACCATGAGTGTTTAAACACTCTCTCAGGGCAATTATTTCACTCTTCCATCTTCCAGATCGTATACTCTCAAAAAAATCATCAGCAGAGACTAATGAATGATTTTTAGCCATAGCTGATTTAAAAAAGCTGATATCCATTTCTCTCCTAAAGTAAAGTCTTTAATTTCATATAAGCCAAATAACAGCGATAACTCTCCCTTGCCTTTTTTTGGCGTTTTTTTTTATTCGCAATCCCTTCCTCAATTCTTTTTTGACTTGCAATCGCAATCCTAACGTGGTCATTCATTTTTTAAATTTTTAATAAATTTTTCATACGGCATAGTTCCTTTTTTTTGGTTGCATTCATTACATGAAATAACCAAATTATCCTCATCTTTGTAATTATCTGAATTTAAATTTCTAAGGGGAATTTTGTGTTCGATGCAAAAGTGATCAGGATCAAGTCTTTTTTTGCAATAGTGGCAAGGAGCGGTCTGGTCTTCCGCTTTTGCTTTCATCCACAACCGCAAGATCGTTGCTCTTGGATACCCACCTTTTTTTGTTCTTAGTGATCCTCTCGCTTTATCCTTACACCATTGAACCTTGTCCTTACACCTTCTGGAACAATACTTCTGAGTTTTCCCCTGCGAATTTCGTGGGGTATAAGAAACCCCACAAAACTCACATTCCTTTTTACCAGTATTAGATAAACTCAAAATGGAATATCATCTTTGACTGGCTCTCCTTCAGGTTTAGGAATATTAATAACTTCAGGTTTCACCTCTTTTTGAGGAGGTGAAGGTGCATCGTGTGGTTTATATCGCTTAACCCTGTTCTGTTCTCCATATTGAGAATCAATCTCAAGTGAAACTGAAACTTTCAATGGTTTAAAATGAAGTTCTTCAGATGTTTGAGGTTTAAGAACACCTGTAGCTCTACATATAGCTGCCATAGTTTGATTAGCTATATCTCTAACATTATCTTTAGGATGCCAAAGATTAATTATATCCCAGAGATAACGATTCTTATATTCTCCTTCTAAAACCTGTAATTTAAGGTTTAGGTATTTATTCCCAGCATTGGAAATTTTTTCATCAGATTCAACAATGTGACATAGGTAATCTCCATCTTCCAATGCACCTAAATCTGAATGAACTTCTTCACTTACTATTGATGTACTATCAAAATTCAAATTCATAATTATCCTTTCCGAGCTTTTTCTATTTCTGATTTAAATACTTTCCAATCCAATGCAATCGGACTTGGAATTGAGACACGACTTTTAGCTTCAAATGCAGGTTGTTGAACAGTGTGCATAATCCTTTTTCCAGTTGAGGAGGCTTTATAAACTGCTTGTCCAAACTTCTCTCCTGCTTTATAGGAATGGGTTTCAAATTGTGCATAGGACACAAAATCAGCCCATTCACGAATGACACTCCTGACCCTCTTATCTAATTTAAGATCATGCCTGTCATACGCTTCGGTGGTAGGATCATCTATCTTTACAATCTGTGAATGTGCAATTAA
>VTLG01014179.1_pt1 | contig 17009 bp, 13 predicted proteins | sample 4694571 | NCBI WGS metagenome assembly VTLG01 (sample SAMN12604809, study PRJNA352737) | marine metagenome | biome: ENVO:00000447; feature: ENVO:00000209|ENVO:00000569|ENVO:01000036; material: ENVO:00002151; isolation source: viral sequences binned using virsorter ...
GCTGGTGTAGCTACGAAGAATGGACTTCCATCTACTTACACTAAGATTAAACTTCCTAGTGGAACTATAAAAGAATCATACGGAGAGCGATATGGCAAACCAAATAACAGTTGAAAGTGAAGCTCCCCAAAGTATGGATGAGTACAACAGGGAGATGGCATCAAAAGCTACTCTTGCAGAGAATACTATTGATCAAGGTGTAGTTCCTTTAGAAGAACCTGAAGTAGTAGACGAAACATTTAGGCCAGAAAAATTTAAGTCAGATGAAGAATGGCGAAGAAGTTATGATGAGCTGGAAAGAAACTTTCATTCACCATCTGACCAAGTACAAGAAGAACAAGAAGAACTGAGTATTCCTCAAGCTACCGATGCTCCTTTTGATATGGAAGCACTACAAAAAGAGTACATGGAAACTGGTGGTTTAAAGGATGCTAGTTATAAACTTTTAGAAGACGCTGGAATCAGTAAGCAGTACGCTGATACTTACATTGAAGGAGTAAAAGCTTTGGGTCAACAGATAGGTAATCAGGTGAAGGATTCTGTAGGTGGATCTGGTGACTATCAGAACATGGTGGAATGGGCGCAAGCTAATTATTCTGCTGAACAAATCCAGGCTTATGATAATGCTGTTAATAGTGGTGATGTTCAACTGGCTATGCTGACTGCCAGAGGACTCCAAGCTGACTATCAGAATTCTTCAGGATATGAAGGACAAACTGTAAGTGGAGACACTTCTCTGAGGATGAGTGATAGCTCCGATATCTTTCGTAGTAATGCCCAAGTAACGGCAGCTATGAAAGATCCTAGATATGAGACTGACATGGCATATCGCCAAGATGTTAGGGACAAACTTGAGAGATCTGAAGTATTTTCTTTAGGTCAGACTTAAGATAGTAAAGCACAACGAGCTATAGAGTAATTAAACAAGTAGACAAAGACCTGCTGAGGTGGATAATCTTTAGTTGAAAGTTGATGAAGAAGTATAGCAATTTTTGTTACAAATACTTTTTATTAACTTAATTAAAGGAGACTTGCTATGGGTACAACGCTAACTACTGCACCCGTTCAAGTAATGTCTCGCTCTGGTCAAAAAAATAGTGCTGGTGATTCCAGTGCTATGTTTCTTAAGGTCTATGCTGGTGAAGTATTGACCGCTTTTGAGCAAGCTAGTGTTACGATGGACAAGCATGTTATCCGTTCTATCAGTTCAGGTATTTCAGCTCAGTTCCCACTTGTGTGGAAAACTGCTTCAGTTGAATACGCCTATGTTAATAGCTCAGGTAGTACTGCTACCACTGCTGTTGAACTTGATGGTACGGCAATCAATAAGAATGAGAAAGTCATTGCTATTGATGGTCTGTTGCTTGCAGATCACTTTGTCAACAACCTTGACGAAGCTATGAATCATTATGATGTACGTTCTATTTATGCTAAAGAGGCTGGTATTATACTTGGTACTCAATGGGATAAGAATGTACTTCAGGAAGGTGTGTTAGGAGCACGTTCCTCCACACTCGTTACGAGTGGTAACGGTGGAGCTGTACTTACTAACTCCTCTTATGGAACCTCTGGATCTACTTTGGGTGGTGGCTTGTTTGATGCTGCTGAAGAATTAGATGAAAAGAATGTTCCTGAAAATGACAGATATATGTATGTACGCCCTGCCCAGTATTACTTAATGGCAGAAACGACTGACCTGATCAACCGCGATTGGGGTGGAAGAGGAGTATATGCAGAAGGCGAAGTTATGAAGATCGCTGGTATTCATCTTGTGAAAACTAACAATCTTCCTATTACTACTATCAGTGATTCTACTGGAGTCACAACTCATGAAGGTAACTTCTCTACGACTAAGGCATTAGTTATGCACAAGTCAGCAGTAGCTACCGTGAAGTTGTTGAATCTGGCAGTTGAAACTGAATACGACATTAGACTTCAAGGCTGGTGGATTGTGGCTAAGTATGCTATGGGTCATAGTTTCATTCGTCCTGAGTGTTGTGTTGAACTTAAAACCTCTTAAGCGAAAGGAGAATAACTATGTCGGATATTGCTGATGTTGGAAGTTATCTTCCTATCGCTGCAAATGCTGTTACTAATGTTTCATTACATACAGTATTTGGTAATAATGATACTGTTGGTACATCATACGAACTAATTACCAACTTAGATGCTAGTCCTACTCAACTTGGTACTGCTGGTGATGGCATTGAATTTGTTGGTAGTTCAACTGATGATGATGGTTCTCCTGCCGGAACTGGTGCTCAGACTGTAACTGTTAAAGGATTGGATACTTCTTTTAATATTAAAGAAGCTTCCATGACTACTAATGGTACGACTATAGTAGAGCAAGGAGATACTACATGGACCTTTGTTAACGAAGCTTATATTACGGCTGCTGGATCAGGATTGGCTTCTGCTGGCACATTGACTTTCTCTAATGATGCTGCTGGTAATAATATGGGCCTCATTGAAGCTGGTGATCATAGTATTCGTAATTGTTGGTGGAAAGTTCCTGCTGGACATACCGGATACGTTCATGGTTTCTGGTATTCAGTCCTTCCTGTTGCTGCTCCTGTAGCACAAGCTGGTTTTGCTTTACAGATAGCTCGTCATGGTTTGCAAGGCGTAGCTAGTTCTGAAACCTACGAGACTATTGCTGAAGTATTTTGCGATGAAGGTGATTCAGGTGTAGCTGTAAATGAAGCTAGAGGAGGATATGGTACTGGATGGTTCAGTTTTCCAGGTAATGTTCCTGTAGTAATACCTGAAAAAGCTATTGTACGTCTTGCTGCAAAAGCGATGAGCACGGGTGTAGCTGTAACAGGTGGTTTTAATATTATGATTCAAGGTACTGGTAGTGGTACTACCGTAACCTCAAGTTAACCTTTTGAGGGGTCTAAGGTAACACTTAGACTCCTCATTTTTTTTATATTTTGTGGAGATACAATGACTGATACAAGTAGAACCGTAAGCGACTTAGTTACTAACTTGTTTCAAAACAGTCAGGCTGCTGGTTCTATTACCCCTCAGGACTTGCGTGACTTCATTGAAACAACTCAAACAAAACAAGGCAGTATGTATGTTTCAACTCCTGGTAGTACTACAATTGCTGGAGCTGGAACATATGTAGAAGGAACGGCTGGAACTTGGACTTTAAGTACAGCTCCAACAGCCAATGAATTTGATGAAAATACAGATGGCAGACTAAGATATACAGGGACTCCTACGATTAACTGTATGTTTTTAGCTTCAGCTTCCTTGGAAATTGATACTTCTGCTGTTAGTAAAGAATTTGGATTAGCTATACATAAAAATGGAACTCTTATTACAGGTACTAAAATAGTAGGAATTGCTCCTGCTGTTACAGTTAACTCAGTTAACCTTGTTACATTTGGATATGCTTCTATGGCTACTAATGATTATGTTTCTATCTTTGTTGCTAATATAGATACTACAGATAATTTAACCATTAGAACTGCTCAAGTTGTGGGTATGGGATTGGTAACTTAAAATGTCACACTTTACTACAGTTCCTGTCAATGAACTAGAAGCTGTTAATATGCTCTTAGCTGCCGTAGGTGAAGCAGCAGTTTCAAGCTTAGAAACAGCAACTACCGTAGATGTAACACAAGCTAAGAATTTACTATCTAATATTAATAGAGAAGCGCAACAGAAAGGTTGGCACTTTAATACTGAGTGGGATGTAGTATTATCTCTTGATTCTGATAATAGGATTCCACTTGGAACTACAATTCTATCCATTTATTCTCCTAGTAAGCTGACCACAATCAGAGGAAGAGAAGGATCTCCTTTTCTTTATGATTTAAGTAATAATACTTTTACTTGGACTGCCTCTATAAATGATGCTGTTACGATTACGTTATTAGATTTTGAAGATATACCTCAAACTGCTAGACAGTACATTACAACTAAAGCTGCTAGGATTTTCCAAGAAGAAATAATTGGACAAGTCTCAGCAGAAGCAGTAAACAGACAAGAAGAGGTAGAAGCCTATGCAGATTTACTAGATGATGAAGGAGAGCGTTCTGGATTTAATGTTGGGTATGGTACAAGAGATATGTATAATACCACCAAGCTCTACAGGAAAACATGGTAAATGCCACTAATAACAGAACAAATTAGTAATTTAATTAATGGAGTTTCACAACAGCCCCCTTCATTAAGACTAGCTTCCCAATGTGAAACTCAAGAAAACGGTTTAATTACCGTAGCAGAAGGATTAAAGAAAAGACCTCCTTTAGAATTTGTAGCTAAACTAAGTAATAAAACTGACACTGATGCTAATATACATTTCATTAATCGTGATGAAACTGAGCAATATGTTATCAGCATCACCTCAGATCAATTCAGTACCGATTTTAGCGATGATTTCTCAGGATCTGAAATGGAGGTATGGGATTTAGATGGGACATCTAAGAGCGTCTCAGGAGCTACAGGAGACGTATTAACTTATATCACTACAGTTGATGCTAGGGATAATATTAAATTATTTACCGTAGCTGACTATACATTTGTTTTAAACAAAACTGTAGCTACTGCCAAGTCAACAACTACAGGAGATACACGAAATCCTGAAGGTATTGTGTTTCTTAAACAAGCCACTAACGCTACTGATTTTCTAGTTTATGTAGATGGTACATTAAGATCTACAATTAGTGCTAGTAATAATGCTGGTACTCAAATAACAGATTGTTATAATGACTTAGTACATGAAGATAGTATTGGAACTACTTTTGATGTTACCAAGTTTGGTAGTTCAAATGTTCATATAACTAAAAAAGATGGCAGTGATTTTACCCTTCATGTAGAAGCTCCAGAAGGGAACTGTATAGCTGTTAAGGAGAGTGTAGTAGATTTTACGGATCTTCCAGGAAGAACTAAAGACGGTATGATTGTAAAGATTACCGGAGATCCTAGTTCTGGAACTGACGATTACTGGATAAAACATAATAATCAAGCTGATGAAGATGTAGGTGAATGGGTAGAAACTGTAGAGCCAGGTTTGGCTAATAGTATAGATGGCAGCACCATGCCTATTCAGTTTATCAGAACTTCTGAAGATCCTTGGGATGATGCTTTTGGTACTGACTTTGGAGAAACTGTATTTTCCTTGTCTTCAGTCACATGGACCGATAGAAAAGCTGGAGATATTACAACAGCTCCAGACCCTAGTTTTATTACAGAAAAACTAAATGATTTATTTTTCCATAAGAACCGTCTAGGTTTCTTAGCAGGAGAAAACATTATACTCTCTGAATTAGGAGAGTTCTTTAATTTCTATAATACTACGGCTACTGATCTTTTAGATACCGATATGATTGACTTAGCTTCTCCAAGTAATCAGGTCAGTATCTTGAATCATGGTATAGCTTTCAATGAAGAACTCTATCTCTTCAGTGACTTTGCTCAATTCAAGTTATCTCAGTTTGCTGCTGGTGGGCTTACTCCTACCAATGCCAAGCTATCTCTTTTAACTGAGTATGAAACTGACAGACTTATTAAACCTGTATTAAACGGTAGGAAACTTTATTTTGCTACTAATACCAGTGGCTTTTCAGTTATTAGGGAATTTGGTACAATTGAAGATTTACAAGAAGAGACTGCTGAAGACATTACTTCCCATGTTCCTAGCTATATTAAAGGTAGATTATTTGATTTAAGCCCTCATCAAGATACTCTCTTTGCTTTATCCGATGAGAATTTAAATGAAGTTTTCATGTATAAAATGCTCTTTGAAAGAGGAGTTAAAAAGTTAAGCTCATGGTCACAATGGAAATTTAAAGAAGAAGAACAAGTAATAGGTTTACGAGTTATAGAAAATGTAGCTTATTTTATTATAGTAAGACCTGATGGTACTTACCTAGATAAGATGAATTTACAAGATGCTAAACTTGTAAACTTGACTGAGAGTTCTACTCAGCTTTCCTTTAAACCTCATTTAGATAGACTAACAGAAGTTACAGGGACTTACAGTTCCGGTGCTGATCTTACTTCTTGGACTATACCCTATCCTGATGACTTTGGGTCAACCTTTAGAGTACTCTTTGGTCCTGCTTTTGATGGTAAGGAAGGAGACATAGTTCAAGGAGTATCTCAGACTACTCCCACTACACTCACGGCTACTGGTGATCACTCAGCTTACTCATGTTTCATCGGTAAGGAATACCAGTTTCTCTATGAGTTTACTGAGCCTACCATTAAGAGTGAAGTACAGGGGAGACTAAGTTCTTTGGCAGGGGGTGTCCTGAAGATCCGTAAGTTCAATGTAGATTACTTTAATACTGGCTACTTTAAACTTCAGGTGACAGCTCCAGGAAGAGACGCGTTCAGCCATGTGTATACAGGCCGTATCTTAGGATCACCTTTGAATAAGATTGGTACTATTCCTTTTGAAACTGGTAGTTTTAAAAAGCTTATCTTGGCAGATTCCAGAGATCTAAAAATAGAATTAATATCTGACTCATACCTTCCTTGTGCTTTTACTGGTGCAGATTGGGAAGGTAATTATGTGGTAAGAACTTTTTCTAGGATATCATCTAGATAATGAAGCCATTTCATAGAGCTACTCAGCTACACGATGTATGTGAATTAGCTCCAAATCTAAGGTATGAAGATAAACGCGAAGTTAATACTCTAGGGAAGACTTCAGAACAATCCCTGTTAAGTGGATACTTATTCGGGAGAGTCTGTCGGTCTATCATAAATAACTATGGTCAAGTTGTTGGTATGTATGGTGTTGTTCCTGCTGATGATAAAACAGGACTCGTCTGGATGTTAGGTTCAGATAAACTAAAGAAAATCAAGATACCTTTCTTGAAAGAAAGTAGAACTGAAGTTGAGAAGATGAATATTTTATTACCTCATCTATGGAATATCATAGATAGTAGGAATGAGCTGCACCTTAAGTGGATCAAGTGGTGTGGATTTAAGATAATAGGGGAACGTATGGTTAATAATGTGAAGTTTTATGAGTTCTGTAAGGTGGCTGATTAGTGGATTTTGCATCGTTATACTTTTTAGATTTTGTAACAAAAGCAGGAACTTCTTTATATGAAAAGAATTTAGCTGACCAAAAAGCACACGCTCAACGAGTTCAAGCTTATAGACAAACATCTATTAATAATAGTTTAGCTGTTAATTCCCATCTTAATTTAAACGCTCAACATTTATTAGAACTTAAAAAGTTTGGATTAGATGATTTTGAATTAAAAAAAGCTATAAGAAGAGAGCAAGCTAAAAATGCTGCTATAGCTGGAAGTGCAGGAGGAACTTTTGGTAAACAAGGAGGTTCTTACCAAGCTACCGTTATGAATATTGCAAGACATGGATATAATGCTTTAGCTCGTAAAGATTTAAATTTTCAAACTAAAATGAGAGACTTTGAAATTAGACATAGAAATGTAACCTTAAGTACTCTCAGTCAAAATAACGCTGCATTTTCTAATTTAAGTACTGGTGGTAGTATGTTAGGCACAGCTTTAAGTATAGCTGGTACAGGAATACAAACTTCTATCAATGCTAAAAGGGATACAACAGCTTAATGCCATCTCCAGATCAATTATTTAGACTAGACCCATTAGAAACAAAACTTACAGATACCCAAAGATCTGTAGTAGCCCAAGGATTACCTGATACTTCTGCTAGAGATACTCAACTTCTTTCAGGTTTACAAAGTTTTAGTAGTGCAATAGGTTCTGCTGCTGAACATTCTAAACGAAGAAGAATTAAAGAAGATATAATACTAGCAGAAAACGCAGCTTTAAGAAATGAGGTAATGCCGGAAAGTTTACTTCCTATTGCTCAAGATTCTTATGCTAAAATAATCGAACTAAACGAAGCAAATAATAAATTTTTAGAATATAAAACTTGGACTGAAAGTGAAGAAGTTTCTAATGTTGTTAAAAATTTTAGTATGCAAACAGCAGATAAAATGGATTTTATAGATACTTATTCTGAAAATTTAGTACAAAAATCTTTATATACGTTTCAATATCCTGAAATTGCACAGAAGTATAAAACAAAAATTGACGAACTTAAACAAAGTGTTAAAAAAGATATACTTAATGTAGAAAATGATTATAAATATGTTCAATCTATTGAAGCACTATCAAATCAAATTGATGATGCTGTTAGTCATGTTGAAAAATCTAATGTTTATAAAGGGACAGACCTTAAATTAACTGATGTTTTTACAGAACAATGGATTAATAATAATAGTAAGGATTTAGGCAATATTTTTCCTAACATGCCTGATGCAGAAAAAAAACTATTAATTTTTAAAGCTCTTACTGTTAATGAATCTATTATAGCGGATGCCGATGTCATTCAAAATTTATTAAGTAAACAGTTTAATAAAGGTTTTACTTATGCAAACCTCTATTTTGGTAAAGGTGAAGATTCTTTAGAATTTCAAAAAATATATAATAAGTATTTAGAAAATCAAAAAGCATATTTTGATAATCTTGAGAATAATCAACAAGCTGCTGATAAAGAACGTATTTCAACAGCTAAATTAAAAGTTTTTGATGATTATAAACAGAATCCTACAGATGATTTTAGAAGTATAGCACAAGAATTAGAAAATGCTGGTATGAATGCAGGTCAAGTTAATACTGTTGTTGACAGTCTAAAGAAATATAATAAAATTATTATTAAGGAACAAAAAAATTCACCAGTTTATAATGAAATTAGAGATTTAATTCTATCTGGTCAGGTTAAAGATAAAGCAACTTTACAAGATTATTATATTCTTGGTAATTTATCTGAAGATGCTCAACCCTCTTTAAATTCTTATCTAGATCAAGAAGGTAAACAAAGAAAAGATAATGTAGCTGCTTATTTAAAAAGTACGGCTACTATTAGAAAAAATCTTGTTAGTTTAATAAAAACAAATCTTACCAGTAAAAACGCTATTAATGATTTAATTTTATCTGGTGACAATACAGAGATAAGTGATAAAGTATTAATTAAATTATTAGCTGGTTCGAGTTTAGATCCTGATGAATTTAGATTAGCATTAAATGATATTAATCAATTAGTAGTAGATTTAGAAACTTTAGCTGAAACTAATGGCTTTGCTGACGCTGCTGCTGAAGGTCCAGGTACTGTTCCTCCAGAAAAAATTAAAGATTTTCAATCTACAGTTCAAACACAAGTAAAATTATTAGCAGATAAAGTAAATGGCATATTAACTGCTGATACATCTGAAACGGAACGTAAAGAAGATCCTTTAACTGCTGCTTCTGGTCCATTAACATTTGAAACATTTAATACACATTCTGATCATATTCGAGCATATAAAGAAAACCTTGAACAACGAAAAGAAATCTTAGAAACTACTAAAGGTAATTCTCCTTCTTTTATGAACAGGTTAACTACTTTGTTTGATAAAGAAGAAACACTTCAAGATGTTAAAGATAAACTAATAGTAGATGTTCCTTTAAATAAAAAAGAACAAGCATTTTTAGATCAATTAAAATCTGGAAAAAATCCTGCTAAAGAATATAAAGAAGCAATATCAAAAGTTCAAAAAGAACCTACTAAAGCTGAATTACTAGAACAGAATCCCGAAGCAGCACTAAGATTAAAACAAGGTAAAGGTCCTAAAGAAAAACCTATTTTTAGTGATACTGTAGAGTATTTAAATAAAACAGCTAGTAAAACTCTTAAAAATGTTACCAAACTTTTTGATGCTATTTGGGAAAAAACTTCTGAATTAAAGGATGAAATAAAAGAACGGGTTGTTTCTGAACCAACTGTAGGTAGTCTTTATAAAACAGAATATGATAAATTTAAAAAAATAGATTCAAATTTAATTCCAGATATAGAATCTAAAGTTTCTAAATTGATTAAAAGTGATAATATTTATAAAGATTTACAATTGCTTGAAGGTCATAAATTTGATGCTCCTTTTCATTTTCCTAAAAAAGATCCTAATTTAACTGGTCCTTACGGCATTACAGCTTCAACAGCTAAGAAAGTTTTAAAGAAAACTTTTAAAAAAGGTGATAAATTATCTTTGCCACAAATTAAAAAAGTTATTGACCACTTAATGAAAGATTTTGATGAAGGGTTGAATATTTTAGAAGCTAAAAGTAAAACTACATTTCCTCCTCAATTAAAAAGAGCCATTAAATTAGCTCTTTATAATATTAAAGGAAGTTCTTTTAACAAAAAAACAGGACAATTTAAAGGTTTACCAGCAGCATCTAAAGCTTTAGCTAAGGGAGATTTTCCAACTGCTTTATATGAATTATTTTCTAAAGAAGAAGGGATTACAGTAGCTGAGGGTAAGTTTAATAAAGGAATATATAAAAGAAGCGTGATTCTTATGGGTCTTGCTGAATCAGGATTATAAATAATATGGCAGAACAAAGTTCACTTATAGTACCTGAAGGTCTTTTTAATAATTTTTCTTCTAATAGAAAAGAAAGAGAAATTTATGAAGCTTCTGATGAAGCTATAGCAGATATTCAAAAAGAAAACTTCAGAGAAGAGTATGCTCCTGTTGCTACTAAAGAAACTGCTAAGATAGCTGATGATGATGATTCAGGTATTTTTGGCAGCATGTTAAATGTTGGCAAACATTTACTTATAGGTGGAGCTAAAGGAGTAGAAGAAGCAGGACAGTTTACTAGAATGTTAGACGATAATGCTTGGAATCTTCCTGAACCTAAAACTACAGCACAAAGTTTAGCTCGTGGTTTAGGACAATTTATTCCTTTATTTGCTTTATCTTCTGTTGCTATTACAGCAGCCGGAGCAGGTGCAGTATCAGCAGGTGTTATAGGTGCTGCAAGATTAGCAGGAATTTTAGATAAAAGTAAAAAACTTAAAGTTGCCAAAGATTTTTTAGTTGGAACAGCAGCAGGAGCTGTGTCTGATATTGCTTCTTATGATCCTACAGATCCTAATATAGCTAACTTTTTATTAGTTACAGGAGCAGTTTCTGAATCATCTACAGCAGGAGCAGCTATAAAAACTCTTGCTCAAAGTGATACTGATAGTGAAACAACTTCTAGATTAAAATCAGCAGCTACTGGAGCTTTAGCAGGAGCTATAGTTACTGGTATTTTAAAAGGAGCAGGTTATGGTATTTCTAAAGTTAAAGGAAAACCAACTTTAGAGGATGTACCACTAAAAGATATTGAAGAAAAAGCTCAAATAGAAGCTGAAACCTATGTAGAAGGAGTTATGAAGGTTAAAGAACAAGCTTCTCCAGAACAAATGAAATTATTTGATGATCTTCCAGATGTTAAAGCTGCTGCCAAAGATTCCTATGAAAGAACTAGAGATGACTATGTTCGGCCTTGGGAAAAACTTACTGAAACAAAACAAGCTGAAGCTTTAACTATTGTTGAAAAATGGAGTAGAGGAGAAAAAGTAACAAACGTAGATTTAAATACTATTGAATCTATGAATTTGTTAAAACTTAAGGGTAGTAGTGATATTAAACCTTTATTACAATTCTTAAGTAAACGTATGGATATTAAAAAACTTCTGAAAGGTAGAATAAAAACAGAAGATTTTGATACTGCTTCTGGTATGTCAAAAGTTTTAGAGATGCCAGAAAAAGAAGCTGCTAGAATACTTGAAGAACAAGCTGGTAATGTTCGAGAAGCAATTAAATATGTTGGTGTAGCTAGAGCACTTGGAGCAGCCGAAATGAAAAAGGCTGATGATGCTTTTGCTTTGTTTGCTAGTAGTGGTAAACGAGAAACATACGAAAAAGCTTTAAGTCATACTAAATTGAGCTATGATATGTTAGCTTCTGGTGGTGAACTTTCTAAAGCTTCTTCTGATTTATTAAGAAGTCATCAAAAACTTATTGATCAAGTTGATAATCTTGACGAACTTAGATCTTTAGCAAGACATTCTATTATTTATAATGATCCTGAATTGTCCATAAAACAAGCTGGTTGGTTTACAGCTCGTAAAAATGTAAATGATATGGAAGTTCAGTTTAAATTTAAAAGTGGTTCTAGAAAAAAAACTAAAATTACTAAATTAGAAGGAGAAACAGAAGAAGCTTTTAGAGAAAGATCTTTATTAAAAGTACAACAGATTGAACAGGAAGCTATAGATAAAGCTAATTTAAAACAAATAAAAGCTAGACTTAATTCAATAAATAAAAGCTTAGGAGCTAGAACTAGGGATTCATTGTTAGAGTTATATATTAATGGTCTTTTATCAAGTATTAAGACATTTGAAGTAAACATGATTGGTAATACTACAGCTATGTTTACAAGTGCTTTAGAACGAGCTTATGCAGGAGTAATTAAACGAGGTGGAGAAGTTACAAGTAGAGAAGCAGCAGAGCTTGGTTGGGGTTATTTAAGTTCTCTTCAAGATATACCTAGATTATGGAAACAGGCAAAAGAATTAAAAGCAACTACCGATATTAAACAAGATTTTATTAGACCTCATGATAGATCTATTTCAAAAGAAACTTGGCAATTAGGTGGTAATCTTGGAAAAGCAATAGATTTATTTGGTGATCTTGTTAATATACCAGGAAAACTATTGCTTTCAGCCGATGAAGTTTTTAAAGGACTTAACTATAGAGCAGAAACTAGAGCTTTAGCTTATCGTAAGGCTTTTAATGACGTTAAAGATAATAGTACGGTTGCTAATAGAATAGATATAAATAAAAAGTTTGCTGAAATTTTACATAATGTTGAGGCTCATGATGATATTGTAGATGCAGCAAAAGGTTTTGCAGCTAAAAATACTTATACAAATAAACTTGCAAGTCATATAGAAATAGATGATCTTTCTGGTAAAGAAAAGGTAGTTCCAGGTTTAGGTCTTAAACTTAAAGGACTTTTAGATTCAGATCAAACAGGAATAGCTAGAGTATTTATTCCTTTTTTCCAAACACCTGCTAACTTACTTGGTTTTGCGTGGGAACGTACTCCTTGGTTGCGTAAATATAATAAAACTTTACAAGCGGAATTAAGTCCTGATGCTCCTAAAGCTGTTAGAGAATTAGCAGAAGCTAAAGTAGCTATGGCTAATGTATTATGGGGTACTACTTTTGGTTTAGCTTTAACAGGAAATTTTACAGGTGGACCTCCAAGAGATCCTGATTTAAGAAAAACATTAGAAGCAGATATGGGAGGCTCTCATTGGTACAGTTATAGGTGGAATAATACATGGCATAAATACGATAGATTTGATCCTATAGGAGTTATAATGGGAGCTTCAGCTCATGCCGTAGTTATGGCTAAAGCATCTATGAATCTGTATGGACAGTATGAACAAGGCGATCCTTCAGATGAGATATTTCAAAAGTTTAAAGAAGTTTTAGAAGCAGGTGTTGTTGGTATGGCTAGATTAATTACAGATCGTCATTACTTACAAGGATTTTCAGAGATGTTAAATGTAGTTGGTTCTGATATGCCCCTGTCTTATAAAGTTAGAAAAACTGGAGAACGAGCTGCATCATTTCTTAATCCAGCTCAGTCTTTTTATTCTAGTTTTAGACGTAATGTTACAGCAGGATTTGAACCTGAGAAATTATCTAGACTTCAACGGACAGATTTAAATAACTTACAAGATTTTGGAACAGAAATAGGGAATATTTTTGAAGAAGGTCTGCGTAAGGTAACTCCTGGTTATGGCGAAAGATTTGCTATGAAGAATCTAGGAGGAGAAAAAGTTTTATTTCCTGGCACTAATCATGAAATTGATAGAGAACCTTTTCAAACAATAAGAAATGTAGGAACAGCTTTATTTATTCCTTCTCCTGCATTACAACCAAGTAGAAGTCCTTTAGTTAAAAAGTTGGCAGAACTTGAATCTACTATAAAACAGCCTTCTAGTACTAGTAAATTAAATGGCTTAGTACTTACAAATGAAGAAAAAGCTTTTTTTATTGATAAGTGGACTGATATGAATAAATCTTTAAATAAAGTTGTTGCTTCAAAGAATTTTAATAAATTACCTCAAGGTACACAAAAACTTTTATTAGAAAACTTAATAAATAATTTTAAAAATAAAGCTTCTAAACTTACTTTATTTAAACATAAAAGGCTTTTACAGGGTACATTTGATTTAAAACGACATGATTTATATAGTAAAGTAACTAAAGAAGTACCTACAGGATTTAATTTACCAAATTTACAACAACTACAAGGACAACAATAAATGGCTAATTCAAGTGTAAGATATGTTGCTTCAGGAGATACACAAGAGTTTGCTGTAACATTTCCATTTATCAGCAGAACTCATGTAGCTACTACAGTAGATGGATCAACAGCAACCTTTACTTGGAATAATGACAGCCTGATTACAGTAACTTCTCCTGCTGATATTACATCAGATCAGGTAGTTTTAATCAAGAGAACTACGAGTCAATCAAGTAGACTTGTAGATTATGTAGATGGCTCTAACTTATCTGAGTCTGACTTAGATACAGATAGTAAACAAGCATTCTACATGGCCCAGGAAGCCTTAGATGAGTTAGATTTACTAGATGATGCTGCTATTGCAACATCAGGTTTTATCTTAGTAGCTGATGGTACAGACTTTGCTGGTGTAGCTCTCTCAGGAGATGCTACAATTAGTTCTGTTGGAGCTTTAACGATAGCTAGTGGAGCAGTAGAGACTGCCATGATAGCCGCGGATGCTATCAATGCAACTAAAATTGCTGATGATGCCATAGATTCTGAGCACTATACTGATGGCAGTATAGATACAGCTCATATAGCAACAGGACAGGTAACTACAGCTAAAATAGCAGATGACGCAATAACCGGAGCTAAGATAGCTATTTTTGATGACTCTTACGCTGCTACTGATACTCATATTTTAGTTGCAGATGGAACTGATTTTGATAATGTAGCAGTATCCGGTGATATAACTATCAGTAATGCTGGTGTAGTTGCAATAGCTACAGGAGTTATCGTTAATGCTGATGTTCATGGAAGTGCTGCTATCGCTGCCACGAAGATCCATGATGGAACTATAACTAATACTGAATTTGGTTATCTTAACGGGGTAACTTCAGGGATTCAGGGACAAATAGATGCTATTGAATCAGCTACTATTTCAACTCTTGATGATGATAATTTTACTCTTCAGGATAATTCAGATACAACTAAAAAGGCTCAGTTCCAATGTTCTGGAATATCAGGCAGTACTACGAGAACTTTTACATTTCCAGATGCTAGTACTACTTTAGTAGGCACTGGTGCTACTCAAACATTAACTAACAAAACATTAACCAGCCCTGTAATTGATGGAACGTGGACTTCATATACTACAAGTACAGGAAAAGCTTTAGTCATGGGATTTTAACGGAGATGAATTATGGCAAGTGAAGTCTTAAAATTAGCAACATTCAGGGGTGATGCTTCTTCTGTTCAAGCATTACTTACAGTTGGAACAGGTAAAACTTGTACTGTTCTAAGTGTAACTATATGTGAGACAGGAAATGCAGCAGAAACATTTAAATTGTTGATTGATGATGGAGGAGGAGGAGCAGATACTTATATCTATTTTGATCAAGCTCTTGCAGCTAAAACAACTTTTGAACATACAAGTAAATTTGTAATGGAAGCAGCCGATCATTTATCTATCATTACTGGTAGTTCATCAGATATTGATGTTTGTGTTAGCTACTTAGAACAAACATTATAAATTAGAAGGAATATAAACTATGAGTGGAATAGTTAGTAAAAATGGTGGAAGAGCTTCTGGTATAGTAGGAGCTGGAGATGTAGGAGCAGATGCTGTTGATGGTTCTAATATAGCGGATGATGCAATTGATAGTGAACATTATGCAGGAACAAGTATCGATACAGCCCATATAGCTACAAATCAGATAGATGAAACTTTGATGAAGGATGCTTTCGTAGGAGATTTCACCGACGCTACGGTGACTGCCTCAGATTATTTCCTTCATGGAGACGCTACAGATTCAGGTAATACAAAGAAGGATACTGTTCAGGGAGTGATTGACCTAGTACATGGGGCAACTGTCGGTGTCCAAACGATATGGATTCCTGCTATAGCTATGTATGGGGTAACTACAAATCCCCCTGATGCTGCTTCGGTAGAAACTACCGCGGTTAGACCAGAATTGAAAGTTCTGGATTTTGATGCAGGAACAGCGCAATACGCTCAATTTGTTATTGCGATGCCAAATTCGTGGAATAAAAGCACTATAACTTTTAAACCTTATTGGGTTCCAGCTTCGACAAATACAGGAAACTGTATATGGGGACTTCAGGCAGTTAGTTTTGGGGATAGCGATCCTGCTGATGTAGTTTTTGGTACAGTTCAAACTTCTACTGATGCTGGAATTGGTACTCTTGAAGATGTTCAAGTTGGTCCAGAAAGTTCTGCAATAACTGTTGGTGGAACTCCTCTTGATGAGGATATAACTTTCTTCCAAATATATAGAGATGCTGCTGCTGGTGGTGATACCTTTAGTGCAGACGCTAGATTACTTGGCGTTAAAATCTTATTTACTACCGATCAGGAAAACGATGCTTAATGGCTAACTTCTATGGTTCATTAATAGGATTTGGTGCAGGGGGTGCTCCTGCTGGTCCTGACCTTCCCACAGGTGGAACTATTACACAAGATGGTGATTATCAAGTCCACAAATTTGTAACAGGTGATGACTTTATTATTACTGATATTGATGCTGTTATAGATAACGAAGTTGAATATCTGATTGTTGCAGGAGGAGGAGCTGGTGGTGGTTCAGCAGGATCATCTACAGATAATGGTGCGGGTGGAGGAGGAGCAGGAGGGATGAGATTTGCAACTGGTCATTCTGTAAGTGCAGGAACTTATGCTATAACCGTTGGTGATGGTGGTGATGGAACAAAGAGTGTTGGTAATACTGGAGGTGCTTCTGTTTTTGATTCAATCTCTTCAGCAGGAGGAGGCGGTGGTGGTCGAGGTAATTCTGCTGCACCTCCAACAAACGGAGGATCTGGAGGTGGTGGTTGCCCTATACCTGGTACTGTTGGTTC
>VTLG01002829.1_pt1 | contig 17007 bp, 20 predicted proteins | sample 4694571 | NCBI WGS metagenome assembly VTLG01 (sample SAMN12604809, study PRJNA352737) | marine metagenome | biome: ENVO:00000447; feature: ENVO:00000209|ENVO:00000569|ENVO:01000036; material: ENVO:00002151; isolation source: viral sequences binned using virsorter ...
CAAAGTCAAAGTCTGGAGTTTGATAAACAGCATCTATATTTCTAGATGATCCTGCATTAAAAAAAGAATTACCTGATAAATGATTATAAATATAACCATCTTTATCTCCATGATAAACTTGTTCAACACCATCTTTATCTAAACCTGATACAAACCCTAGTGCTTGAATACCTAATGTCTCTGACCATGCAAAGCCATTAGATGTTAAAGTACCTATAATGCCTCTAGCAATAGTAGGGCTTTCTGTATTTTTAGAATAAAATAAACGGTACTGTGATTTACTTCTTAATACTCCACTAGTAATTATAAAAGCTGAATCTGACGCAATATCTGAAACAAGACTTTGTATTTGTCTGCTTACAGATCCTAACTCTACGTCACCTATTCTTGCCGTACCTGCGACTGTACGAACTCCATCAGGAGAAAGAAATAAAAGATCTCCTCCTATTTCCTGTATACTACCACCTGAAATACATCCCACGTTTGTTGTAATAGGTACAACAGCAACATTACTTGAATCATTTATGTTTACAAGTTTATGAATACTGTTTTTACAAAATATAATTAAATCACTACGAAAACTAGCTAGTCCTACTACACCATCTTCAATTACAATACTACCTGATCCACTGCTAGTAAAATCATCAATGTCATTTGTTCCACTATAAAATATAGTATTTTTAGCTGTAGACGCTCCTGATACTACAAGATGTTTATCATGTATTACACCTACAGCAGGGCCAGTAGTACCACTGACTGTTATTTCTTTTGCAAAAAATGTTCTGCTAGTTAATCCACCTGTTCCTGTCATTTGAAATAAAAATGGTTCATTTACACCATCACAAATAACAAGTTCACCATAGTCTGATGTTCCTTCATATAATGCAAAAGTACATCTTCCTTGACTAGTACGTGCAGCTAATGAACGCCCTGTAAATGTTGAGTAATTATCTCCAGAACCAGAAACACTAGCTCTATTTAATTGTAACCAAGCATCTTCACCATCTACACTAAAAAATATTCCTGTTCCTGAACAAACTATTACACCATCTGCGTATACAGTCATTCCAAGAATAACTTCATCACTATTAGGATTGGTATCTCCAAACTGAGTAAACCCATCTACTCGCCTGTATCCACCATCAGGATCTACTTCAAAGTTTCTAAGCCTTGTAGCAAAACCCGGCTGGCTTAACATTTCTAATTGATTTAGATTTACATTTAAACCACCTTTACATGGAAATCCCCAAGGTTGTGACATTACACAAACCTCACACGATCATCTTTTACATAACCGGGATCAGGAGCCATAAGACGAAGTTTCATAAGTTTTAAATTACGTTTGTAATCTTCTAAAGCAAAAGCAGCTGCTTGAGAATTTTCCTTAAACTGATGCATATAGTATCTAGCTCTTGCAATTAGAACTGTTTTAAATACATCAGGAAAAACTATTGTATCACCAAAAGCATCTAACTGTGTAGGTAAATCATATGCAAAATACCAAATTCTATATACTTTATTTGGTATTGGACTTAATCCAAAATTACGCCCATCAGGACTTCTAACAATTCTATCTGGTACTCCATATTGTTGAGTATCTGCATCATCTTGATTTTGTCCTACTCGTAAATAATCTTTCCATTCTTCTATAGTAGTATAACGTAAATTACGCATTGTGTAGGGAGCAGACTCACCACTAACTCCTACAGTAGTTAAAAGAAAATGATCCCACTCTACAGCACCATAATCTGTAGTTAAACTAGAACTAGCAGGTTTTAATTCATACCATCTAGTACCAGCAACAGTTTCTAAATATACATTACCATAGTTCGGATCGGTAGCTCCACTTTCAGCAGTAGCTAAAAAAGGCCACTTAGGTTCTTCTGTTACAATATCTAAATAAGATCTATTAATAAGATCTTTAGCGTGTTGTTGAACACCAATAGCATTAGCAAAAGTTGAAGATGTTAATGCAACTTCATTTAACTCTCTTAAAAGCTCATTAGTTAATTGTAAATAAGTTGTAGCCATTACTTTTTATGTACCTTCTGTAATGCAAAGTTTGCAGTTTTACTAGACCCCGGATGTTTCTTATAGCCACCTTTAGGATCTTTCATAAGTTTATAGGCTTTACCACTCTTCATCCAGTGATAACCTTTAGGGGCAGATACTTTCATCTTCCTTTAGGTAGGCTCTTGTTGTAGCCAGCCATACGGTTACAAGAATCTTCCATTGCATAAATATCAGAAGATGCTTTACCACCATGACCTTTTTTCATACGATCTTTATCAACCATACTGCCATATCTCATACCATACATTTCACCGCCACCAGCCATTTGTGTTTTCATCTTACGATCCATGTCCATTTCCATAGGAGATTGTCCCATGCTCATGCCACCGTGTCCCATTTTTTTCTTGCCACCATACATCATTTTACTTCTCCCTGTATACATATTAGGCACGTAGCCTTTCTTTTTTGGAACTTTATTCATTAATCTTGTTCCATAGAAAATGTTTTACTTTTTTCTCTAGCTGATTCAAATTCTGTATCATAAGCTGTTGTATCTTTACCTTTTTTAAAAATACGATCATAGTTATCTTTATACTGTGAAAGATTCATTCCTCTCCTAAACCTACTAGGTTTACTAACAGTAGCTTTTCTAAACACTACAGGATTTTTTTCTGAACCAATTTGTGCCATTGTTTACTCCGTTAAGGAAAGGGGCCACCTAAGCAGCCCCATCCATAAAAGGTCTAGTCGATACCGTAGAAGGCTGAGACAAGTGCTTCAGATCGAAGAACCTGTGCGCCATAAACGTGCAGACCACGTACAATATCACCAAAGCTATCAGGATCTCTAATAACTTCTGTGCTGGTGATTGTCTGTGCAGTAGCGGTAGAAGACATGTGACCAGCCAAAACTTTACCAGCAGCATTAGTTGTGCTTGCAATGTTATTGGTCTTGTACATATCAAATCCACGTAGCTTACCAGAGCTTACCAATCCATTACGGATTGAACCCTGACCTGCATTGTAGTCAACTGACAAGAGCTTAGAAGAACTCTGTACGAGGACTTCATAGAACTCAGGACTAGCAAGGAACCATCGTCCTTCTTCAGGAATGTTTTGCTCATCTAGCAAACGTGCCATACGAGACAGAACATCAATAGGATCATGCTCACTACCAGCAAAACCAATGTCCAAGTTACCAGTACCATCAAAGGTTCCAGCAGCAAGGTCAGTAGCGTTGTCAGAACCAAGAACGTGGTTAGGGCTAGAAGCCGATACACCAGCAAACATTTCAGCAATTACGCCAGCATCAAAAGCATCACGCAAAGCGTAGGCTGCTGAAGACGTTGCGACATCACGGAAGTTAACGTGAGACATATTTGTTTCAATGTCATCAACGATGAATTTGAAAGCGTTAGCTATGTCTACCGTCAAGGTTAGTTCTTGGTCAGTTAGTTTAGTCTGAGTTACGTCAGCACCACGCTCATACTGGTAAACTGTAATTTCTGGCTCTTTGATGATCCTTACGGTATCACCGAAAGAAGAGATCTCTCCAGCATAGTCGGTATTCGTGATTGCTTCTACAACAGAAGACTTACGGAAAAAGTTTAGTACCTGTTTGGAATAAACTTTAGGTAGGAAAAACGAGTTCGTTTGTCCTGATACAGAGTTACCAAAGTTACCATTGGTATCTGTACTTTGTTCAAAAAATTGATCTGATTGGTTAAAAGCCATGTTAATATTCTCCTAGTAAAACATTTATTTTACTACTCTGCCCTCAATCATAGCTTGTCTGATTTCATCTTCGACTCTATCAAACTGATCAAGCGACATAGCAGCTATTTCGCCTTCAGTCCAAATCTTAGGCTGCTTGGCATCAACTGATGTAGTTTTTGTAGAAACCATATCTGCTGCGCTACCTTTAACCTTTTTAGTTTTGGGCTGTGATTTAGTTTGAGTAATTCCATTTTCTAATTTAAAAAGATCTATAGCTTTAGAAGCCAAAGTAACATTATCAGGATTATTATAAATCCAAGATTGTATTTGCTCTGGTTGTTCCTTAGCCCACTCATGAAATTCATCAGATCCTCTAAGATCTTCAAAATCAGGATGTCTATCCTTCAAAGTAGTCTCAGCATCTTTACGCATAATTTCAGACTCACGCTGTCGCATGGATTGTAATTGTGCTTCAAGATCTGCTACTTGTCTCTGACTTTGCATGTGTGCTACAGTTTCTACTGTATTATAAAGATCAGGATATTCTTGTTTAAATGCTTCTAGTTCTTCTTCAGATCTAGGAGGTTCATACTCTGGTTGTACTGAACGAGCAGCAGCTTCCAGTTCTTGTTCCCTCTGTTTAAACTCAGAAAGTTTCTGATCATAATGACGTTTTAAATCATCATATCTTTTTTTATAGTTTGCTTTTTGTTTTGGTTGCACTTCTTCTTCTTCAGGGGCCTCTTCTGGGGTAGCCTGTTGTTGTGGTGCGTAAAACAACCCATCTGCATCTCCCATTTTATTGGGACTGTCTGGCGTGTGCCAAGCTTTACGTGCATTATATGGGTTAGGGGTTTCCTCCTCTAAAATTGCTTCGGACATACTCATTCTCCTTCATGGGGCTTGTGTTTTGCAAGGTAGCCATATTAACTCCGTCGAGTATAATGGGGCTTGACTTATCAAGGTAGCCATAAAAATTATTGAAGGCTGGGCATCCTATTAGCTCCCATCATAAGCTTCTCAATTTCTTCTTTGGTCTTGCTCATGCCGGGAACCTCTGGATCTTTTTCTTCATCCATCATTCCACCCATTGCCTTCATTTGATAACCTCCATCATAGGCACGTTCAGCATCATCCATCATTCGTTGGAGATTGTCTGCACCTAACTGGTCGGTTGCTTTTTTGGTAATTACAAATTCTCCATCGCTCAAACGAGCAGGTATTGAATCTGATACACCAGTTCCGGGGCCGTCTACTTCGCCAGCACCCGAAAATTCTGAAGCAGTAGTAATTACTTTATCCATAATACTTGAAAGTTTTGGATCTTTATCAATCGCTCCTGCTAAATAATCTTGTTCTTCATCTGTAAGGGATTGATCCATTACAAATTTAATATATTCTTCTTCCATATCATTATCTGGAAGTTGCGAGGCTTCTACCTCTGCCATTTGATCTGGCGGTATGTTAGGATATGTATCTACTGGCATTCCACCTTCTAGTTTCTTTTCTCTTTCTTTAAGCATCTCCATCATTTCTAGATGCCTTTTAATATTCTTATCCATTTCTCCTCTACGTTCTGGAGACATTAAATCACGATCAGAGCCAAATTTTTCATTTGCTTCTACAGTAGCCATTCTCATTCCTATATCAAGGCCACTAGCTTTCCCAGCTTCAATAAGCTCTACAGCTCTATCAAATATAAATTTATTTTTTTCTTTTAGTTTAGGCTCTTCTGGATAAACTTCTGAACCTTCTGCTTTACGATCTCTTAGTAATGAAAAATCTTCTCCAGATATTTCACCATCTTTATTCATATCTAATTTCTTTTGGCCTCCTACTAAATATCCTTCTCTAGGAGTCATAAGAGAACCTTCTGCTTTAGGTTGTCTGGATTCTTGATATGCTTTATTACCTGCTTCCAAAACTTCTCGTAAGAATGAATCTGGCATATCATAATTAGATTGCATAGAATTAAGAGCTTGTTGATATTCTTCAGGAGACATACCCATAGTTTTGTATTCATTTAAATTAATAATCATTTCAACAAAACGAGGTTTTCTTTCTTGAAGATAGTCTAACTGTTGTGCTTCCATCTCATAATCTATATCTGTTTTACGTTCAGCCATCTTCTTTTCTCTCCGTTGCTTCTTCTACTACGTTAGGTAGTTCTAATAATTTACCCAGCAAATTCATCTTCCCCTGACTGCGGTACATTTCCAGTTCCGATGTTGCCACCACCAGTACCTGTAGCTCCAAGGTCTTGAGGCCCTTGAGGTACTCCTCCAGTGGCTCCCATTGGGCCTTGTTCTTGGTCAGTGGGGCCAGCTTCCGCGCCAACATTTTGTCCAGCATTCTGCATTCCTATTATCTGTGCCATCATAGCTGCTTCTTCTGGATCATTCAGAAGCTCATCAGGATCAAGATCCAGACTATAAGCAAGCTCACTAATAAGCTTATTAACTTTAATAAACGGAGCAACAGCAGGATTAGATGCAGTTTGAAGAAACATAGTAAGTCTCTGGCTCCGTACCTCTTTTTGCATAAGGCTATTAGTGCCTGTAGCTTTAACTTCAAGATCACCTTCTACTCCTATATCAGCCTCTAAAAATTGCATATTCCATTGAAAGTATGCTTCTCCAAGAGGCTTGAGAAGAAAATCATCTAGGTTTTTAATTACCGTTTTAATATTTAAGGAGGCTGCTCCAAGCAACATAGACATTCCAGAGGCAGTCCTAGTCATACTCTGTACACCTGTTTGCCCATGAGAATAACTAGGAATACCTGTTTGTTCGTCTGCAAGCTGCCTAAACTTATCAAACATCATCATATTTTCGTTAGAAGTATTAGGAAATTTAAGTCCGTTTATAGCAGTGCCGGGAACGCCAGCTTGTCTTCTAAACACCTTTCCGGGGTATATCTCCATATTCTGACCACCAACTAAGGCAGTTTCATCTACGTCAAATATAACCGAACCAGACAACGCTAAGTTATCAATAGCCATTCTTGCGTGACCATTCATAATCTTTTGCGAGTCTTCCATATTTTCTGCTATACCAATCCCAAAAAAGCTATAGGGATTACGCTCATAAGTAAAAGCATGGTAAGGGATTCTATAAGGTGTGAAGGGATTAACCGCCGTGCGAAGCATTTTTCCGTTGCAGATCCATGCGTTAATTTGGATCTCATCTAAATCATCTACCTCCTCTGGTAATTCCATTCCTACTTGTTTGGCGTATTCTGCATCCATAACGCCCCAATACTCAAGAACTTCAAACTGACTAGAACCATACTCATCTGTACGACTGTCATCTTTTAGCTCCTGTTCGTAGTCTTTCTCTACATAATTTGGCCCCATCTGCAAACATTCACGTATTGCGTCATTATCGAAATACGGAAGGTTTCTAAGACCTCTAAGCTGTGTTCTATTCATTCGATGCCTATGAAACACATACTCAGCTTCTTGTATTGTAGTCGCATTAGGATCAGGAAAAAAGTCCCATATACTTACAAACTCTATACGTGGTACTCTAACTGAAATAGGAGAATAAGTTCTTTCTCCATCATCGTTTGTAGTCCATCTATTAAGAGTTTTGTTAAAGTTAAATGGCCCTTTAATTATACCTGTTCCAAATAACGCAGCTTCAAATAAAGAATTTCTTATTTCGCTTGAACCATTAGATTCTTCAATCTGATCATGGATTAACTTTTCCATTCTCCTTGCTGCCTTTGCAGCAGGGCTGATTTCAAGCATTTCTGGAATTGGTGAGAGTCCTTCAACAAGTCTGTCTTTGGCTTCTTTTTCAATTCTTTTTTCTTCAAACTTCCCTGTTCCGATTGTTGCTCCTGCTTTGAGTGTGCGCCCATCACCTTCGTAACCAACATCATAGGGGTTCTCCGTTGTTTCTTGTTCTCCTGTTCCCTCTCCTTCAGAAGTTTCTAATCCGGGTACAGGATTTTGTGTATCTAAGTGTGCATGTTCTGCTACACCTTCAGGAACTTTAGTTTCACTAATACCTATAGGAAACTTATTAGCTCCAAATATAACATCTACTAGCTGACCATAAGCAGCTAATACTTTAGTTTTAGTAATTTTTACAAAGACTCTAGACTTTTCAGATTCTCTAAATCTTACATTTTTACCATACAATCCACGATAGTTATGGTATGCAGCAAGCCATCTATTCTCGTCTAAATCTCTAGAAGATTCAGCAGAAGCAAATCTATCTTGAATTAAACCTACAAGATTATTTCGTAGGTTTTCTTCAAGAGTAAGATTTAATCCCTGCTCATCCTCTACTTCGTCAAAGTAAAGTTCATTAGATGTTAAATTATTTTCAGCCATAATTTACTAGTCTGGAGTTACACCAAGATGTTGAAACTCAATAATAAATGTAGCTGTGGTTGCTGCTGTAGCCAAGTCATTAGCAAGAGGCTTCAGTCTAATGTGAAGCGTTCTTGCAGCAGAGCTATACAAAGAAGCTGATAGTGTCATAGCTTCTGAAGTAGCAGGGCCACCACTCATAGTTGAAAAAGCATTAGCTGCTGCTGGTACACCATTTTCAATAATGTAAAGAGGTGTATTAGCTGTAATCGTTACTGCGCTACCTCCATCATCTGCAATAGCTTTCTCGTTAATAATCTGACCACCACCCGCTGCTGTACCTAAATCAAAATCAATATCATCTCCTGATGCACCAGCAGTAACTAAGTTACCGTTAGCAATCATAATAAGATTTTTAATTGAAGTGTCAGCTGGTTGTGTAAAACTAACATCATAAGTAGCATCTGCTGTTACAGCAATAGTACCTGTTGTAGTAGATGTAGCTGATGTAATTACATTGTCTGCAAGATCACGTACATCACCTGTTCTAGCAGAATTTCTTCCTGTGTCTCTAATATCAACAACTGGGTTTGACATATATTTCTCCTTTATTAGTATCCAAATTCAGCATCTACAGGTGTATATGCTTGTTCCATTCTCATATATCTTAATTGATTCATAGGATCATTGATTCTAGGTCTTGACATAATCAAATACCTTAAAGCATCATAAGCATGATCTGGTGCATGTGTATTAACATCCTCTGGATTATTTTTATCCAAAGGAAGACTTTGTAATTCTTTAATTAAATTAGGACAAGTGTTAAAGATCTGTAACTTAGGTCTACCACTTCCTCTAATTTTTAAATACTCATGTATTTGTATCTTGCCTTGTATCCTATTTTTATCGGCCCTACGGAGTTTATGACCTGCACGGACTAAAGTTTCTCCTACTGTAGGGCCAGTTGTTCCTGTTCTATTCCACGCTGCCGTGTCTAAAACTCCTTGTACTGACATTGGATCTGCTAGTTCCATTTTTGTAATAAGTTCTGCTAGATCTACTCCTGTAAGTCCTTTTCTATACAACTCTCTGTATATAATCAAAGTACCATCAGAAGGATCAATACAGCCCCATACACAAGAACTTTCAGAAGCATACCCATAGTCAATTCCTTTTACTCTTTCCCAATGTACAGGTATTTCAAAAGGAGTAATAACATGCGTATCTAATTCAAACTCTGTAAAAGCTGCTCCTTCTGTGACATCCCAATTACCTTCTAATAATTGTTTACGTTGTACGGCAGGTAAAGATTTTAACATCTGCTCATATCTGCCATCTTTTGCAAGATAAGGGTTATCTTCTAACCTAGCAGGTATGAACTTACGTGTAAGCCCGTCATCACCTCTGAACGCTTGATTAGGTTCATAGGGGTCTACATACCTCTTTTTAACCCAAGTAGCTCCTACGCCTCCGGGGTTCGCTGTACACCTCATGTAAGGTGTGATCTCTGGATCTGTTGTTCTCAATCGTGAAGACAAGTAGTTCCAAGAAAATTCTGTATTAAGATGAGTAATCTCATCAAATCCAATCCAAGAATATGCTTGTCCTTGGTATCGGTAAACATCTGCATCTCGCTCAAGAAATCCAAACTCTATTTTAGCTCCTGAAGGAAAAGTCCATACTTTTTCTACTTCTCTAAACTTACAGCCCGGAAAAGCCTTGGGGTATAACTCCCTAGACTTATCTATAAGTTCCCTCAGTTCTGGCATAGATCGTCGCAGAATTAACGCCCTGTGAGCTGCCTTGTGTGCGAATCTGAGGGGATCAACCAGCATAGCATAGGACTTGCCTCCACCTGCTGCACCACCATACAGCACATCGGTTTCTGGGGCTGCTAAGAAGTCTGTTTGTGGGCCATCATTAGGCTTAAATATTACTTCTTGCTTATCTAGTTCTGCCTGTAAACTATCAGGTAAAAGATCTAGATCCTTACTATCAACTACCTTACCTTCTGTGGTTTTAGTGTCGGCTGGTTCATCAAACTTTTTCTGTAAACTAGTTTGCTTTTTTAAACTAGTTCTAACACTTCGTAACTTATTTTCTAGTGTCTTTTCTCTTTTTTTCTTTTCTCTAATAGATTTTTGTGCAGCTATCTTAGCTTTAGTTTTGCTATGATAGTTGTACCCTCTAGAAGGTTTATTAGGATCTACTAATCCTAGTTCTATCTTCTCTTTCTTTACATACTTACTAATAGTCTGGTGGGATATTGTTACATCTTCAGAAGAATTTTCAATAATTTCTTTGGCTTCTCTTAGACTCGCAATCTTACCAGATATTAAACCATCTACAGTTTCTACTAGTAACTCTACCTGATGTGGTACTGCTTCTAGTTCAGAACCATCATCAGTTAACTTGTATCCAAAAGGAACAGACCCTGACGTTTTTCTTCGTCTCTCAGGAAACTCCATCTAGTCTTCTATCTCCCCTTCGTATACATTCTCCTGTTTAGCAGGTAGAATAAATAAACTACCTGCATTAACATCCACATTATGATTAACATCAAGTTTATCTTTCTTAGCTATTCCTACTCTATCTAAAATAGTTTGAGCAGCTTGTAGCTTAGTGTTAACTTGAGGTATCGCCTCATCAGAGTTCATAACTTGAACAAGCTTAAAAGCAGCTTGGGGCGCAGACTGAGCTAGGATACCAGAGGCCAAATCTATCACCTCTTGTTGCAAACTTCGTATGACTTGTGGGTGACTGCCTTCTGCATATCCTGCTAGCTCTGCTGCTATTTTTGGATCACCTCCTGTTGTAATCAGATTATCCAAGAACTTCTGTTGCTTTTCGGTTAACTCTCTAACACTAGAGGGTCTAACTTCTTTAGGTATAAACTTTGAAATATGTGGCATAACAGTATGAAATAACACTAAGTATAGGGTCGTATTTCAGTTTTGTCAAGCTTTTTCTCGTTTTCTTTCAGAAAACACTTGACAAATCTGGAATTGACCCTTATAATCATTATTAATGTCCTTTTCTTGAATGTAACATATATGTAGTAAATATATTTATTTAAATATATATGTCTTAAAGAAGAATCTGAAATACATTCTAAATGTGAGCGCAAGTATTTTAAATATTCAAAATACTTGACTACATCCCTCCAAAGGTTTACACTTCAAAATACTTTAAAATGTTTATAATTGCCTTTTATGTATGGGGTGGGGGTATGGCCTCCTGCCCCGGCCCTTGGCAATATGATCAAATATTGAACCTATTTTAAACATTCAAAAAGTAAACCCACTAATTAAACTCATTTTAAATATTCAAAATGTAGGCTCGTTAAATACATTCAAAATATGAACCTATTTTTTGAACTTATTTTAAATATTCAAAATGTGATCCCAAGATTTACGATCCCGTGACAGATTTTAAATGTTCAAAATTTACACCCAATTTTTGAACATATTCAAAACATTTCAAAAACTTACCAGCATTTCCAGCATGCAAGAACCATGCCAAAATAATTCTAAAACTCCGCTACGCTTTAAACTTTTTTTTGTCGATCTGTACCCTACCTTCAAAAAACATCGCTTAGAACGCACTACAGGCCGTTCTCGTGGATATTTTTCTGTAACATTTTGAAACATTCTACCCCTTTTTCGTGTTGGCATAGTTCTTGCTAATTAATTGCAATTACTGTGCCAATTTATTTTATTTTCAATCTGTAACACTTTGTAACATTTCCCCTATTGCAAACATCATGCCAGTTACTATCTGCATTTATGCAACACTAATATATTTAATGTTGCGTAAATAATAGTAGCTATCTTATTTTATTTAATTATTATGGTTGGTGTTCGGTCGCAACACGCCCTGTTCGCGAATCGCGCAGATTGAGAGATCTGATACTAGCCGAACTTAGCGAGATGGCCCGCCCTTGGGGAATCGCAAGTCTCGTGAAGTGGGGTGGCCCGATTGCGCCATCCTAGTCTGACTGATTGCGTCAAGACCGCCCTGTGTACCGGAAAAAGTGGGATCATGCGAGAATCCGAATAAGGCGAACTGAATATGAAACTATTCAGTAATTACAATCAGAAAAATATTGGGGCCGGGTTTTGTCGTGGCCTTTATTGGTTGCGTCAATTCCTACCCCATTGTTTTTGTCTTTTATATATGCCCACTATTTAAAATTATTTTGAATAGGGGATCTATTATGCAAATTACATACTTTAAACTTTTGTTAACCAATGTGGTTAAATCTGAAGGTACACTGCGCGACAATATCCAAACTTTAGTTGAGTCAGCTATTGAAACGTATGGTGAGCATGGTGACACTTCGCGTCTTGAGATGCTGATGAAGGCATCAATCAATATGCGGTCTGTTCGCAGTGCTACACTTGGTAATTTTATCAAGGACCATGCAAACGTGCGATTCGTGCCTTCTAAAAATCTTGACGATTACAAAGTTAAGAAGATCGGAAAAGGTGAAGCTACCGTGAAAGAGATCACTACTTTATGGTATGATTTTGACACGAGCGGAGTTCAAAAAGATATGGATCTTATCCAAACTTTACAGACTCTCATGACTAAGTACGGAAAAGCGAAAGAAGATGGAAAAGCGAAAGTATCGGTACAAGCTGATAAAATTGCTGCTCTAATTTCTTCTCAATTGGAACACAACAAGGCGCAAGCCTAAAACATTAACCTAATAGTGGGCATTTATAAGAGACAAGGAATTATGGCGTGTTGGGTGAATCATTTTATTTGATGCGACACTAATGGTGAGATGATACGACAAAACCGTACCGTAATTGATATAAAATAAAATTATATCATGGGTACAAATAACTTAAATAAGGAGGAAATGAACCTAGGAATGGATCGCACCAAACTTAGGGTAAACTCTCATTAGTGCAAGTGAAGTGATGGAAGGTTCGACTCCTTCCCACGCCCCAGAATTATGGGTAGGCCAGTGGTGTTTGTAAGAAACTTCTGGATACGACAGATAGTTGTCGGATTATTAGAGGATATTCGTAGTATCCCCTTTAATCTAGAGTAGTTAGCGCAACTACTGACTATCTGCTAGAGGTATTGCTTGAGGAGGTTCGATTCCTCCCCTACCCAACCAATTAGGTGGATTACTCCCCTGCATCCTAGGACATGATGTAAAACTGTCCTCTTTTTGTGTCTTAAATAAAGTGAGGCAACATGCAAACCAAATTAGTAATGGTCACAGTATATTGTGATGGTGGGAAAAAGTTTTATTGCTTGGCTAAAGGTAAAGTATTACCCAGCGGTAAAGTAATAGTAAAAGAATCTATCATTCGCAAAGCTCTGTATAGTATGGGAGCTAGGCGAGGTGATAATGTGTGGGGATGGTTTTAAATAAAAGGAGATAAGTTGACTAGGAAGCAATTAAAAAGACAGGTGAGGAATACTCGTGCTTTTCGCCAGATAGCGAAGCGACGAGATGCGGTGAGGATAGCAGTGGAGAAAGCAAAAGCAGCAGCAGAAGAGGAGACTGTATGACAGTGAAATTAAAAGCAAGGCCTCACATTCTAGTGATGCAAAGGCGAAAGAACTCAGGTAAACAATGGGGAATGGAACACGCTTTCCCTATTGATCACTATGGGATAAAGGCAGCGGTGGAGATGGCTCAGAACTTCATAGCTAAAAATGAGTATCACTTTGGGGATACTTTGGAATACAAACTAGAAGGAGGTATGGAATAGTGGACTTCATAGTTAGGACTCAGTATCTAGAAAACTATAACACCCAAAATCCGGGTGAAGGTAAGGATGTATTTAAATTTAAATTTGGATCTACTTACCGTGTGAAAGGATTTAGTAGGATGGCAGACGCAGTGGCACATGTGTATCAGACTAAGTGTAGCCAGTTCTGTAATGAAATGGGAGTGGAGTTTCCTTCTAGTTGGGAGGAGTTTTCATCATTTAGCAGAGACAATGCAAGTGAATTAGAAATGCTTCACGAGGCAAATCTGTACGAAACAATAGAGAGAGGTGAGAATGGTTAGAGGTATATGGATCTTCATACTAACAACATTTACGTTGGCTTGTATGACAGTGTGGGTGCTGACAGGTGCATTATTACTTGATGCATGGTCAGTGGGTTTTAATCTGCAACCATTAGAAATAATGCTTGATAGCTTATTTGTAGTGTGTAGTATATTTGTATCTTGTTTACCATACCAGATATGCAAGGCAATGCAATTTGATTTACTGAGGAGAAAGAATGTCAAATACAGACAACAGATCAGGCATAGCTAGCATGTCAATCCACATAGATCCAGAGAAGGATAATTGTCGAGTTGCTGCAGTTAAAATAAAACAATATGTGCCAACACATGTGAATGCTCATGACATAAAGCAGCTAGCAGAAGATCATGACATAGACTTCATGAAGCTACACAGAGTATTCAGGGATGCTTTCAACATGCACACAGATAAGTTTAATTTATTCTTTGAACCAGATGAAAACTTTACGCTGCACATATATGAAGGTGAGCAGAAAGAATGTGTGTATTACTATTACTCACCAGCGGAGGAGTGAGATGAGTAACTTCAAGAAGCATAACCCCAAGATCAACAGGTACGCACAAAAGTCACCAGATAATCTCAAGCATGTGATTATGATGGTGGTTCTTTCTATCAAGATGCCTTGGTATCAGGTAGGCAATCAGATGCAGGACTACATGAAGAAGGGGATGAGATCTAGGTTTGTATGGGGCAACAAGAAGAAGACATTGAGGTATCTTAATTCTAATTCTGTTGCTCTGTATGATGAGTCAATGGCTGCACTAAAGCAGTGCAAGGGTTCAAAGTTAGACATTCGACTGATGGATATATTCCTAAAAGTGGATGGTCTAGGTTTAGCCAAGGCAGGTTTTGTGTGTCAGCTATTTGCTGGGCGAGTTGGGTGTATTGATACACACAATCAGAGAAGGCTCAAAGGTGGAGAAGCTATTGGTAATCTTAGTGTTACTGGTAAGGAACAACTACCTAAAAGGCTGGCTAAGATAGAGCTATACGTTAACTTCTGTAAGAAGCGTAGATGTTCTTGGTTATGGGATAGCTGGTGTAATCTTATATGGGTTCAGAACCCTAAGAGATTCAAGAGTGCCAAGGAAGTTTCTGAGGTACACTACAGCTATCTACCACGTTAATTTAAATAAGGAGGTGCATGGAACCCATAAAAAAATGTACACGTTGTGGTAAGTTAACTCCAACTAAATCAATGGTTTGGGTCAATAACTTACTGCAATGTGTGAGGTGTACGATAGGCAAGAATAGGAAGGGTCAGTAACAATTTGTAACATCTTGTTACAATTCAGAAATCATTCTGTAACATTTGTATGCTACCCTAGATTCTAAATCAAACTACTTAAAGTAAAACAACAAAGGAAAAACATGAACGTATATACTTTAAATAACCACTTCAGTAGAACAACTCATCCTTTAGATGATATAACTCCTCCTGACATTGTTAATACAGTGATAGAAGATAGACCTATATTGTTTAGGGATCAGTATGGTACGATATGTACAGATCCTAGCAGAAGGGGTCTGTTTGTTAAAGGGGAGCAAGCTCCTCCGATTAACATAGTTAAGGAAAGCTATAGCTTCAAGAGCGCACAGTATGGAGATTTATATAATGCTATGGTTAGCGTATGTAAAAATTCTGGTATTAATTGTGCTGGTGCAGAAGTTACTTCTGCTCAATCTCCTGATGGTGGTTTAGGTTTTATTAGTATCAGGTTGCCTGAGTATACAATCGAAACTGCAAGCGGAGATGAGAGTGTGTTTGAGTTTAATGGCAGAACATCCTTCAATGGTGTGTGGGCTGTTATACTTCAGATAGGTGCATTCAGAATGAAGTGTCTTAACGGACAGGTTATTGCTGATTCATTTAGTATGTACAAAGCGAAGCACACTATCCGTATGGACACTGAACATGCCAAGCGCAAGATGGTAGCTGCTCTTCAGAGTTATCAGGAAGAAGGTGAACGATGGAAGCGATGGACTCAGAATACTATCTCAGATAGAGAAGCATTCAACGTATTCGCAATGGCTGCTAAGTGTAAGTTTGTTTTAGCTAGACAGGATATGAGTGTCTCTCAGTTAATGGAAGAACCTGATGTGTACAAGAACAGAGCTTTGTCTTATTTGTGGACTCAGTACACCACTGATGAGCAGAAGCACTTAGGCTCTACACATTGGGCTGTATACAATGCTATGACCCACTGGAGTACTCATGCACCAGCAGGTAAGAAGACAGCAGAAGCTAACATCCTAGCTATCAAGGCTAGACGAGAAGAGTCTATTAGATCTACTGTCAAAGCTTGCTTGGCTGCATAAGGAGATAACATGAGAGTTAAAGTATTCAGAACAGCTAAACACAATGGAGTCCCTACTGCTTTTAGTGTGAAGGTACGAGGTATTAAGTTTCCAAGAGGAACTGGTAACTGGTATTTCCCATCAGATAAAAAGCCAGAGACTGCATTGAAGATGGCATTAAATGATTATGAAAACTATCTGGTAGATTCATTTGAAGTTTAACGAAGCTCACTACTTCGATAACAAAGTCAGGTATGTTCCCAACAGGGGTGATCACGATCCCCTTTGGGACTACTTGGCTAATGTTATTTACAATAGTAGTAATGATCCTTGGACGCTGGCCTCATGGGAGAAAGCTCTAAGCAAAGTAACTAGCTCTGACCTAACGGTTAGACAATACATGGATGAACTAAATGCAAAACGTAATTGATGTGTGCAATCACATTCTAAAGTATTCTGAAACCTACGCATTCAGACTACCGCCAACACTTGAACTACAAGAGGAGGCACTTGATCTATGCTTGATACACGGAGAAAAGTTTGTCATAATGTTCATTGAGAATTATTTGAAAACTATTACGGAGGAATATGTATGAGCGGA
>VTLG01009880.1_pt1 | contig 17004 bp, 35 predicted proteins | sample 4694571 | NCBI WGS metagenome assembly VTLG01 (sample SAMN12604809, study PRJNA352737) | marine metagenome | biome: ENVO:00000447; feature: ENVO:00000209|ENVO:00000569|ENVO:01000036; material: ENVO:00002151; isolation source: viral sequences binned using virsorter ...
CCCACTCAGCATTACGTTCAGCATCAATGAGATCATAGTCCCAGACCTTATCACTTACTCTATGCATCTAATAGTTCCTTCCATGTGTCAGAGCCAAGCATCTTACGAACCTTCTCTTCTCTGATAGGCTTGGCATTGTGTAGAGATGAGCCTTGTCTAGTCTGACCATGTGTAGACCACCATGTTGCAGCATTATATGCTGACCACATAGTACCACCATCAGTCCTACCATACCTATCATAGTTACCTTTACCATGCAAGTGTCGGCTCTCCTCATCAAATGTTTTCATAAGATTAGATAACATTACTTTGTTAGCTACCTTCTTTCTGGTCACATTATCAGTACGTCTAGCCAGTGTTTTACTAAACAAATCAATGGCTTGATCCCTTGTTACTTTGGTATCATACCATGTTCGCATCTCATTCATACCATCACCAGCTATAAACTCACCAGCCTTTTGTATCTTGGTAGCAAACCCATCAACATTAAAGTTTTTGGTGTGTCTACCATAGATGTAAGCCAGCTTGTCACCATTAACTAAAGTATTATAACACATAGAACGCCATAGTCCAACCATCATATTGTTAGCCCATGTCCTATTCTGTGATGTCCTAAACTTTAGCTCTGGTATTACTGTATCAGTATTGATACCTATGCTTTGTTCATGTGCTGGAAACCTAGCAGTAAGTTCTATTCTAGCACCATCATCATGTACATTAGTTTCAAACTTAGCATCAGTTAAGTCCATACCAGACCTACTTATTGCTTTCTCAACACCATCTACGATGTCCATGTACTGTACAATCTCATAGTTCTCAGAGACTATACCCAATGGTTGCTTAGTGTCTTTACGTCTAAGACCTACACCTATGCTAGATGGTACTCTATACTGTGAGTGTGTATGACCTCCCTCACCAAAGTGAAAGAGATTAAACTTCTCAACTTCAAAGTCTAGTGCTTCATGGTTAAACATTTGCATCACTCCATTCTTTGTAACCGTTTTGTAATTCAAGTACATCACGTTCAACAATTTTTATTAATTGTTCTGTACTCATATCGTGTATATCTGTGTTAAACAAATCGTCTATCACAGGATTAGCCCAAGCATCCATAACTGTAGTTTTAATTATGTTCATCTGCTTGGCATGGTACTCTCTTGCGTTCATTTTAATTCCCCTTTAAATGAAACTTCTTAGTATCGTAAGATACTCTACTAAGAAGTTTCTTTTATGTTACAACGATTTAGGATATAGCTACGAGCTTCCTTCTTCTCATCACCACTAAAACTTTCAAGGATCTCTGACATAACCCAACCCATACGAGGGCTACTCAATCCTTTCTTTATAGCTTGTTCAACTCTTTGTGAAACTGTTGGTTGTTTGAACTGTTCTAAAAATGGTTCTAATATCTCAGGATCATCATACATAATTTACTCCTTCCATTTAAGTTTATAATATATTTTACCATCTATGTCAATAGACTTTGCATTAGGATCTAAGTCTTGCTCACCTACATGATGCCACTCAGCACCAGCTTCTGTCTCTTCTTGAAATTTATTTAGTGCATCAGCATTGACTACACCAAATAACATTGGGAATATTATTAACATAAACATTATTCAATCTCCTTTAAGTCTTTGATTTCAAGGCCGTCTGTTATAAGACTACAATCTACAACCTCATCAGCATGAAACTGTTTCACAGTTCCATCTTTATTTACAACTGGTTCATTTGATTTAGAATCAATCAAATGAAATGTTAAATCCCACACAGCTATGGAATAATCTTTGTCTTTATAATCCATTATTCAATCTCCTTCTTCTGTTAGTGGTACTAAATCATCTGGGTCAATACCATCAGCCCAGTAACTCATATCAATTTTGTTAGAGTAAAATTCTTTTACACTTCCATCTTCATTTAATAGTAGGTTATCATCTTCATCTATTAGATAGTATGTGCAGTGCCATATACCTACGCTATAGTTCTTACCCATTGATATTATCCAAACTTCTTTAGTAGTTCATTAACTTCTTCTTCATCAGCACTCTCAAAGAAATATTCTAATTGTTCTTCAAAGGCATAGTTCTTAAGGGTACTCATATCCCAACTGTTAATCATATTATCAACAGCTTTCTCAATACGTCCTTCAATTTTATTATAATCCATTACCCTTTTCCTAATCATCTATATTTTTGAATAAATCGGGGTGAATATCCATTAAACACGTATCTTTAATAGTACTTAAAAGATTTAAAGATTTAACTACACGATTTTTGTCATTCTCATAATAACTTTTATCAAAATCTGCGATTGATTTATGCACCCATTTTATGGTATTCAAATAATTTTTTTGATCTTCTTGCATGTTCCCTCCATTTCATTTTTTATGTGATTGCGCTTGATATTCTATTTCACTAATTTTTTGACATTGGGGGCATATATCTGTTCCACCAATTTTATATGTTATTTCAATATCTTGATTTGTTTTTTTACAATAATATTGTTTTTTTATTGTTTTCGGTTCTTTGAAAATAAATCTCTTTCCAAAACATGTCTGGCATTTCATCGCCGCCTCCTTCTCGTGGAGAAGGGAAAAAGAGGGGGAATTTCTGCGGCTGGATTAAGTTCCACAAAAATCCCCCTAAGTTTAGATAAGTAGCTATGAATATTCCAGTAAGGGAGCCACTTATCTTTGATACTAGGAGACTAGCCCCTTACTGTATTAGTTAAGTGCCGGAGGGCCATCAAGACTTGGTGGTCCACTATTTTCAATAGACTCTGGTACTATATTATTATTTTCTTTACTATTTAATAGTTTAATAGTTGAACCTGCATTAAGTTTGACTTCAATGGCCTTACCTTTTGTGCCGTCTTTTTTCTCATAGTCACGGACAACAAGTTCTCCCTCTATATAAATTCGTGACCCCTTTTTTATATAAGGGCGAATTAGGGCATCATTAAGCTTTTCATTAAAGCTAATAATATTAAACCATGATGTGCTTTTTGTATCGCCATAACCATGATCACAAGCTATTGAGAAATTACAAACAGGTTTGTTATTTGATGTTGTTTTAAATTCAGGATCTCTGCCAAGTCTTCCTATTAAAATTGCCTTACTATACATTTTTGCTTTCCTTTTTTGTTTGGGGTGAAAAAAATTCTTTAGTATCAATAATAAGTTTATTTAATGTTTCAAGATTTTGAGGTTTATATTTATAACATTCCTCTAAATCATTTTCGTATTGTTTTCTCCATTCAGACCACCCTTTTGGGTCACGAACTAATTTTAGCTCTTCAATAGCAAAATCTGTCCATGTATCCCAATTTGATTCTCCGTTCTCATTAGTAACAACATTTGTCGTTACTTCCCATTTATTGATATCTGAATTTAATCGGAGATACTCTTGAGGTTCTGGATTTTGGACTTCGAAAGGATTTTTATTATTATTTTTGTCGGCTATGTCTTCTGTTGAATAAACATGACCTGCTAATCCTATTAATTTCAATATAACACGATCTTTGGCACGTTTTTCAGCCATAGCATATGGATAAGCATTTTTATTATTTTTTGGATTAGCTTCTCCAAAAGTCCAATCAGTTCGACTGCCCTCAGTATCTCCGATAACGCCCTCTACAAGAATAACAACATTGGAAGGGCTTGAATCTATAACTTGTTTAAGTTCAGTATAAATACCTGCTAATTGGGCTACTTGCTCAATATAACGATGATACATTACCCATGTTCCATGACAGTCCCAAAGGGCATCTTTAGGGTCTATATTATATTTTTTTAGAACATCTGTTATTTGTTTACTTATTGGTTTCGTCATTTTTTGCCTCCTTAATTATTTTATTAACATGTTCAGTTATTTTCTCATCGAACCATTCACTATCTGTGATGACATCGACTTCATGCTTGACAACTTCCTTAATTGTTTCTGCCAAACCTGCGGTTAATATTTTTTGTCCCATTGAAGCCATTAATTTACTCCTTTTAATAAAATATATTCTGCAAATCGTGCATTATCACTGTTTCGTATTTCTGTAATAATTTCATGTCCTTCATCTCTAAGATTTTTGATGCGTGCCGCTAGTCGTGTAATTCGATATCTATTAAATGCCTCAAAACTTGTAATTGGCTTTTCTTTAAGATGATTAAGTATAGTTGTATTTTGACTCATTAATTTGCTCCTGTTTTCTCATTTTGATATTGGGGACAAAATGTTGATACATTACAATAATCTTCACATCTTTTTGGCCTTCCGTTTCTTGTTTCTATATAAGCCTCAAGACTTTTGTCTCCCTTTCTTGCTTCTTCTGCCTCTTCGGCTGTGTCGTAAAGTTTAATAGCTTTTTTACGTCCGGGTTTCATAAGTGCATGTTTGGTTGGATCTTTCCACCTCTCTTCATCAGTACATTCTTTGAGAGATTCATTGCTTCGTAGGCTTTTTTGAGCATTTTGATGTTGAGTAACTTTAAGTTCTATAAAAGATTTAGCATGTTCTTCATACCAAAGAGGTACTTCTAGGACAGCAATTTGATGTTGTGGATATGATTTATCATATTTTGCTTTAGATTTTGACCAATCTCGAAATATAAAAATAATTTCTAATTTATCTATTCTTATATCTGTATTTTCACGTATTAGTTGGGCATAGCAATTAAGTTGTTGCACACGCTCCTCTTTAATGCCGTGTATATATTCCCATACGGATGAAATTTTATAATCTTGAAGTGAATTATCATTAATATTAATACGATCAAATTGTCCTGATATTAGCCAATCATTAACCACTGTATATAGACGCTGTTCTTTAAAGAGACTCGTGTCAGATTTTTCTAATATATCATGGATAGTTTTACCCATAAGAACATATATTTCGTCTGAAACATCTTTGGTTATTTCATCTTTATGTTTTTTTTCAAGAGCTACTTTCTGTGTTGGATCGATTAGGCTAGTAATACTAATATCTGAGTTGCCCGGATCATATTTATCATTTTTAACAGCATCAACAATAGGTTGTGGTAAATTAAGGTCGTTTGTATATTCCATATGATCTCTCCTTAAAAATTAATCAAACAATGAACTAATATAACGAGGTAATGATTGTTTAAATTTTTGTAATTTTTGCAAAGGTCGATACCACCATTCAGGCATAAATTCACGTTGCTGTTCCTGTTGTTCCCATTTATTCTGAATTAGCCATTTACAGTGTTGGCAAAGCCTTGTATCCGTCCAAGCTCCATACTCTTCCCAATCTTCTTCACTTTTATTCTCTTTCAGTTCATCATTTGCTTGATGGCTCATTTTTTATCTCCTTTAATTTTTTGTGGATTGCTTTAATTTTTCTGAATGTAATTGTTTGTTTCCAAAATTTATCTGGTATTGCCATTCTGATTTCTGATACTCTGGGATACCATTTACATTTATTTAGAATATTTCGGTATGTTTTTTCTAAATAATATTCTGGTAAATCTTGAACACATATAAAGTAATCATCTATTGTATCGGAATTGTTTTCAGGTGTTCCAAAATGATTATTAAGTTTACTTAGAAAAACTGCGATTGCCTCATCTTTAGCTGGCTGTAGTATTTGGCGATAACTTTCTAGTTCATGCTCTACATCTTCTATATTTAGATTAATCTGTAGATGAGCGATTTGCCCTTCGGTCCATTGCGGAGGCAATATCTTTTCTGCCTCTGTTTGTATTTGATTCGCTTCTTGCGTGAGGGTTTGTATTTCCTGTTCTTTCATTTTTTCTTTCATTTTTAATCCAGTTTTTCCATGCGGCTTGCCAATCAACAAATCTTGAGTCCATTTTTTTATGATATAAAATGAAATTTTCGGTAATATCATCAAGATCAAGATCAGGGCGTTTTTTAGATGCCCACATTAATCCGCTTGTAGTTACGTGAAAATTATCAGGGAGTTTTGTCTTGCGCTCTCTCTTAGAGAGTTTATTAGTAGTATTTATATTATTACTACTATTTAAAGGAGGTTCAGTATACTGACCAATTAGTTCAGTAGACTGACCCATAAGGTCACTATACTGACCATCATATAGTATTCTGACCGATGATTTTTCTCGTTTTATAAATTTATTTGCTTCTAGTTTTATAATGTTTTCGACAACCCAAGGCTTACTACGTCCACATAACTCTCCAAGTTCTACATATGTGGAGGCAACAAATCCGTTGTCATCAATTTTACAACACATAGCGGCAAATAAAGCAATTTGAGCAGGATCTAATCCTAATTCAAATATCTTCGTTGGCATTATTGTGAATTTTGACATGTGGTGTCTCTTGGTCGTTGCTCGTTAATATTTTTATTAATGTACTTATTGGCATTACAGCCATTGCCTCTTGATTATTTGCTATACAAAAAAGTAAATCGTTGTCTCCAAGCCATTTGTTTATCGTGGTAAAACCTGAACCGTTTTTTCTGGATTTAACCTCTGCTCTAATTTTTTTTCCAAATAATCGAATATCAATATCACCGGAAAAAATGCCACCAGCACTACCAGATAAAGGAACACGAGAAGCATTAATGTTATTTTCTCTAAGTATATTGACGATTTTTCTCTCATATCTTGCGCCTTTGTCCCTAGAGAATTTACCCACAATTATTTTCTTTCAATTCAATTTTTAAATTTAAAGCTTGCGTCCAACAGTACAAAAGAAATCCAGATGGTAATCTCATTCCGCATTCCCATTTGGCGACAAGATTATCTGCCACACCTATTTTTTCGTTTAATTTTTCTTGTGATATATTTAATTCTTCTCGTCGCTTAATTAATTTAGATATTAAGTCTTTTGTAAACTCTTCAACTTTTTGAGGGTTTTTTCTTCTACCTTGTTGTGGCATATCTTTCCATAAAGTTAGATACTATTTGCGCTTGTTTGTATCTTGGTGATGTTTGTCCATTAACCCATCTATAAAAGGTTGTGTCAGCAACACCTGAATCAATACAAGCTTCTTTTAAATCCCAACCTGTCATTTCAGCGGTTTCTAGTAATTGGTCATAATATGATCTTATACCCATTAATTTCCCTTATAATGAAAGGATAAATTTATATCTGCATTTATGCATATTAGCAAGAATTAATTTTCCCATTTATAAAAAATATGATCACCTATTTTAGCTGTAAATTGTTTTTTTATTTTCCAATTTGGTGTTACCCAATATGCATGGTAATGCGTTGATCCTTGAGTTAGATCGAAAATTTGACCGTCTATAATAAGGCCAGCAATAGTTTTTGACTGTTTCCAAGCTGTTTTATCTGTAGGTTTGTCAGATTTACCATCACAATACCAGCTAAATTGACATTTATCTCTTATAGGAAAACCTTTTTTGTCTTTCTTTGACTGAGTGACAACAGAACAGACATCATTAGGGTATCGATCATCTTTAACTCGATTCATAACGACTTGCGCCGTTGCCACTTGAGATAATATGCTATCTCCTCGCGCCTCAAAATAAATATTAAGTGCCAAGCAAATTAATGGTACAATCATTTATATTTTAAGATCGTTTTTAGAAATATGTTTAATAGAAATTTCTATCATATTATCACTTGGACCATACCTTCCATCTCTTAATAAAATACCATCAGATGTGTCTATATAGCTAACAGCTTGATCCATAAGGATTTTTGCAGCTTTTATGTTTTCATCTGAATAGGGCATGATGCATTTATAGTGAGAAAGTTTTAAAATTATATAATTCTCAGAATCATTTTGGTTGTCTAAAATTTTGTTTGGTATTGTTTGTATAATATCTTTTACAGAATTTGTAGGTTTTTTTGTCATTTCAATTAATGGGTCAAAAATCATTTTCTGAACATTAAGAGTCATTATGCTACCTCCATTAAATCGCTGTCGGCTTTGCTCATTTCAAGCCAAGGTTTGCTGGTTAAAGTTTTAGCTACTTTATTTTCGCGTGTGCGAATAACATTATATTTCTTACCACGGGTGTCTGGATGAGAAGACCAGTTAGTCATTGCATTGTAAACGCCCCATACATTTCGATCTTCTTCATTATAAAGATTCATCAATGTTTCCAATTGAGGTTCACTGACTTTATTTTCACTTGTTAAAGCTATTGTTTTTGAAAATAAATGTTCAACATCAAGTCTATAAGCGGGTAATGAAATCCATTTACGAAACTCTTCCTCTCTTTCGTGAAAGGCAACCATAGCTCGATTTATTTTCTCAATTGCCCGATCAAAGATTTCATATTCAGAGATTTGTTTTGTATGTTTTCGTGTTGAGCGTAACCATTTCAGGATATTAGCTTGGCCGTTTGAACAAAATAAACGAAAAGCATCAAGAAAATATTGGCTGGAATAACTGCCATCATAACTATCATACATACGCAAACGTAACTGTGATATATCACCGACAGCAGGTTCAATGAGATGTTTAGGAAAAAGTAATTCAACTTTTAGTTTACGTCCATTTTCATAGACTCTAATTTTTGATTTAACTTCTGTTGTATCTAAATCGCTTTCTTTAAGCACCTCAATCATACGACCTGCATTATTCATATAAGGTCTGTGGACATAGCGTCCACCATGTATACCAAGAACCTCGTTAGTATCTGTCCGCACAATCGCTTGCGCTTTCTTTCTATCAATTTCTTCATAAGAGTCTTTTCGGCTTGTGAAAAAACCTTTATTCTCATTGTCATATTCCCGATGTACAGGCGATTCTAAATCATCAACTTCTATTTTAGTATATAAAGATTGTGTTTCAGTAGGAAATTCCAGAGGTGATAAATCAACAGTATCTAAATTTTTTGTATTTGGTCGTATAAAAGTCATTGCTCTTTTCTCCATATGTTGTATTGTTTAAGTTGACAGTCACATTATGTGGTTGGTTATTGCTCGTTTTAATCCGGGTCGGTTGGTTTGGTCGCCAATCGGCCCTTTGAGCATAAAGGCTCATATGCTATAAGCTCGTTCTTCTTTTAACATTATTTATCTCCTTCAATTGACCTTAAAACAGATAGTATTCTCCATTCGGCTTCGGTCAATCTTTGGTAATCAGACATATACATATCCCCATCCATCTGACGCAAATTTTGAACAGGATCGCACACAAGCCTTTCTAGTTCCTTTAATAATTCATACAGGCTTATTTCTTCACCGTTCCAGTTAATCATTTTTTTGTTTATAAAGGGGTTATTAAGTTTTTTCTGTCCGGCATTCTTTGGCATTTTTTTTCTCCTTATCAATCTGCGTTTGCTCTCCATCGCAACAATCTGCGATTGGTCGTTTACATCTACCGCATTCATAATGCCCTCGGACCATAAGTGGTCTAGTCCATCCTCCGCACCAAGGGCAGTCTAATGGATTCATTATTTATTTCCAGTGGCAGGGTTATAACTAGTTGATTTTAATGATATTTCCTCCCAAAGTTTACGTGATAATCTGCGTTTGATTTCATATCCCTTAGATCTTGGATATAAAAGTGTTACCCATTTTGGCCCAGACTTTACAATCCGAACCTTTCTAAGACCAGAACCAAATTTTGGTATTTCATCTTTCAATTGGACATAAATCCATCCAGCAGGGTCATTTAACATTATATTTCTCTTTTTTAATGAAATCATATAATTTATTTTTAAAATATATTAAGGGGATATATATGACTCCGAATATCAAACAGAGAATCATAATATCTTCTGTTAAATACATGTCATTACTCCTCGTATTTTTTTGCTATTGCGCCACTTGCTTTAATTGCAATAAGTATGCTTACTGGTATCATTGCGAACAATGCGAAGAAACCCAGTGTAACACCAGCAATTAAAGATGCCAATGCTATAATTGCATTTGTGCAGAAATATATTAATATACCTACACCTAAACGATAGGATGCATAATTAAGCCATTTAAAAGTTGGGAATATATCTTTGATGATTTGAAACATACGTGTCATTTCATCACCTCATCAAGAGGACGGCTTGCGGGAACCCAACCTTTGCGAGTGGGTTTGTCGTATCCGATGATTCGTTTTAATAAATAAAATATAGCTGAAAAAATAGCTCCGCCCATAAGAGCCACCATCATTCCTGAATATGTACCATATAAAATAACTGAAAAGAAAAATGTAACGCCTATATCCCAATACTTATCAAAGTAAAGTATGCGGCGTATATTACCAAGCTTACAAATAAGGAATACTGCCCCGGCCACTGCAAAGCTTGAGAGTGCTATCATTTCTAGCATTATTGTCTCCTTTATTATTTGCGAACAAAAAATTGGGATCTTTCTAGTGAAGGCATCCCTCTTTTCCTACCTATGTCTTATTTTAAGTCGTTTATAGGCTTAACCGTGTTAAATTATCACTCGACTCCTCATGTGCTTATTTGTTCTAGCACGTTGAGACTGCATACTTTCTTTATTCTCATTTATCCTTTCTGGGGATTTCTCCGTAAAGTAATAAGTATGTGAAAGAACATCCAATCAGTTTCCTATAAGTGTAGAGATAATTTTAACACAGTCTCTTTGAGACTTGACCTACAGATTTCCTCCATAGGCTCATTGCCACTATCTTTTCAAGCCACTTATAATTCTAAAACTATCGTCTACAGATATGTGATCCATAGATTTGACTAGATGTTCTTACATATACTTATTTAAGATAGCTCCGTATCTGCGCTTGTTGTCCAGAACTCCCGATCATAAAAAAAGGTGGTAGAGAAGCTCATCGAAGTACGACAATCCTCTCTACCAGTTTATTTATTTAACTACTATACCTGCTCTACGTACTAATTCTGCAATAGCGCAGTCATCCTGATCTGTCATATTTACAGGTGCAGGTTTGCCTGTACTTCTCGGCTCATCAGAAATAAGATCCCATGTAGCCTCAAGAGCAGGTAGAAGATGTTTTTCCATATTATCGATTTGATATTCAACATCGTGGCATCTATTAACTGCATCTTGTTTCTTTTGTGATGATATTTCATCGCCTCGATCTTCCTTTGTGGCTCTTATTGCGCCAAAGGCAACCTTTTTAAAGGCTTCTTTCTTCTTTCCAAGGCGATATTCAGAGTTCCAAATTAAGCTCTGAAGGAAGTAAGTACGATCTCCGTTTAATCCTTCTTCGTATTCAGGAAGAAGTTCGTTTATGAAATTAACCATGAGATTTGCAAGATGGTCTATTTTTTCGCAATCTTGCTCTATTTCCCGTGGGTGATAACCTGCATACTGTGTTACAGTGGCAGCTTTAGCTTGAGCTTTTTCTTCCATTATTTCTTTCTCCGTTGTTGTTTCAACTGTGTTTTGAGTAAATTGTTCGTCAGTTAACATATTCATTATTTAATCTCCTTGTTTGTTGTTCATGTTGGTTGATCACACTCAATTAAGAATTGCATATAATCGGATTGGTCAGCATCTTCATGCCATAGTTGGCAACCAACATAATGACCTTTCACGACTATATAAGGTAAGTTAAATTTATCAGCATATTGCTGTATATATTTATTATGAATACTGTTATCGATATTATTATAAATATCAGTTGTATTTTCCATTTTAAATCTCCTTATGATGCATAAATTGATGCGGTTTCAAATCGCCTTGTAGCTTCGGCTTCGTCGTATCGTGCTTCTAATTCATATTCTAATTCATCTATTAGCTCCTTAGATGCACCTTGTTCAATTGCTCGTCGCAATTGCATTTCGACTTGTCGAATTGTTTGTGTATCAGCCATACTAATCTCTCCTAATTGTTAAAGTTTGTTGTTTCATCTCACGATGATGCGTTTTCTTGGACAGGGGAGGCTCCACTAGACGGCCTTGCCACGATGTTTGAACTTAGTTTCCCAAGATATTGGAGAATAAGCTTTGATCTCAGTGGTTGTAGGCCGGATAGGATCGTAGTCAATGACGGCCCCTTGGCCGCGAGCTTGCTCGGCCAGATTCTAATCAGGCAACAAATTCATAACTTTCAGTATCAAGAGCCGCGCCACTGCACGGCGACTCCGTAAACTCAGCAGAAATGCTCTGATTCTAATCTGAGATCATTTACTTCGAGGAGTACCTGTCAGGCTTCCTGCATCAGAGAGAGAGTCCCCCCAAAGTAGGTCTATCTAATTGGAGTGGTGTTGATGGCAATAATGTCGTCTGCAAAGACAATAACGTTTCCTTCTTAGGAAACTTATGGGGTGTTCAGAATACTCGATACTTTTCACAGGTAGTGTCTCTCACACTGCCAAGCCCGAAAGGGCTTAAAAGAGAATACATGTCGAGCTTGCCGCCGAGGAGGCCATAGCCGACGAAGGATCTTAGGCATACGACTCGACTGTACTTTTACCTCTAGCAACAAGGCTTCCATAACAACACAAATGCAAAAGCACCTATAATAACAAGAGGATATTTCTGTGCATTGACGATGTTTCGTTCTTTATCCTTTATAACTAAGTAGGGTCTATAGTACAGGAGTAGAAATGAGTAATGGAAAGGCAGAAAAAGCACTTATGGTTAAGACGGCAAGTAGTCTTACACCGAAACAAAAGCACTTTGTTGATAACTTATTTACACCCGGAACAACACATGTTAAAGCCGCAATAGATGCTGGCTATGCAGAAAGATCTGCACATGTAGCAGCAAGCCGAACTCTAAGGTTACCGCATGTTCAAGAGTATATAAATGCATGTGTACAAGAGGCTATACAAACTCACTCTATAAGAGCTATGAGTCAAGTGGCTCAACTAAGCACCAGTGCTAAGTCAGAGTATGTACGGTTACAAGCAGGGCAAGATATACTAGACAGAGCAGGTCATAAAGCAATCGATAAGTCTATGGTTGCTGTACGTGGTGAAGTTAACGTGAACATTGACCTTAGTTAAGGGGGGTGGGTTTAAAAACTGGCTTTCTACGTGTATAAAAGTCCTCTACACACATGATTTCTAAAAAAGGTTCCTCATTGATTTTTATTATTTTGTTGTGTAAAGTTTAATTATGGATATTGTTAATATACTGTGTTTTCATAAGATACTTACTGGGATTATGTCGAATATGAGTATTATCAACACATTAAGTTTTCAAGATTTGCAAAGGTTGCGTAAGTTTGTCCAGATGGAGCATAAGCGTACATTTGGTGTTGAACTCCCTCAAACACAGGTAGATCAGTTTATAGAGAGTTACTGGGGGGAATATATGGAGAATGAGTTAGAAAAAGCTGTTAATCTCGGAACATTGCATTAAAAAGGACTCAAGATGACGGATTCAAAGAATGTTACACCGATTATTGATCTTGGGACACGCTCTGAGAAGATTATTAAGCTTCCTGAGTCAGAAACCCGAAGTATTCATAATAGCTTTATGCAACGTAAAAGTGAACATGCTAAATTTCATGGTAGCCCCGATTATAAAGGCCTTGTGATTACAATGGACTCAGAGAACAGGTTTATGTGTTCGACTTTAGGAGATGTGACCCACGATGAAGCTTTTCATATGATTGACTGTGTGACAGAGGCTTTGGCCTTGGAGACAATACAAACAGTTAAGGGTTAATGTGCTTGAATTTAATTACAAGCCAGATGGCGAGGTCTTAAAAAATTTTTTACGTGATGATAGCTTTGTAAGAGGTATTCGCGGTCCTGTCGGTTCAGGTAAATCGGTCTCTTGTTGTGTTGAGATATTCCGCAGAGCTTGCCAGCAAGAACCGTCTTCTGATGGAATACGCTACACAAAATGGGCAGTTGTTCGTAATACCAACCCGGAATTACGTACTACGACAATAGCCACATGGCTTCAATGGTTTCCAGAATCAGAATGGGGTAAATTTAGGTGGTCGCCACCTTATACTCACCATATTCGTAGAGGTGATATTGATTTAGAGGTAATTTTTCTCCCCCTAGACACCCCCGATGATGTGAAAAAATTACTTTCCCTTGAAATCACAGGCTGTTTCTTGAATGAAAGTCGTGAACTGCCTAAAAGTATTGTAGATGGTGCGACCAGTAGGGTAGGACGATACCCTTCCAAGAAAGATGGGGTTGGACCGACATGGCATGGCGTGATTATGGATACCAACGCTCCAGAGACAGAACATTGGTGGCCGATTATGTCGGGTGAAACACCACTTCCAGATCATATAGGCAGGGAACAGGCGCTGATGTTAGTAAAGCCTGATAATTGGACGTTTTTCACTCAACCTCCGGGAATGACTGAAATACGGGATTCAAAAGGAGAGCTTACAGGTTATGAAATGAACCCTGATTGCGAAAATTATAAAAATCTTATCCAGAGCTATTACGAGAATATGATTCGAGGAAAAACAAAAGGGTGGATCGATGTTTACGTACTTAATCGCTTGGGGACTGTTGAAGAAGGCAAGCCCGTATATTCAGGCTTTACAGAAAAGACGCATATATCAAGTGAGCCTTTATTACCTGCTCATGGTATTGATCTTATTATTGGCTTGGATTTTGGCTTAACACCAAGCGCGGCCTTTTGTCAGAGGCTATCAAGCGGTCGATGGTTAATCCTACGCGAACTTGTCGCTCAAGATATGGGAACAATAAGATTTGCTGAAGAACTTAGAGTTACTTTACAACGGTATTTTCCAGATCACGACTATATTATTTATGGAGACCCTTCTGGAGATTTTCGCGCACAAACCGATGAGAGTACTCCGTTTGATATTTTAAGGGGAGCAGGTATAAAAGCTTTACCCGCCCCGTCCAATGACCCTGTTATTCGTGTTGAAAGTGTTAATTCTGTACTCATGCGTATGGTGGAAGGCGAACCTGGATTTCTAGTTGATGCCGAAAATTGCCCAACATTAAAGACAGGGTTCCTCGGTGGTTATCATTATCGTAGATTGCAGGTAACGGGGGAGCGATATGAGGATAGACCCAATAAAAACAAGTTTTCCCATATTCACGATGCCTTGCAATATGCAATTATTGGTGCAGGAGAAGGCCGCAGTATTATACGTGGGAACAAACCTCTGCAACCTTTTAAGGCTAAACGCGATTTTAACGTGTTTGGACGTATGCGGAAAAGAGTGCAGTCGGCTAGAGGCATGAAAATGTAATGAAAATAACGGTCGATCCGCGTATTAAAATCTGGTATGTGGCGTTTACAGATAATGCACATTACCGTTTCTGGTTTTCACCACTTTTACGTAAGGGTTTTGCCCACTGTTATGCGTTCACCTTTGATCTCGATGCAAACCGATGGATACTTTACGACCCGACATGGAGCGGAACAACTATTCGCTGTTTTACACAGGAACAAATGGAACATGTTTTATCTGTTATTAGAAGCAGCGATATTATTTTAAAGGTGAGAATAACTGATAAACCCTTTAAATCACGCCATTTACAGACATGTGCTAGTCTTATTGGAAATCTGATTGGTGTTAACCTTTTAATCCCAAGTCCTTATCGGCTCTTTTGTGCATTGAAAAAATTAGGCGGGGAGTTCAGTTTTCTATCATCTGTAAAAATGGAGAATGAAGATCATGGGCGGTATAGTAAGAGCCATTTCAGGAAAGCCAAAAGCACCACCACCACCAGCACCAGACCCTCAAATAGCAAAGGATCTAGCGGCAGCAAGAGCCGCAGAAACAAAGAGGAAAACTGATTTGGCGAATAAAGATAAAGAAGATCGTCTTGCGCGAGAAAGAGGTAAACGTGGTCGCCGTTCATTATTTGCCGCGAATAATATGGGACGTGGTTTTGAAGAAATGGCTGATAAGAAAAGAACTCTTGCCTAATGTATGATGGCTCCGATTTTATTAGTTCGGATGAAAAACTGAAATCAATTATAAAACGATTTCATGTGCATAATAATATAAGGCAAGGTTGGGTTGAAACTTGGCAGGATTGTTACAATTACGCCATGCCAAATCGAACAGGTTTTTATGCCCATGTCGCAGGACAGCGTAATACTGATTTAATATTTGATTCAACAGCAGTAATTGCTGTACAGGAGTTTGCCAGCAGAATGCAAGCTGGTCTGACACCTCCTTTTGCAAAATGGTTTGAATTACAAGCTGGCTCCGAAGTTCCCCAAGAGCAGAAATCTGAAGTTAACCGCCAACTTGAAGAGATCGCCCTCTACGCTTGGGAAGTGTTGCAAGCTTCCAATTTAGATCAAGAACTACATGAAGGTTACGTAGACCTAACACTGGGAACAGGCGCACTGCTTGTGGAAGAGGGCGATGCTATAACACCGATTAAGTTTACGGCCATACCGCAGACACAGCTTGTTTTGGGTGAAGGTCCGTTTGGCAGGATTGATCCTGTTTATCGAACTCGTGAAATGACGCTAGAAAACATACAGGTCACATGGCCGAAGGCTAATATACCAGAGAAAATGTCTCGGCAAGCCGCCGAAAAGCCAGATCGTGTTTTTCAAATACTCGAATGTTTAAAACGTGATTGGAAATCAAAAGGCACAGAGCGTTATATGTTTGACGTTGTATGTATAAAGCCTGAACATATTTTATTTGAATCTGAGTTTAAAGGTGACGGCTCTCTCCCCGTCATACCTTTCAGGTGGTCCAAAGCCGCTGGAGAAATCTACGGACGTGGACCCCTGTTAAATACGCTTCCAGATATTAAAACTCTTAATATGACTGTCGAGCTTGTTTTACAAAATGCTGAAATAGCTGTTGCGGGTATGTGGCAGGGAGATGATGACGGGACAATCAACCCAGATACAATTGAATTGGTTCCCGGATCAATTATACCGCGTGCGCCGGGATCGTCAGGTCTTGAGCCGTTGCAGACACCGGGCAAGTTTGATGTTGGTCAATTTATTCTTCAGGACATGCGACATACAGTTAAAAAATCTTTATTTAATGAAAGTTTGGGTGCGCCTGAAGGAACACCAATGAGTGCAACGGAAGTACATGAGCGTATGGCTGATCTTGCACGCACAATCGGCAGTGCTTATGGCAGACTGCATACTGAACTTGTTACCCCATTACTGCGCCGTGTTTTATATATTCTTAAAAAGCAGGGACGCATTAATATA
>VTLG01011610.1_pt1 | contig 17004 bp, 17 predicted proteins | sample 4694571 | NCBI WGS metagenome assembly VTLG01 (sample SAMN12604809, study PRJNA352737) | marine metagenome | biome: ENVO:00000447; feature: ENVO:00000209|ENVO:00000569|ENVO:01000036; material: ENVO:00002151; isolation source: viral sequences binned using virsorter ...
AATCCTAACTCACGATTAAGGCAAGCAAGAAAAAGATGGAGATGTAGTTAATGGCAACGTCAGGAACATTTAACTTTAACTTAGATATAGATGAGGTGATCCAAGAAGCTACGGAGATGATCGGGGGAGAGCAAACCCTTGGTCATACTCCAGCATCTGCACGTAGATCTATTAATCTAATGTTAAAGGATTGGCAGAATAGAGGTATTCTCCTATGGACTACCTATACTACATTGGTAACTGTTGCTACCAGTACCACTTCCTATGCACTGGCAAGTGATACCTTGGATGCATTGGAAGTAGTATTACGTAGAGATGACACAGATATACAACTACAAAGAATTAGTTTTGAGGAATATCAGATTATTCCCAATAAGAAGCAAACAGGTAGGCCAAGTCAGTTTACAGTAAAAAGAGATAGAGATAACCCAACGGTTCTAGTATGGCCCATACCTGAGAATAGTACAGATATTTTAAATATAGAAGGAATACGAGAACTGGAAGATGCTAATAAATCTGCTGATCAGAATGCAGATCTTCCCAAAAGATTTCTTCCACCCCTTACATGTGGACTTTCCTACTATCTTGCTATGAAGACTCCCGGTGTAGAGGGAGATAGAATAGGAATGTTAAAAGGAAATTATGAAGAATTACTTATGAGAGCATTAGAAGAAGATAAACAAAGAGCTAGTTTATTTGTTAGACCTCATATAAATACGGTATAAGATGGCTAGTAATAAGAATGCTCTAGCAATGTGTGACACATGTGGATTTGTTTATCCACATAGAGATATGAAAATGAATAGTTATGGGATGCTGGTATGCCCACAGGATTATGAAGGTAAGTATGACCTAAAGAATCATCCTCAGAATAAAGTACCTGATGTTAGAGATAACCCGGCAATACGTAATCCTCGTCCCGATGATGGTGGCAGAGCTGTAGATTGGCAAAACTGCGCCAGTAAGTGGGATTCAGAAAATAGATGGTGGCAAACAATATGAGCACATTAACAGGAAGACAAATATCAGATTCATATAAGCAGCTAATTAAAATGGCTGTAAGTGCTAATGCTGGTGTCTCTGCTGATCTTACACAGATACAAACAGGTGATGGTACTAATATAGCTTTCCAAGTAGCAACTGGAGCAGTTAAAGCAACAGGTACATTTGGAGTAGATGGTAATGCTTCTGTATCTGGTAACGTACAGATAGGTGGTACAGTATCTATTGATGGTGCTAATGTTGCAGCACCTAATGCAAAAGTATGTGCCTCTGCATTCTACGGTGATGGTTCCAATATTACAGGTGTTAATTCCAGTGTAGGTGGGAATGTCTGTGTAGGAAATATATCGGTAGTAGGTAATGCATATGTAAGTGGTACATCTCAATTCGTAAGTAAGGTAGAATTTGATGACGATGTATGTGTAAGTGGTAATACTGTACTCGTAGGTAACTTGGCTGTAGGTGGAACTACCACCATAACAGGAGCTGTTAGCCTTGGAAGTACACTGGATGTAGCTGGTAATGTATCCGTTAGTGGTACATTTAAAGGAACAGGTGCAGCTACCTTTGAATCTACAGTTACCGTATCAGGTGATGGTACATTTAAGAAAGATGTATCGGTTAGTGGTGATGCCAATATAGGTACGAATCTAACCGTAGCAGGTACAGCAACGATAGGTGGAGCTACAAGTATAGCAGGAGCCTTGAGTGTTGGAGGAGCTACAAATCTTGCTTCCACTGTAACTGTGGCAGGAGCAGTTAGTTTAGCCAGTACATTAAATGTAGGTGGTGCCGTATCTCTGGCAAGTACACTAAATGTTGCCAATACAGCTACGATAGCTGGAGCTGTAACTATGGGAGACTCACTTGGTGTGGGTGGAGCTTTATCCGTAGTAGGTAATACATCCATAGGTGGCAATCTTAATATAACAGGAACTGTAACTATAGCAGGTACTGGTGTACAAGCAGCCAATGCAAAGGTCTGTGCTTCTGCTTTCTACGGTGATGGATCTAATTTAACGAATGTTCCAGCTTCTGGTAATACATCTGTTTCAGCTTTACGAGTAACAGGTAATGCTACGATTGGTGGTACTCTTAGTGTAGCTGGTGCAGTTAACTTCTTGAGTACAGCTACTGTATCTGGAGCTTCAGGTTTCCTTAGTACAATACGTGTATCAGGTGCTACAAGTCTTGGAAGTACATTGGATGTAGCAGGTAATACATCTCTTGGTGGTACACTAACACAGACAGGTATAGCTACCTTTGCAGCCAAAGCAGAGTTTGATGACGATGTATGTGTATCGGGTAATACAGTCTTAGTAGGTAATTTAGCAGTAGGTGGTACAGCTACTATAACAGGTGCTGTTAGTCTTGCTAGTACATTAAGTGTAGGAGGTGCTGCTCACTTTGCATCAACAGTTACCATAGCTGGTAATACAACTCTTACTGGTACATTAGGTGTAGGTGGAGCAACTAATCTAGCTAGTACTGTTACTGTTGTAGGAGCAGGTACATTTAAAGATGATGTATCGGTATCAGGTAATGTAAATATAGGTGGTACAGTAACCATAGCTGGTGCTAATGTACAAGCTGCAAATGCAAAGGTATGTGCAAGTGCATACTATGGTGATGGTTCTAATCTTACAGGTATTAGTACTTCAGTTGAAGGTAATATATCAGTTAATAATGCTACCATAGGTGGTAACTTATTTGTAGGTGGTACAGCTACTATAGTAGGTAATACAACTTTAACAGCCAACCTTGGAGTAGGTGGTACATTTACAGCCGTAGGCAAAGCAGAGTTTGACGATGATGTTTGTGTATCTGGTAATACAATACTTGTAGGAAATTTGGCAGTTGGTGGTACTACTACAATAGGTGGAGCTGCCAGTATAGCAGGTGCTCTTAGTGTAGGTGGTGCTACTAATCTTGCAAGTACATTAACTGTTGCAGGTAAGGCTGAGTTCGATGATGCAGTCTGTGTAAGTGGAAATACAGTTTTAGTTGGTAACTTAGCAGTTGGAGGTACAGCCACTATTGGAGGTGCTACAAGTATAGCAGGAGCACTTAGTGTAGGTGGAGCTACTAATCTTCTGAGTACATTAACTGTTGCAGGTAAAGCTGAATTTGATGACGATGTATGTGTATCAGGTAATTCAATCTTAGTAGGTAATTTAACTGTAGGTGGTACAGTAACTATAGCAGGTAACACAACTCTTACTGGTAACTTAGGAGTTGGTGGTACAGCAACTATAGTAGGTAAGGCAGAGTTTGACGATGATGTTTGTGTATCAGGTAATACAGTACTTGTAGGTAATCTTGCAGTAGGAGGTACTACTACTATTACAGGAGCTGTTAGTTTAGCAAGTACATTACATGTAGGTGGTGTTGTTACACTTGCAGGTGCTGCCGTATTAAAGAGTACACTTAAAATTGAAGGTGGTAGTCCCGGTGCAGATAAAGTATTAACCTCAGATGCAGATGGTGATGCAACTTGGGCAACACCAGCTCAAGGTGGTGCTGGATTATTTATGGGTACAAATGGTAAAACAGGAGATACCACAGATGGTTTAGGAGATATTATACGAGTCAATAGTGCAACTATAGCTTATAGCGGAACATTAACTATTGCAGCTAATACGAATGGTGCAGCAGCAGGACCAATTACAGTAGGCTCAAGTACAACACTTCAAGTTGATGGTGTCCTTGTAATTCTTTAAGGAAAAAAAAAATGAGCAAAATTGAAGTCACAGAAATAATCCCAAGTGAAGGTACTAATACAGACTTATCATTAGATGGAAAAGGTTCAGGAAAAGTTGCAGTTCAAGATGCTATAACAGTAGCAGGTAAAGCTGAATTTGATAGTGATGTTTGTGTAAGTGGTAATTCTATATTAGTAGGTAACTTAACAGTAGGAGGAACTACAACTATAGGTGGTGCTGTAAGTATAGCTGGTGCAATAAGTGTAGGTGGTATAGCTAACTTTGGAAAAACTGTTCTAGCTAAGACAGATACAGATACATCAAATACAGGCTCAATTACACTAGACTTTGAAACTAATCAAAACTTTGTTCTTACATTTACAGGTAATGTTACCTTTGCTAACCCAAGTACAGAGCAGGTAGGACAATCTGGAGTTATAGTTTGTATTCAAGATGGAACAGGTTCAAGAACTTTGAGTTTAGGAACTGACTATGAGACTGCTGGTGGTTCAGGTATAACTTTAAGTACTGGTGGTAATGCTGTAGATGTTATACCATACTTTATAAAAGCTGCTAACAGTATTCAACTGGGTGCAGTACAGTTGGCTTTCAGCTAATGCCAGTATTTGGAACACAGATGTTTGGTAGTGGTGCTGGTCCTGACGGTACTCTTGCATTCGCAGGAAAAGCTGGCTCTAGTAGTAACGCAACAAGTTATACTATTAGTGTAGCTTGTGGCGATGGTGGCGATATGGTTGTTGCTGCTTACGGACAGAGTGGTGGAGATCCATCTCTGTCTACGTTCACATTGGACGGGCAAACAATTACGGTTAAAGCTTCTGAGAAAGATGATTCAGAAGTAGCACTTTATATCGGAACTTGTTCGGGCGTTAGTTCGGGCGACAATGATTGTGTCGTGGGCTGGAATAGATCCATGTATCGAACTATGATTTTTGTCTGGCGAGTTGACAATGTAGATATTGTCAACATGGAGCAAGCGGTGAGTGCAGACGCCTATAATGACACCATGAACGCTTACCAAAGTGGAAGTGTTGTTATTGCAGCAACAGGCACCGATACCTCTACTCTAATAACAGGATCATCTGGCCTCACTTTCAACGGTGTTCAGGCCAACGAATCCAACATGGCTGGTGCCAGTGACTTAGCCGCAGACGCAAGCACGAGTTTTAGCTTCACAAATGCTCTCGGCAATAGACCTCTAATTGTTGGGCTAGAACTGTCCAAAGGATAGGAAAAGAATATGTGGTTATATAATGGTAAATTAGTCCAAGAAAATACAAGTTGGGTTGATAAGGATGGGATCAGACATCCTCCTAACTGGAACGATGTGTGGTCGGATGCCGACAAAATAAATGCTGGAATGAAAGAAGTCGCAGACGTAGAAAAGCCATCTGGAACATTCTATAAAGATATTATTCGTAATGAGGATGGCACGTATAGTGCTACAGAACTAGGCTTAGAGGAATTAAAAACACAGCATCTTGTTCGCACGAAAGATTCTGCGAGAGCTAGGTTGTCGGATAGTGATTGGCAAATAATTGCAAAAACAGAACGTAATCGTGAAATTAATGAGGCAACCGTAACTTACCGTGAAGCTGTTCTAAGTGCATGTGATTTGATAGAAACGAAAATCAGTTCTTGTAACTCACTAAATGAATTTAAGGCTCTGTTTATTATACCAGAGGAAGGCAACGCACAAATACACGATTGGCCTGAGAAGCCATAGGAGAATAGATAATGACTTCAACAATTAAAACGGACGCATTGACTACAAAATCGGATGATACTGACCTAACAATCACTGGGCATGGCACAGGAGTTCCCAACATTGAGGCAGGTTTCAAAGTTGGAGGATCGGCTGGAGTTCCAACTGCCAGCATTCAAGACGATGCAGTAACGCTTGCAAAAATGGCCTCTGGCGTTGATGGGGTAATTATCACATATGATGCGTCTGGTAATCCAGTTCACGTGGGGCCGGGTTCAGATGGTCAGGTGCTTACAAGCACAGGTGCTGGTAGCCCTCCAGCTTTTGAAGATGCTGCTGGTGGCCCCGACCAAGCATCTCAAGCTGAGATGGAAGCGGAGACTAATGTCGATAAATACATAGCACCTGATCTGTTAAAGAATGGGCCTAGTTCCTGTAAGGCGTGGGTAAAGTTTGACTCAGGTGGAACAGTCAACGCAAGTTATAATGTCAGCAGCGTTACAGATAACAGCACAGGTTTATGGACGGTTAATTGGAACACCGATTTTTCATCCGTAAATTATGTAGCAGTTCCCGGCTGGCGTGATGACGATGATAAAGTTGAATTTCAAGTTAGCGGTGGATCACAAGCCGCTGGAACATATGAATTTAAAATGGTAAATGGTGGAGGTTCGTTCACCGACCCAAACGCTGCTGATGATATGCACGTAGTTGCTTTCGGAGATCATTAAATGACCACAAAAAGAATTGTATATACTCGACCAGATGGCGGTGTTTCTGTCGTTTGCCCCACGCCTGAGTTTATGTCTAGTTTTGAAAATGAAAGCGAGGCGATTTCTGCATTGAGGGAAAAGAACGTACCCGCAGACGCCACAAATATTCACGAGTGTAATGTTGCTGATCTGCCGTATAGAGGTAGCTTTCGTGCTGCGTGGACCCAAACTGGAGATGCTCCAACAGTAGATATGGGAAAGGCTCGTGCAATCAAGACTGACCAAATACGTCCAGAACGTGATAAGAAACTATCTGCATTGGATATTGATTATATCAGGGCTGACGAGGCTGGTGATGCAGATAAAAAACAATCCATAGCCACGGTAAAGCAAAAGCTACGAGATATCCCAGAAACCATACAGTCGGACTTAAACGCTTTGGATACGCCAGATGCCTTGGAAAAATTCACACCAACTTGGCCGACTGAAGGAGAATAGATAATGACTTCAACAATTGAAACAGATATTGTTCAACCACAAAGTGGAACTAATACTAATTTACAATTGAAACCAAAAGGTACAGGAGCTGTAACTGTATCTGGTCAAGCCATGCCTACTGATGGAGGCCTGTGGACAGGCAGGAATCTCTGGATTAATGGAGAGTTTACGTGTAGTCAAAGAGCAACTTCAGCTTCTAGCATTACCAGTGCTGGCTATCATACGGTGGACCGTTTATATTTTAATTATGGCAGTATGGGAACATGGACACTTTCGCAAAGTACGGATGTTCCAAGTGGAAAGGGCTTTGGATACAGCTTCAAAGCCGACTGCACAACAGCCGATGCTTCTCCCGCATCAACAGATAAACTGTTGGTAGCTCAGTCTATTGAAGGTCAGAATCTTCAAAGGCTTAAAAAGGGTACATCCGATGCTGAAGATATTACTATTTCGTTTTGGGTGAAGTCAGGAAAAACAGGTGTGCATATTGTTGAGATATATGACAATGATAACACCAGAAGCATTAATAAATCATACACTATAAGTTCGGCTGATACTTGGGAAAACCATAGTATCACGTTTGCTGGTGACACTACAGGAACCTTAACAAACGATAACGGAACCAGCCTGACTATAGGATTTTGGTTAGGTGCTGGTAGTAATTTCACCTCTGGTACATTGGCCACAAGTTGGGCAAGTGCAACCAATGCAAATCGTGCTGTAGGTCAAGTAAATTTAGCTGATAATACAGCTAATAATTGGCTCATCACTGGTATAATGGTTGAGGCTGGAAGTTCAGCCACCCCATTTGAATACGAAAGCTACACAGAAACTTTGCTGAAGTGTCAACGCTACTTCACCAAGATAGCTCCCAGAGTAAATTCTGCTACGATTCGAGGATACAATGCCTCTGGTGCGGTAGTGGCAAATTGGATGTCATTTCAAACGCAAATGAGAACAGAGCCTACTTGTGCGATTACAGGGACATGGGCGGTATCAAATTGTGGGCAACCTACATTTCACTCCTTTTCAGTGGACGGGATTAGCTTTGGAGCAACAACGTCCAGTGCTGCCGATACATATTTCTATCCTGATGATGCGTCTGAATACATAACTTGCAGTGCGGAGCTATAAAAATGAAAATTCAATCAGTTAAGAAAATAAATGACAATGCTACAGGGTTATTTTTCGCCTACGAAGTTCTTACAGATGAGCCAAATATCCGTTACACAGTTCCTCACAATGAAGAAAACTCCGATTACCAAGAGATTTTGAAATGGGTAGCAGAAGGCAATACGATTGAAGAATAAATGTGGGCTTTAGTACAAGATAATAAAGTAGTTGAGGTTTATAACTATCCTAAATCAGTTGTTATAAATGAAGTACGTTATCCATCTAGTATGTTTAAACTGTACACAAAAGAAGAGAAAGAACAGATTGGCATTTATGAGATTGTAGAAAAGGAAAAGCCTAATATACAATTTGGATATACAAGTCAAGTTACTTTTGAATATGATACAGTAAATAAAATTGTTAGTGAAACTTTTGATATATTTGATCATCCACTAGAAGATTTAAAAAGAAAAGAAATAAGTAAAACTAAGAATAAAGCATATGGATATATTAAAAGATTTAGTTGGCTTGTAGAACGATCTATATATGATAGTACACAAACTATACCTAGTGATGTAACTACTTATGTAACTGATGTTAGAACAGCCTGTGATGTTATATGTACAGCTATTGAGAATGCAACAACTATGGATGAATTTAAGATAGCTATGATTAATAATTGGCCTGATGATTACAATGTAAGGAAATATATACGGTGAGTATTTTTACCAACCATATGATGGCAGCAGCAGCAGCTTCAACTGGAACAACTACTGGATATTCTATTGATAATTCCTGTATGTTTGACTTTGATTCAAGTTCGTATCTATCAAGAAGTCCTAGTTCTAATACTAATAGAACAACTTGGACTATGAGCTTCTGGTTTAAACTGTGTAAATTTGCAAGTACTACTAGTGGAGGCATATCATTATTTTCAGTAAGTGGAACTGAAATTAAAATATCAGATACTGATAATAAATTATATATAAGTGATGGTAGTAATTTTAAAGTTACTAATGGAGTTTTTAGAGATCCTACGTCTTGGAATCATATAGTTATAGCTGCTGATACAACACAAAGCACAGCCAGTGATAGATTGAAACTATATGTAAATGGTTCGATAGCATCATTAGCTACGGATTCAGCACCAGCAGAAGATTTTGCATTTGATATAAATAGTACATCAGCACATTATATAGGTAAAGAAGGTTCTAATTATATGGGTGGCTATATAGCTGAGTTTTTTATAATAGATGGTATACAAAAAGAAGCAGCAGACTTTGGACAAACTAATAGTGCAGGTGTATGGGTTCCAATAGAATATACTGGAAGTTATGGTACTAATGGATGCTTCTTAAATTTTGAGTCTAGTGGTGATCTAGGTAATGATACGAGTGGTAATAATAATGACTTCACAGAAAACAATATAGGTGCAGATCATCAATCATCAGATACTCCTACTAATAATCATTGTGTATGGAATATAGCTGATAATCTAGAAGATGATATTACATTGTCAGAAGGTAATAAAAGATTTGTAAATGGTACAGGAGCACAAGATTCAGCTAAAGGAACCTTTTTTCCAAGAACTGGTAAATGGTATTGGGAAGTTAAATGGACATCTATAGATGTAGTTGTAGGTGGGCTAATAGGAATAAGTCAATGTGATGTACAATCAAACCATGAACTAGGTAGTGGTAATAAACATGGTACAGGTGATAGCCTTGGTTATAGATCATATGATGGAAAGACATATAGAAATAATACACTTGCTGACTTTGGAGATACATGGGATGTAGGAGATGTTATAAGTGTAGCAATGGATCTTGATAATGGCTTTGTATACTTTGGAAAGAATGATACATGGCAGAACTCAGGTGATCCTACATCTGGTTCAAGTGGAACAGGTGCAGCCTATACAATAAGTTCTACAATAGTTAATGGAGGAGGATGGGGTCCAGCAGTTTCTAATGAATCAAGTGCTGTATTTGATGCATACTTTACTGAAGAAGAATGGCAGTATAGTGCTCCTACTAATTTCTTGGCATTGAATACAACTAACTTAGCTGCTCCTGATCTTGCAGATCCATCTACTAATTTCCAAGTAGCTACGTATACAGGAAATGGTAGTACACAGTCTATTACTTTTGGAGGCAACTCTAATATGCAACCAGATATAGTATGGATGAAGTGTAGAAGTAATGATGATTCTCATGTGTTTCAAGATGCAGCACGAGGAACTGGAAAAGCTCTCTTCTGGAATAATAGTGATACAGAAGATGATGTAACAGATGCCGTAACATCTTTTGCTACAGATGGTTTTGCAATTGGAGATGGTAGTGAATTATCTACTGGAGATATTAATACAAGTAGTAGAACTTATGTAGCATGGAATTGGGCTGCTGGTAATTCAGGATCATCTAATACAAATGGTAGTATTAATACAACAACAACATATGTAGACACAACGGCTGGAATAAGTATTAGTACATATACTGGAACAGGAAGTGGAGCAACTGTTGGGCATGGTCTAGGAGTTACTCCAACTACTGTATGGATATTTCCTCGTACTGTTTCAGATAGTCATCTTGCATCAAATTGGGAATCAGGAATTACTGTTTATAGTGAGAAATGGGTACTATCAGATGAAAATAGAGCAGAAAGTTCTACTGGTTTTGTTACATCAGCAAACTCAACAACCTTTACAATAGGAACAGATCGTAATGTTAATCAATCAACTACAACTTATCTAGCTTATTCGTTTGTGGAAGTAGCAGGATTTTCTAAGTTTGGAACTTATACAGGAGAAGGAGAAACAGATGGTCCTTATTCATTCTGTGGCTTTACTCCTGAGATGGTTATGATAAAATTTGATGGTGATAATGAACCTTGGACTATTTTAGACAGAGCACGAGATACATATAATCCAGCAGAAAAGTATATAGAAGGTAATGATGGTGCTCCAGAAGCAACTCTTAGTACAGTTAAAGTAGATTTCCTTTCTAATGGTTTTAAACTTAGAGGAACAGATAATAGAGTTAATTCTAATGATGGTATTTATGTATTTGCAGCTTTTGCCAAGCATCCGTTTGGTGGGAGTGGAGTGGCCGTAGCTCCAGCAGTATTATAAGGAATTAATAGATGAGAATTTTATTAATGACTATAATAGTTATCATAGCAATGGGCATAGGATTTATATTTGCATCCAGTGCTAATGGTACTCCATATAGTCAAGCACCTGAAGCAGATCAACCATCTACTGAAATGTTTGGTATATTATTTCAAAAGCATCTACCATGTTCAGATAGTGAATTTGCTCATAGGGATTTAACAGACAGACTACAGTTGAAGAAAGTTTGGTGGGGATTAACGACAGAAGAAGATCTTGCTGAATTATACATACATCAATATAAAGGTATGTGGGTATTACTTTTATCTAAACCAGATAATAAATCATGTGGGTTAATAGGTGGGGAAATGAGTATTCCCTTTGATACTAATCCATACTTTAAGTAGGAGTTGAATAATGGCATCAAGTTATACTAGCCGAATAAGGCTAACAAAACAAGGAGATGGTGACAATCCCAATACATGGGGAACTGTTCTTAATAACCAAGTCATTGATCTGGTAGACGATGCTATTGCTTCTTATACAACAGTATCAATCGGATCAGCAGCTACAGTTACTTTAACAGAGAACGAAGGTGCAGCAGATGAATCTCGTTCTGCTTTCTTGGAATTAAAAGGATCAGTTGGTGGGTCCAATAATACTATATCATTGGTTATACCTGCCAAGTCAAAGAGCTATGTAATTAATAATAAAGTATCAGCTAATACTACAGCATCTGATATTGTCAAGATGAAGACAGCCAGTGGTGATGGGTATGATATACCACTAGGTTCTGTAGGATTAGTTATATGTGATGGTACATCAGTACATTCTATTAATGCTAAAGGATTTAATCTAGGTACAGCAGCCAGTGCAGATGTTGGAGTATGTACGACTAACGTACCTGATACTTCTCTTGCTGATATACGATATCTACGAGTGTCCACTACAGGTAATGTAACCTTACTAGGTACAAAGACTATACGTGATGGATCATTTGTTATATCAACATCAGCCAGAGTATATAATCCTATAGTGACTGTAACAGATGCAGCATGTATCAGTGTGAACTTTGCTTTAGGTAATAACTTCTTGGTTACTGTAGGTGGGAATAGAACACTGAAGAAACCTGCTGAATGCACAGTAGGACAAGGTGGTAATATATACTTTGTACAGGATGGTACAGGATCTAGGACATTAAGTTTTAATACGGCTTGGCAGTTTGTATCAGCCTCTGTACCTAGTTTAAGTACAGGTGCTGCTGATGTAGATATGCTGGTATTTAATGCACGAAGTAGTGCAACAATTGATGCAGTATTGCTCAAGAACTTTGATAGGTAAATATGTCTTCTTCAAATGCTAAACTTGTAAAGATGAATTTTGCTCCCGGCATTAGACGGGAATCTACTCAGTATGCAGAGGAAGGTTCTTGGTATGATGCCGATAGGGTAAGGTTTAGAGCTGGTAGACCAGAGAACCTACGTGGGTATGAGACAAAAGTATCTGCTACGTTTGATGGTGCTGCTCGTGATCTTCTTACCTATACTGATTATGATCAGCAGAAGAGAGCAATCTTTGGCACACCTCAGAAGTTGTATGAACATGATCAAGATAGGCTTGTAGATATAACTCCTGTTTCTACTTCAACTACTATTACAAGTGCATTTACTGTAGCTCTATCAGCTACTACAGTTACAGTTACGGCTGCTGGACATGGTAGAGCAACTGGAGATTATGTCTTCTTTACCAGTGTGTCAGGTCCAAGTGGTGGTGTAACCATAGGTGGTAATATAATATTAGGTACAAGTGTATATGAGGTTACTAATCTAGGAACTAATTCTTTCTCCATAGAAGTAGCTACAACTGCTAGTGCTGCTCAAAATAGTTCAGGTCAGGCTACTGTACACTATCCTATCTTTACTGGTGTATCTAATGCTGCTCCCGGTCTAGGATTTGGTGCTGCCAAGTATACAGCTACAGAGCCAACATCAGTAGGTATAAGTAAGGTTACAACAAATGCTGGTAGTCCATTAGTTACTGTATCTTGTGGAGCTGCTCATAATGCTGCTGCCAATGACTTTGTATTCTTTAAGCCTACAAGTATAGATGCTGTAGCTGCCACAGTAGGTGGTAATCTTATATTAACTAAGTCTAGTGTAGGTGGAGTAAGTGTAGGTGGTCCTCTATTTACTGTAACATCAGTAGCCAGTACACAGATTATTATTACAGCTAAAGCTAATGCAAGTGCATCAGGAGATGTTACTTCTAATTTAAATATGACTGCTCGTATATTCCCACAAGGTACTACAGGCAGAGCTTATAATAAACCTACATCTGTAGGAGCTACAGGTTTCTCAAGTCAGATCACACAATGGAGTTTAGATAGTTGGGGTGAAGATGTACTATGTAACCGTAGGAATGGTACACTATATCTATTTGATACAGATGCATCAACAACTCCTTTAAGGGCAGTAAAGGTATCTGGAACTACAAACTCTACACCTACAACGATTGCATCTATACTGGTGTCTCCTAATGATAGACATGTTATAGCTCTTGGAGTTAATCAATTTGGAACTACGGCATCACCTTCAGGTACATATGATCCCATGACAGTACGATGGTCTAATCAGGAAGATCAAACTAATTGGGTTCCTTCTGTTAGTTCGACTTCAGGTGAAGTACAGATTACAGATGGTAATAAGATAGTAGGTGGAGTACGATCCAGAAATGCTATTAATATATGGACAGATAATGCACTATGGTTACAGACATTTGTAGGTCCACCCTTTACATTTAAGTTTTCACAGATGGGTTCTGGTTGTGGACTTATAGCTCCTCATGCAGCCGTTGATTATGATGGTCGTACTGCATGGATGGGCTTTGATAACTTCTATGCATTTGATGGACAGGTACGAACTTTGGACTGTACAGTACGTAGATATATATTTGATAGATTAAATGAGAGCCAGAAAGATAAGATATTTGCAGGAGTTAACTCAGAGTTTAAAGAAATAGTATGGTTATATCCTTCCACGGATTCCAATGAGTGTGACTCTTATGTTATATGGTCACCTGATGAAAACTACTGGACCTATGGAAGTGGTATCTTTACTACCTTTGCAGATAAGGGAACCTTTGATAATACAATTACAACAGGTGTAAGTGTTGCAGGTAATAACTTATATAACAATGAACCTGAAGATATCTTTACTGTGAATGGTGAAGCAGCTACTTCATTCTTGGAGTCAGCAGACTTTGATATACAGGATGGTAATGAGTTAATGTTCATTGATCGTATCATTCCTGATTTAACTATGAATGATGGATTAATTAAGTTTTCCATAAAGACAAAGAATTTTCCAGATCAAGCTGATTCAGAATTAGTAGAGAAAGGACCATTCTCTATAGCAAAGACAACTAATAAAGTAGATTTAAGAGCACGAGGAAGGCAGGGGAGAGTAAGAGTATCCTGTGAATCAGGAGGTACGAAGTGGCAATGGGGAACCATTCGTATGTCCATGCAACCTGATGGAATGAGATAATGGCTAGGTATCCAGAGTTTCCAGTAATCTTTCCTGATGATGTTAAAAAAGGAGTATCCTATGTTTATAATAGGTTTCAGCAATGGGGTGCTGCACTTGTTAATGAACTGGATACACGAGATCAAATACAGGATGCTCAACCATCTACTAATATATATGCAGTAGTAACAGTAGGTAGTATTAAGAGGCCAGATAAAGGTGATATAGCTTACTCAGTTAGTAGTGGTAAGTTTAAAGGATATGTTAGTACAGCAGGAACACAAGCATGGCAGGATTTAAACTAATGAAAAATTCCGACTATATGAATTTAGTACAAGAAGGAACATTGATTACAAATCTTAATCAGGGTGCAGGTGTACCTACTTTTCTAGAGAATCAAACATTACAAAAACTTATTCAACCCCTAGCAAAGTTTGATAATCCAGTGTATAATAATAGTAGTACAGCAACAGCAAATAGTACATTAGCACAATCTAATTATATGAATCCACGGAGAATGAAGTAATGGCTCAGATATATGCAAGACCTCTACCTCCTGTAGAAAGAATGCAGGAAGTACAAAGATTAGTAAGAGATCCAAAGGAAACTCCTATGGATACTATTAAGGCTGCTCAGTTAATAAAACAAGCTAGACCTCCTGTGGCATATACACCTAGATCTTTGTCTCAAGCAGCTTCACAGGCTCAATTACCTGTGACACCTAGACCTGCTCCTAGACCTGATCCTAGACTTGTTCCACAACCTAGAGTTCCTGCTAATGTTCCTCCTCCTATATCTCCTGAAGATGAAGCAATACTGATGGCACAGGCTGGAGGTAGAGCCTCTATACCACAACAAGTACAGAATTTGGCATCTAGAGGTAGGCATGGAGATACTATGCTTATGCATGTTAATCCACAAGAGTTTCAAGGATTATCTACATTACTAGGACCAACTACTACTAATCCTGATACTGGTCTACCAGAAGCATTTGCTTGGTGGTTGCCTTTAGTTGGTGCAGCAATAGGTGGTGTTGGTGCTGCTGCTACAGGCCGTGATTGGAAGAAAGGGGCTTTAATTGGAGGATTAGCTGGTCTTGGTGGTGCTGGTATGATGAGCCTTGGTGGAGCTAGTACGGCTGCTGGAGGGTTAGGTTCTACATGGGGTCCATTCTCTGGTTTATTAGGTGGTGCAGGTACTACTGGTGCTGCAAGTGGAGTTGCAAATCTTGGACCCTATACAGGATTGGTAAATCCTGCTGTTGCTAATGTTGCTGGTGCTGGTGCTCCTTTAGGATTGACTTCTACGGCTGCTGCTCAAAATGCTGCATTAAGTTCTGTTCCACATACAATGGGAATGTTTGGAGGAGTTTCTCCTCAAGCTGCTATTGGTAAGACAGCTATAACTAATTCATTTGTTCCTACGATTTCTAGAGGAGCATCCTATACCCCTCCTAACTTTTTAAGTCCTGAAAAAGCAAGAGCACTAACGGCTAAAAATATAGAACAACAACAGGATGCTACTAGTTCTTCTTCTCTCTTAGGTAGAGCATGGGATTGGATGAAAGAAAATCCAAAAGAAACAGCAGCAGGAGCATATGGAATAAGCTCATTACTAGGTAGTCAGCAAGGATATCCTCCTTATACTGCACCTCCTATTAGAAAACCTGTTGAATTTGATATTAGTGATATTCCTCCAAAAGAATTACGAAGAGCTAAAAAACTAACAGAAGAAGAAATAGAAAAGCAAAAGCTAGAAGGTGGCACAGGTTCTTTCTTAGAAGGTACGGATCAGTTTACTGAACCCGGTTTTGCTAGTGGTGGTATTGTAGGTTTATATGGAGGTGGTCCTCCACCGGGACAGGGAGCTGCTGCTTATACACAAGTTCTTCCGGGTTCCATTGAATATAGACAAAAACATGGAAAATTTTTTCCTACTAATTACCACCCTCACTCTAATCCTTATGGTGATCCTATTAGAGAACCTGTAATAGAAGAAGCTCCACAACCTTTTACATTTGATAATAAAGATCCTTTTGCAACTAGAATATCTAATTTTAATGCACAGGATGCACTATCAAGAATAGCAGGACCAAGTATTCCAGTAACAACAAATACTATACCTGCTAATATACCTGTACCTCCTCCTGCTTTAGATCCTGTTGCTTTAAATGCAGGACAAGGAGCTTTAGCAGACTTATTAAATAGAGCATCTCAAAGTTCTTTTGCTGATGTAGGAGGTATTCAAGAAGCACTAGAGCAACCAAGTGTAATACAAAATAATACAGGTGGTCTTTTATCCATATTGTCTAATAGAGATCAAAGAAATAAATTTGATCCTATAGCTGCTGTTTCACCCATATATGCATTTAAAGAAGGTAAGTATCCTGAATATTATATGCCTTTAAAAATGATACAGGGGCTTGCCACAGGTGGAGGATTTGCAACAGGTAATGAATTTGCAGGTCATGTACAGGGAGTAGGAGATGGTATGTCAGATCAAATACCATTCCGTGTAGTACCTCAAACTCCACAGGATATTCCTAATGCTCCTGATATGGCTGTTCTAAGTACAGATGAGTATGTTTTCCCTGCTGATGCTGTAGCTATGTTAGGTA
>VTLG01015878.1_pt1 | contig 17002 bp, 17 predicted proteins | sample 4694571 | NCBI WGS metagenome assembly VTLG01 (sample SAMN12604809, study PRJNA352737) | marine metagenome | biome: ENVO:00000447; feature: ENVO:00000209|ENVO:00000569|ENVO:01000036; material: ENVO:00002151; isolation source: viral sequences binned using virsorter ...
TAGAGGACTCTATGGAAGGAAAAGATGGAATCGAAGCAAGCTGGAGATATGTCAGCCATGGACTACGCTTTGGAGCAGGCGTTGCGGTCCATTTATCTAAGCTCCGACCCAATGGAAGTGAAAACGGTAAAGGCCTTACGGCTTCTGGACCAGTATCATTTGCAAAAATCTACTCACAATTAAATGAAACACTTAGAAGGGGCGGCACGTATAAGAACGGTGCTGTCGTATGTCATCTTGACATCAATCACAGCGATATCCTTGAGTTCGTGCAGCTTCCTCGTGCCGAAGCTCCCTGGATTAAAAGATGCATCGACGTTACAGAAAAAACTTGGTTCAACGCCGGAACTGAAGTTAGAGACGCCATCCTTACCGGGATTAAGTCAGGAGACATCTGGCTCAACAAAATAAAACACGACAAAAATGGGAAACGTATTTATGGAAACGTCTGCCTTGAGGTATATTTGCCCACACGAGGAACATGCCTCTTACAGCATTGCAACCTCGGTGCCTGTACAATCTCCGACATACCAACGGCTATCTCTGAGGGTATGTCCGAACTGTGCAATCTCCATGGCCGAACAGGCGTTGGAAAGTCTGGAGAATATCTTTCCCCAGAGAATGACAGGCAGATCGGACTTGGATTCCTTGGACTCGCGAATCTCCTACGAAGATACTCAGTACAGTACAGAGAATTCGGACGCGCCTTAGAGTCAGTAAATAATGGGAACCTTGAACCAAAGAATAAAGCAGAAGAGATTGCTGTGGCCCTTAAGAAAGGTATTTATTCAGGCGAGCTTGTCGCAAAGGCTCATCGTATGGATAGAGCCTATGCTATTGCTCCTACTGCTAGCTGTTCTTATAGGTCACAAGATTTAGATGGATATACATGTACACCGGAGATAGCACCTCCAATAGGACGTACTGTTGATAGAGATAGTGGAACCTTTGGTGTAAAAAGATATGAATATGGCGATGTAGAAATCGCAAGCGAAGTTGGTTGGGATGCTTACAAAAAGGTTGCCGACGAACTAATGACAATGTTAGATAACACGGGACTTCTTCATGGCTACAGCTTCAACTCTTGGAGTGATGTTGTAGAATACGACAATGCGTTCGTGCAAGAGTGGTTGGATTCACCTCAAACTTCCCTTTACTATAGCCTTCAAGTAATGGGTGATGTACAAGATAAAAGCGATGCGTATGCTGCATTAGAGTCTAGTGATGTCGAAGATTACTTGCAGGAACTTTTAAAAGATGACCCTGTACAATGTGATTGTCAAGAATGATGAGGAAAACACCGTATCAAAAACTAATAGATAGACGCCGGACATGGACTCCGGTACAAACCACCAAAGGAGAACTTAAATATGGATCAGAGGATGCTATCCGCCGTGCTCTCGCTCTACGTCACATGGAGTTACCAGTTGGTGAATTCATTAAAGAAGGCTTGGAGAAAGAGGTACCCACCCACGCCCGTGAACTTTTAGAACTTAATGTAAAAGATGAAATCAAACATGATCTTGCTTTGGGATACGTTGCAAAAGCTATTGGCACCGACCCCACAGCCGAAGCTGAAGCCCATCGCCTCCGCGAGGCGTGGGAAGTACATCCCGACCACACGATTACTAAAGCGCTGGTAGCCGAACGTGCTATCTTCTTTGTACTTCTGCCTTTTTTTAGGTTTTGTGGGGATCCTGGTCTCAGAACGGTATCAGCTGATATTTCCAGAGACGAACAAATACACGTGGCCACTAATAGCCTTGTATGTCACGAGTTGGGCCTATCTCCTAGTCAATCTTTGGATAAACTTAGGAAGGCCACCATTAACTGGGTACTCCAACCACTAGGTATAAATACTGACGATAAATATTTGGACAAAAATTTTTGGCTGGATGCTAGTGATAACTTAATGTATCAAGGTAAGGCACCACAATTTTCTGACACCAAGGCAGCAAGAATGCCTTCCTTCTTTGAACATGCAAACACAAATCTCCCTAGCTACGCTTAAGCTTCACAACCAACGTCTGGAACAATTAATTGATGAGTTAGACAACACATTTGGTGACTTAATAGTGCATCCAAAAATGACGTCTGAAGAAATCATGTATAAGGCAGGCCAGAAAAATGTAGTGGACTTTATCAAACATAAATTAGAGGACGACAACGATGTGTCTTAACGCATTTTTTCCAAAACCACCAGAACCATCTACACCACCGCCAACAGCAACACCGCCACCAACGATAGAACCTGTTAAACCTAAAATTAGACAGTTAATTGATGCTAAGAAATTAGCAGGTGTTACTTATGGCAGTCAGAAAAAAAGGGATCGGACAACACCTAGAGTAACAGCTGATTCACTTAAAATAAACTTAGGTGGAACTCCGCCTGCAAGTCAAACAGGAGGGCTTAATAATGCCTAAAGCTGTTGAAAGGTATAACAAGCTATCCAATAATCGTAGTCCTTTTCTTAGAACTGCTGTAGATTGTTCAGCTTTAACCTTACCTTATTTAATACAAGACGATAATAAATCAAGAGCGTCTCATCAAAGTTTAGTTACACCATGGCAATCGGTTGGAGCTAAAGCAGTGGTAACGTTAGCAGCAAAACTTATGCTGGCATTACTACCACCACAAACTACCTTCTTCAAACTACAAGTTAGAGATGATAAGTTAGGTGCGGAATTAGATACAAAGATTCGCAGTGAATTAGACCTTTCTTTTTCTAAGATAGAAAGGATGATCATGGATTACATAGCTGCTTCTAGCGACAGAGTTGTAGTACATCAAGCACTTAAACATTTAATTGTTGGTGGAAATGCTCTAATATTTATGGGTAAAGATGGTTTAAAGAACTTCCCATTAAGTAGATATGTAGTCAACCGTGATGGTAATGGTAATATAATAGAGATTGTTACTAAAGAATTAATTGACCGTAATATTTTAGGAGTATATAAAACTAACACAACTCTAGATGAAGTAAATACACCTAATGAAGATAACCTAGCTACTTCTAATAATAATGATGTCGAAGTTTACACATATGTTCGCTTAGAAAACGGACGTTGGGTATGGCATCAGGAATGTGAAGGAATGATCATAGAAGATAGCCGTAGTACAGCTCCGAAAACTGCTAGCCCTTGGTTGGTACTCAGGTTTAATTCAGTTGATGGTGAGGATTATGGCCGAGGCCGAGTTGAAGAATTCCTTGGCGACTTGAGGAGTCTTGAAGGATTATCTCAGGCCCTAGTAGAAGGCTCTGCAGCGGCTGCTAAGGTAGTGTTCCTTGTATCACCATCTAGTACTACTAAACCATCAACCTTAGCTCAAGCAGGTAACGGTGCTATCATCCAAGGTAGAAAAGATGATGTCGATGTTGTACAAGTTGGAAAGACTGCTGACTTTAGAACAGCAGCTGACCTTGCTGGTACCATTGAACGTAGAATTAGTGATGCATTTTTACTACTTAATATCAGACAATCTGAACGTACTACTGCTGAAGAAGTACGCTTAACACAACTTGAACTAGAGCAACAGCTTGGTGGATTATTTAGTTTACTTACTGTTGAATTTTTAGAACCATATCTTACTAGGATACTACTTGTTTTAACACGGAGTAATCAAATCCCTAAACTACCTAAAGATTTAGTTAGACCTAAGATAGTAGCTGGTGTTAATGCACTTGGCCGTGGTCAAGATAGAGAAAGTCTTACACAATTCTTAGGTACAATTGCTCAAACTCTCGGACCAGAAGCATTAGTAAGGTATGTTAACCCTGATGAAGCTATTAAAAGATTAGCTGCAGCTCAAGGTATTGACTACTTGCACTTGATTAAGTCACAAGAACAATTGCAACAAGAGAAATCAAGACAAATGCAAGAAGGATCACAACAGGAATTAGTTAAGCAAGCAGGTCAGTTTGCTAATTCACCTATGGCAGATCCACAAAAGAATCCTGATGCTAAAGACATGGCACAACAATTATTAAGACCGCAACCATCTAATCAACCTACACCACCTGAACAATAATGGCAGAAACACTTACTATTGATACCACACCAGATACTGAGACTCTCACAGATCAACTTACACCAGAAGAACAAGATTCTCTAGAAGTTGGTGAGAAAATAGTTGAAGAACAAGAACAACTATTAGCTGGTAAATATAAAAACTCAGAAGAATTAGAAAAAGCTTACAAAGAATTAGAAGCTAAGCTTGGAGATAAAGAGGAAACTACAGATACAGACACAGAAGAAGAGTCTAAGGAAGTAGATTTTTCACCAGCAGCTACTTTAATAACTGATGCTTCTCAAGAGTTCAGTGATAAAGGTGAACTTACTGCTGAAACAATGGCTAAGTTTTCTGAAATGAGCAGTGCTGATTTAGTTAATGCTTATGTAGAAATACAAAGTCAACTAGGTGAACAAGAAGAAGCTGCTCCAACAGTTGATTTAAGTGATGCTGATGTTAACACAGTTATAAATTATGCTGGTGGCGAACAAGCTTATCAAGAATTAACTTCATGGGCTTCTGCTAATTTAGATCAATCTGCTTCTGACGCTTTTGATTCTATTGTTAATAGTGGAAGTGTCGAAGCAATTAAATTAGCAGTCGCTGGTATTAAAGCTCAATATGATGAATCTAATGGTTATGAAGGTAGAATGTTAAGCGGTAAAGCACCTCAAACATCTGGTGACGTCTTCCGAAGTCAAGCGGAAGTTGTTTCAGCTATGAATGACCCACGATATGATAATGACCCTGCTTATAGGCAGGATCTTATTGAAAAACTTGATAGATCTGACGTTCAATTTTAATACTATGCCAGGACATTACACAGCTAAACAAAAAAAGAATAGAAAAGTAGGCGGTGAAATCAGACAACAACAACAACTAGAAGAGTATAAAAAACGTGAACGTCGTAGAGTTTTAGAAGAAAAATTAAAGAAGTTAAGGATTAAAAATTCAGATACATCTAAAAAGAATACTCATAAAAAAGGTGACCCTGAAAAGGATTACTCTAAACCACTACCAGGAGCACCTCCTGGTCATAATATAGCTAAGAAGAAAAGAAAAGCTTACAAAAAGATTACTTAATTATGAGTACACTCACTCTTTCACAAAAAACTAATTGGAATTTATTTTGTAACTGGGTAACTAGCACCGAGAACCGTCTCTATGTGGGATGGTTCGGTGTGCTTATGATACCATGTTTACTTACTGCAACAACCGCATTCATACTGGCTTTTATAGCCGCACCTCCCGTTGATATAGACGGGATCAGAGAACCTGTAGCAGGTGCATTAATGTATGGCAACAACATCATCTCTGGTGCTGTTGTGCCTTCTAGTAATGCTATAGGTATGCATTTCTATCCCATTTGGGAAGCTGCTACGATCGATGAATGGCTCTATAATGGAGGACCGTATCAGCTAATTATATTCCATTTCCTCATTGGTATTTGCTGTTATATGGGACGCCAATGGGAGTTATCCTATCGTCTGGGTATGCGCCCATGGATTTGTGTTGCTTACTCAGCGCCAGTGGCAGCAGCCTTTGCTGTCTTCCTGGTATATCCTTTCGGACAAGGAAGTTTCTCTGACGGTATGCCGTTGGGAATATCAGGAACGTTCAACTTTATGTTTGTCTTTCAAGCGGAACATAATATACTCATGCATCCTTTCCATATGTTGGGAGTTGCGGGAGTATTTGGTGGTAGCTTGTTCAGTGCTATGCACGGCTCATTGGTTACCAGTTCAATCATCCGAGAAACTACTGAGTTAGAGGCTCAGAACTATGGATACAAGTTCGGTCAAGAGGAGGAGACGTACAACATTGTTGCGGCTCATGGTTACTTTGGGAGACTTATCTTTCAGTATGCCTCTTTTAATAATAGTAGGAGTTTACATTTCTTCCTTGCTGTTTTCCCAGTCATTGGCATATGGCTCACCTCTATGGGAGTCGCCACTATGGCTTTTAATCTTAACGGGTTCAATTTCAACCAATCCATCATCGACTCCACAGGACGTGTTGTCCCAACCTGGGCTGACATCTTGAACCGTGCCGACTTAGGTATGGAAGTAATGCATGAACGAAACGCACACAATTTCCCGCTAGATTTAGCGGCATTACCTGATAAAGAATATGGCTGATCCAAAATACGATAAATTTAATAGAAGAGTTAACGCAGCAAAAGGAGTTAAGACTCCATCTCTAAAAATTAAAGTACTTTTAAACGCTAAAGATATTTATCCTAAAGCACATTAGATAAACTGGCGGCTCGCTTGTCGAAGCAGTAGAAGCCAACTGGAACCACGTCCGTTCAACCTATTAAATAGGTCGCATGAAAACGACTCATGGAACGGGGAGTCGTTACTAAGGAGAAGACTTATGAAAGTCCAACTAAAGTATCGTGGTATCCCTTATACCAAAACAATCACTTAATTAACAATGAAAACAATTGCACTTGCCGCACTGACTTCAGTAGCCTTGGCGACACCTGCAACAGCTGGTGTCTATGTAAATGTAGAGGCAAACTCCTCACTAACAGGAAACAATTACACTGGCACCACTACCGATTTACATGTAGGTTATGAAGGTGGCAACGACACAGCATCATTCTATGTACAAGGTGGTCCAGCCATCGTTGCAGTAGATGGAGCTGATGAAGGTGACACCAGATTCTCAGGAAAGGTAGGCGGTTCCGTATCAGCTACTGATAAGGTAGATGTATATGGTGAGCTAGCATTACTAACAGCAGATTCTGATACAGATGATGACAATGCCTGGGCAACTAAAGTCGGTGTTAAGTATAGCTTCTGATGAAGTATCTTGAGTCACCCTGGGCAATAGTATTTCTATTGCTTGGTATGGCTACCTTTATAGAGGGCCTGCATATGTACGAACATGAACATTGCAGGTCCTGTCCACCTTGTGAAATTACAGAAGAGTATTAATGGCACATCAAACATCTGGCATGATGGCTTCGGTCACATCCTATTCACCTGAACCAGAGAAGATTGATATCAAGGATCCAGTAGACACTAGTCCTAGTGATAAACAACCTCCTGGTGTAGATGATAGAGAACCTCAATCATTAGAAGAAGCTCTTCTAGGTGAGTGAGAGGAAGAGAGGCACCTCAGAGTCGGACCTCTCTTTCATTGGCTTTGGCCCAGTACGCTGGATACCCTTAGCCGTCTAGACGGTGGGAAAGACCACAAAAACTGATCAAAAAAATTTCAGCTGAAGACTGTACATATAAACTTTATCTATACAAATGGGACATCAAACCGCAGGAAATAATGCCCTGGTAACTCATGGTGGTGTTAATTCCAACGTTGCTTCTCCTGCTAACAGCACTACTGCTGACAGGAGAGCATTATATTTGAAGCTATTTTCTGGTGAACTATTCAAAGGATTCCAACGCAATACTATTGCAAGGGATCTAGTGACAAGGCGTTCTTTGAAGAATGGTAAATCTTTACAATTCATCTTCACAGGTCGCACCACTGCTGAATACCATACACCAGGAAAAAGCATACTAGGTAATGATGACAATGCACCTCCAGTAGCTGAGAAGACCATCACTTGTGATGACCTTTTAATCAGCTCAGCATTCGTTTACGAATTAGATGAGACACTTGCACATTATGACCTAAGAGGAGAGATCTCACGTAAGATTGGCTATGCACTAGCTGAGAATTATGACCGTAAGATCTTCCGTAAGATTACACAAGCTGCACGTAAAGCAGGTGTAGTTGCAAAGACAAACTATAAAGAACCAGGTGGAACACAGATCCGTGTAGGTGATGGTTCTGCTAAAACTGCTGGTTTAGACGCCACTAGCCTTGTGTCAGCATTCTATGATGCTGCTGCAGCACTAGACGAAAAAGGAGTTAGTTCTGATGGACGTGTAGGTGTACTTTCACCACGTCAATACTATGAATTGATTCAAAAAGTCGGTGATAGTGGACTAGTAAACCGTGATGTTCAGGGGCAATCTTTGCAATCTGGTCAGGGAATCATTGAAATTGCAGGCATTAAGATCTACAAGTCAATGAACGTACCACACTTTGGACAGTATGGTGTTAACTATTCTGAAACCTCAGTAACTGATCCAGGTAATAAAGGTGACTTCACTGAAGCCTCAATGGCTAATGAGAATGCACTAACAGTTAACGACTATGGTGAAGGTTCTAAGTTTGCAAACTCTTGTGGACTTATCTTCCAGAAGGAAGCTGCTGGTGTTGTTGAAGCTATCGGACCTCAGGTTCAAGTAACTTCTGGTGACGTATCCGTGATTTATCAAGGCGACGTTATCCTTGGACGCTTGGCTATGGGAGTAGATACACTCAATCCTGCTGCAGCTGTTGAGCTGTATGCTGGAGCTACTGACGCTACAGGCGCTGCACTTACTGATTGGTAAAATATTTATCCAAACAATGGGAGTCTTTATGGCTCCCTTTTTTATTCACAAAACTTATGGCAACCACAACAATTGATACCGAGACCGAACTCTCCGCAGTAAACTCAATACTGGGTGCTATAGGTCAGTCTCCACAGACCACTCTGAACTATACAAACCCTGAAGTAGGATTTATTTATAACTTACTTAGAGATTCTAACGTTGATGTACAGAATGAAGGCTGGCATTTTAATACTGAACATCATGTAGAATTTACTCCTGATGCTAATAAAAAAATACCAATAGCTGATACAGTATTAAGACTGGATGTAACAGATGGATGGAAAGACTACACTAGAAATGTAGTAAAAAGAAATGGAGTTTTATATGATAGAGTAGATCATACAGATGAATTCGATGATAGCGTCTTTTGTGATGTTACTTATCTATATACTTTTATAAATATACCTTCTGTGTTTCAAAGATATATAATTGCTAAGGCTTCTACTAGAGCTGCTACACAGTTAGTTAATAATACACAATTAGTAACACTTCTTGGACAACAAGAATTAGTAGCTAGAGCTGCGTGTTTAGAGTATGAATGTAATCAAGGTAATCATTCTTATTTAGGTGTACCTGAAGAAAGTGTCTACCAAACTTATCAACCTTATAGAGCTTTGCGACGATGAGTGGAATTAGTCAAACAATACAAAGTTATACAGGTGGCATATCTGAACAGCCTGATTATTTAAAAGTACCAGGCACAGTTAGTAATGCTATAAATGTAGTACCTGATGTAACTTATGGTTTATTTAAAAGGTTAGGTGCAAAGAGAGTTAATAGTGTACCTCTAACTATTGCATCTGGTGATTCTAAATGGTTTCACTATTATAGAAATGATGAAGAAGGAACTTTTATAGGGCAGATTGCTTTAGATGGTTCTGTTAAAATGTGGAGGACTAAAACATATGTAGATAAAACTACAAATCCTAACACTAGATACTTAGCTGGTAGTGAAGTACCTGTTGAATATAAACATGTTTGGGATACTTCTCTAGATGATGGTAATACATATAACAATGCTAATGGTGCTTATACAGATAGTGGTGCTGACACTAAAATCAAAGACTATCTAAAAGAAACATTAAGTGCTAATGAAGATGCAACAAAACTTCATGGTAAGTCAAATATACAAACATTAACAATTAACGATACTACGTTTGTTTTAAATAGAAGAGTAGCTACAGCTTCTTTAGCTAATTTGTCAGACCCTCCAAAGCATAGATATTATGCTTATGTAGAATTAAAGAAAACTGAAAACGGTAGGCAATATGCTTTAGATATAGGAGGTAGTACTAACTCAAGTTCTCAAACTATCTCATCAGCTACACGTATAAGAGTTGCAAGGATGAGTCCTTCTTCAGCAGCTCCTGGATCAGGTAGTCAAGGTCATTGTCCACATGTAGGTACACGTGTCTATAATGAAGATCATAGAACTGATTCGAGTAAAAAGAACCTATACTTTAGATTAACTACTACAGGTCAGCAAGGTATTATTTCAGCTGCCTCTGAAGTTAATGATACTGGTGATTATACATGTACTTATACTCATAAGATAGATTTATTACATGGTGGAGAAGGTTGGACTGATGACTCTGGTTCTGCGGGTAGTACTCCAGTCGATTCTTTAGGTTCAGTTGCTGATCCACCAGGTTCTCAAGTAGGTGGTAGTGAAGTAACATTAAAAGGTGCTACATTTAAAATAACTGTAGAAGGTGCTGAAACTCATCAAGCAAATGTTTTGACTAATATTGCTGGTGGTGGCACAGGTAAACCAGGTTTTGTTAGACCTCAACCTACACCATTTGATTCGGATACAGCTACATCAGCACAAACAATACTTGGTGGTTTAAAGACTGCTATTCAAAAGTGCGATGGCTTATTATGTACTCTCATTGGTAATGGCCTTTATATTTATAGTGATACACAACCATTCACTGTAAAGGTTTTAGAAAATGATCTAATGCGTGTCATGACAACTCATGTTAATGATGTCGCTAATTTACCTACTCAGTGTAAGAATGGTTATGTTGTTAAAGTAACTAATAGTAAAGATAGCCAAATAGATGATTACTACTTAAAATTTATAGGTACTAATGATTTGAATGGACCAGGCAGATGGGTCGAAACAACTAAAACTGGTGGATACGAAGGTGATCCAACTGTTACAACTGATAGGATTAAAAATAAAATTGATCCTAACACAATGCCTGTTATTATTCAACGTACAGCTGTTAATACATTTACTGTTAAACAGTTTGATTGGACGGATAGACTTGTTGGAGATAATGTAACTAATCCTAAACCTCTTTTTTTAACTAGAGCTAGTGATACAGATGCCAGAGAAATAAATCAAATGGCATTCTTTAGAAATAGATTGATCCTACTAAGTGGTGCTAATATATCTATGTCTGCTCCTAATGATCTTGGTAATTTCTGGAGAGAAACAGCTTTAGTTGTAGGCACTAATGATGCTATAGATATAAGTACAAGTCAAGAAACACCTGCTGATTTAACTGATGCTTTAGAAATAAATGCAGGATTAGTTTTGTTTAGTAAAAATGAACAATTCTTATTAACTCATGAAGGTCAAAGTCTTACACCTGATACAGCACATACTTCACATTTAGGTTCATACTTTAGTAATCCCTATACAGCACCAATTTCTTTAGGAACTACTTTAGGATTTTTAGATAGCTCTGGACGTAATAGTAGGTTCATGGAAGTTGTTGGAGTACAAGCTGGTACAGAACCTATTGTTTTTGAACGTAGTAGAGCAGTACCTAGAATGATGGATAATGATTTAGATATACTACAAGTTTCTAAAGACAATAGTATGTTGTTCATAGGTAAGAGAGGTTCAGATACAGTTTATATTTATAGATGGTATCAAGTTGGAGAGCAAAGATTACTATCATCTTGGGTTAAATGGAAGTTTGCAAAACCTATCCGTTACTTCTTTGTAACTGATGATTCATTCTTCTTTGTCGATCAAAATACATCTACTGATCCTATTAATGATACAGTTAATCCTACTAAGACTTTCTTACAACGTATTAATTTCATAGCATCTGATGAAGACTTAAGTGCTACACAGGATAGTACTGTCTATGATATGCACCTTGATAATTGGCAACAAAAATTTGGTGGGACTTATGATTCTTCTACTAATTTAACGTCATATAGTGCTTCTACATGGTTACCTTATACAGAAGCTGGAGGTAATACAGCAAAGCTTGTTATGGTAGATGAAGCTGGACGTTACGCAGAAGCAACAATTGCTGAGAATAATGAAGATTGGACAGTACCTGGTGATTGGACAAATCAATTTGAAGTGGAATCAGTAGATATCACAAACGGAGGCAGTGGTTATAGCTCTACTCCAACCGTTGCATTTTCAGCTCCTCCTACTGGTGGTGTAACAGCTACTGGTACAGCAGTTGTAAGTTCTAATAAAGTTTCTTCTATAACTATTACTAATCCTGGTAGTGGTTATAATACCGCTCCTACTGTTACAATCAGTGGCGGTGGTGGAAGTAGTGCTGCAGGAACCGCTGAGTTAAAAGCCAAAGTATATTCAGGCTACTTATATGATATGGAAGTTGACTTCCCTAAACTATATCCTACAAAAACTGTAGGCAACAGAACAGTATCAGATGTCAATTCATCACTAGTTTTACACAGACTTAAATTAGCTTTAGGTCGTGTAGGTGTTTATGAATCAACATTAAACAGAACTGGTAAAGATGCTTATACAGAATTATATGAGTCAACACCAGCTGATGCATATGAAGCAGGTAATGTACCCTATTTATTAGAAGAGGTACGGACTATACCTGTATATGATAAGAATACAAATACAACACTTACTGTTAAATCTACACATCCTTCACCATCAACTATTAGATCACTAACTTGGGAAGGAGATTATACCACCAAAAATTACGTTAGAACATGATCCGAGACAAAATTTTAGACTCTACAGGACTTAAAGAAATCGAAGATGCTATTAAAACTGTACCTTGGTATATAAACCCAAACAAGGTAAGAAAGGGAGATAACAATGAATGCTTTTGTAATCTAGCTTATAGTGGACATAGACCTACTTCTGAGGTTTTTGATTTAATAAGTTTATATTTTTCAATGCCATTAGATGTAGTAGCCTGGTGGAGAATAAGACTTTGTATAACTTGGAAAGAACCTACTAAACGATTGTATGGTTATCATACAGATTATGATCATGATCCTAATTATGAAAAGTATAAGCACATGAAAACAGCTCTCTATTACCTGAGTGATACAAATGGTCCTACCATTTTTGAGAAGACAGGTAAAGAAGTTGAATGTGTTAAAAATAGATTATTAGTATTTCCAGCTTATGAACGCCATAGTGGGATAACTCATACAGAAGGTGATAATAAAAGGATTGTTATTAACTTCAATTATTTTTAATGTCTAAATATATCCATCCAATTACGTTGGAGGCTGCTTTAAATGTAGCCTCTAATCTACGTCCAGATGACCGTAGAGAGGTCGAAGAAGGTCACGGTGTAGATCCTATGGAATACTTAACTTTGGAAGCAAAGAAAGGCTCCTGTGTGTACTTTGTGGTGCCTAACGGCAAGACTGCCGGGATGGCAGGAGTTGATAAAGGTGGTATAGTATGGATGCTATGTACACCTGCTATTGAGGAATATCCTCATACATTTGCTAGAGAAGCTAAGAGATATATAGAACGTAGACCTGAGAAATTACTTTGGAATATTGTTGATAAACGCAACACTATCCATTTGAAGTTACTCAAATTTTTAGGGTTCAAATTTTTAAGAGAAATTTATTACGGACCTAACAACTTACCCTTTATAGAATTTTGCTATGTGCATGGGAGCCGGAGCTTACGCAGCTCAAGTTGATCAATGGGAATATAACAACAAAAAACAAGACTTAGACTGGGCTTCTAACTCCAACCGTTGGAGGAATAAATTAGCTTGGCATGAGCACGCACAAGATGAAGCTACCTTAGCTTATAGCCGTCAAATAGGTGCGATACAACAAAAAATTGGGGCACAACGAGCTAAATGGTTAGCTCAAAATGAAAGTGCTTTTAGAATGTATAGTGCTAGAAGACCTGGTGGATCTTTTAAAGGAGATAAAGCTACATCTTTTGGAAGGAATGCAGCTTTAGCTTTCTACACAGATGCAGGTAGAAGGCAAACTAACTTAGCTAATAGTATAGCTTACGGTGATGTCTTACAGAGACAAGCTGGTTTCCAGTTAACAGGTCGTAGAAATGAATTGTATACTAAACGAGGCTTTGCACCAATCTTTGGATTACGTGCGCCACCTCCTAGTAGGCCACAAGATTCTCTTGGAGGTATGCTAGAGTATGGTGTGAATGTAGCTGAAACAGCCATAGGAATAGCTACCGGAGTACAAGGCATAGGAACTGCTGCTGGTTGGAGTCAGAATTTCAAACCAGATTCATTTGGCTGGAGCTTCTTTGGAGGAAAGCCATTAACAGGTGGCGCATCTACAGGAGGGCCTAACTTATGACACAAACTCCATTTCAAAATACACCATATCAAGAACCAGTGCAAGATCCTGGTTCTATCACACCTACTACTATATGGAATCCTTTACCTGGATATGATGAACAGCAACAACAATTAAAAGAAAATAGAGATAGGTATTTTGATGCTTTAATACAAAATGCTAAATCTAAAGGAGCTTCCCTTGATAACGCTTTACAACGATTAGCACCTTTATCTCAAAGTATAGCTCAAACTTTAAAACCACATTTAGAGTATAAAAGAGACGAACAGATAGTAGAAGGTTGGAATAAGCAAAGAGCAGTAAATAAACAGAAAAGCCCTGAAGAGTTATTAAGTATATTCCAACAAGATACTAATGAAGAAAATAAAGCTGATTCTGATGTTGGTGTCAGTAATGCTTTAGCTAGTCAAGCTCTAAATGATACTGGTAGTGTAACTTTAGCTGAGGATTTACGGAATCCATTACAAGAATTAGGTGCTAAACGTTATGCTTTACAACAAGCTGCAATACATTATCCTTCCTTTCTATTACAAGCAAAAGCAAAACTTCGTTTAGAGTTGACTGATGGATCCCAAGTTGCATGGGATGCTGCTAATCCTGAACAAAAGCGAGAGCTTCTCTACAGATACCAAACCTTATATTTAACTCAATTTACAGATTTACCGTTACCTTTTGTACAGAAACATCTTATAGATAAAATTGATTCTTATCATGCTACAGAAGCAGTAGAAGCAGCAGCAGAAGCACGAGAAACTTATGAAGATAATTTAGTAAAAGATAGACAAACTAAATTAGGAAGTAGTATATCTTCTTATAATGTTGAAGGTTCAGATGGTGTAATACAAACTTCACCTGTAGAAACTTACATAAGACAAAATGAGATTGAATTGGGTACTACTGGTGCATGGGCTCAGCTTGAGGAAGATGTAGGAGTAATGCTAGAGAATGGTACTATATCTCCAGAAGCTGTTAATACAATTAATAAGAGTAAATTAATAAATAGAGCAACTGGATCACCTATTACTGTTGAAGACTTAAAGCCAAACATGGCTAAAAGATTAAATTGGCTTGCAGCTTCTGCTAATGCAGAACGATTTAAATTAAGAGAAGCTCAAAACAAAGCTAGTTCAAGAGAGTATGTTGAGCAAGTTACTAATTTTCTTGATAAGAATGAAGGGCCAATAGATACTAAAATGAGGCAACAGATAATAAACGCTTGGCAGCCTCAATGGGGACCAATACCAGAAGAGATTAATAGTATTATAAATAGAGAATCAGGTGATGAAGCGTTGGATCAATTCCTTACTTGGAAAGAATCTAAAAATATGCCGATAACTAAAAAAGATCTTAACCAATTCACAGATCATAAACTGATAGAGAAGTGGAAACCTAAAGTAGAAAACCCATTAGCATTAACAGAGGATTTACAAGATGATGCAACTGAAACAATAACTGCAGCTGTTAATCAATATACAAAAGAAACTGATGCACTTAAAGGTAAAACTCCTAAATGGGTAAGGATTAAACAAAATGCTGAGAAATATTATCCTCTTTACTATCAACAAGCTATTGATGCAGGAGCTAAAACTAAAAATGATGCTCACTTAAAAGCAATAGAAAAAGTTGAAACAGATATAAATAATGGTGCTTATAATGATAGACAAATATCTGATTTATCAGGTGAGGAGAATTTTAATGAAGCTTCTAATGCTTGGAGAAGGGATTCCACTTTACCTCTTAGACAGATATTACCTGGTACTACTGATGATTTTGATGCGCTAGTAAAATTCGCAGAAACTGGTATTGGTGAAATACCAATAATTTATTATCAATTAACAGCTAATCAGAAAGATATAACAGCATTACAGTTAGCTAATGCTCAGTTAATGTCTCAAGGGATTAAACCTATAGATGACTCACCTGAGGAAGAGCTTAACAATAAACCAGTTGAACAACGTATGCTGTTCAAATTTAAACCCACTCGATTCCGTATATCAAGGTATCAATTAATAGATAGCGGTACAAACTTCAACCAAGAAGAATACTTACTTCCTAATTTAGCATGAAGTTAACAAACATTACTGAGGTAATAATATGAACTCTGGATTTAGACCCAGTGATGTAGATACTAATGCATTGGTTGAAACTGCTGATGATTCTAATAAGTATCTACAAATAGAAAAGGAAAGACGTGCGTCTGAGAAACGTGCACAAGAGATAAACAATGATCAGTTAGAACAAGCTGAGGCTGAACAAGATGATCCTAGGAATAAAAAAGAATGGGGATTAGGAGGTTTTGCTGAAGAAACAAAATCTATTGTTACAGGAGGTCTTCAAGACACAGCCTCATCAATAGCTACATTACCTGAAAGATATATAGATATGTTTTCGGGTAAGATGCAAAGCGAAGGTAAAAACTATAGACCTGACTGGCAGCCTTTTGTTGATGAGAATGATCCAATAGAAAGTAGAACTTGGTGGGGCGGAGCTTTAAGAGGTTTTGTCCACTTCGGATCTTTAGCAGGTTTAACAGCTGGTACTGTATGGGCTGCTAGAAGAGGTAATATAAAAGGAGCTACTACTACAGCAGGGCGCTTATGGCGAGCAGCTAAATATGGTGCAGCTGCTGATTTAATTTCTAAATACTCTCAAGATGACAACGCATTAGGAGTTATTAGAGATAGGTTTGGTTTAATAGATACTCCTCTATCAACTAAAGATACTGATCACCCTCTTATGAAGACACTTAAAAATGTCACTGAAGGAATGGGTATAGGTTTAGTAACTGATGGTGTAGCTTTTGCGTTGGGTAAAGGGTATAATAAATTAAGACCTGGTAAAAAGGGTATAGTTGAAATACCTGGCACTGAAGTAGAATTAGAAAAAACAGCTGCTAGAGGACAAAGTATAGATTCACAAGTCAAAGAAGCTGGTCAGTTACAATTAGAATTTGAAGATTTCGGTGGTTATAAAAACAAACCTATAG
>VTLG01011611.1_pt1 | contig 16995 bp, 23 predicted proteins | sample 4694571 | NCBI WGS metagenome assembly VTLG01 (sample SAMN12604809, study PRJNA352737) | marine metagenome | biome: ENVO:00000447; feature: ENVO:00000209|ENVO:00000569|ENVO:01000036; material: ENVO:00002151; isolation source: viral sequences binned using virsorter ...
CGCTGATTGTTTTGCTCAAAGAGTTCAACTCTTTCTTCTGGGGTAAGTTGGTCTAACGTATCACTTTGCAATTTAAGACTTGTTTTTGCTAAATCAAAAACAGTAGGAGCATCTTTTGCTTGCTTAAACACCTCTCCAGCAGTTACAGATAAATCCGCAAAACCTGTAGCCCTAATAACGGCACTATCTTGTTTAAGCGGTCTAGGACGCATTAGTTACCTTCTTTTTGTTTAAAGTTATCATCAAGTCCTGGAAACTCAGAGCCTACAGGAGCTGTACCCATTGAACCGTAACCAGTGCCAGTTTTAGGAACATTTCTACCTTTTAAAACACCGCTTTTTAATTTAAAACCTGTTGCAAACTCTGATAATCCTTTTGGTGTTAAAACAAATTTAGACTCTCTAATCTTTGTAAAATCCATATTTTCTAAATCTTTAAATTTAATTTCAAGAACTCCACTAGGTATTGCAGGGTCATCTTCTACAAGAAGCACTGGAATAAATGTATCATTAAGATTGTAATGAAGAATAAGACCATCTCCAGTGCCATTGTTTAACCACATACCTTTAGCCCTAAGAGAAGCTTCACTTACTCGAAACTCCTCCAGAAAATCAAGATTAGGAGCTGACAATGGAGCAAGATTAAATTTTTTAAGAATATCACTACTTAAAATTTCTTGTGCTGCATCTTCTATTTTTTTATGATCTATTCCGTTTGGAACTATATACTGTTGATTTTTTGTAATATTAACTTCACCAACAAAAATGCTTTCTACAGCTTTTTCAACAGCATCATTAACGTTCATGCCTCGTGAAGTGTAATAAAAAGAAAGTTTTTCGACCATTTCATATTGTTCGTTAAATAATCTTTTTGTTGCCGCCCCATCACCTCCAGCAAGCAAAGCAGCGTTATAGTTTTGTACCTTTGACAAGTTAACTATTGTTTGTGCCACACCTGTAACGCCAGCCGTAACGGAAGTTGGTTGTCCTTTTTTAAGTTCTTCAACAGAAAGATTTTTTATAGACAATAAGTCACTAGCAACTTTAGGATCATCCATATACGCAGCTTGAATATATGCTTTGTCTAATCCCTCACGCCGCAAATTTTCTAAAATTAAACCGCTATTTTCAGGGCCAACTTCTTCAATAATAGATTTTAAATATGTAAAAGATGCATCTACATCAGACACTTCTTGATCAGTTATATTTGCAACAATCTGATTTGCTTCAGACTCCGACAACACAGGAACAAAATCCAAATCATTTAAACTTTGTATAATTCTACCAGAGTTTATTCTTTCCTGTATTCCACTTGTGCCTTGCTGCATAGCTTGCACGGAAAGATCAACTGGTTTAATATTTACACCGTCCATCCTAACAGATTGAGCAAAACCTATAGGATCTCCTTGAACAGACATTGCTTGCCGCAAATTTGTTTCAAAAGTTTCTACTAAAGCAAAAGCTTTTTCTTCTAGATCCGTATCAATTCCTTCAAGACCTTGGCCTTTCATTCCTTTGCTAAATTGATTTTTTATAGCAGAAATGTTTGTTGAGCTGTTTTGACCAAGGTTTGCTTTAATACCAAGTTCCTTTGTTAAATCATTTAGAAACAAAAGATCATCGTATTTTTTTTGTAATTTGACACTTTCATCATTACTTAAAAACTGAGATGTGCTGGCAATTTGATTTGCTAAATCATTCATTGCTTCGTTTGATTGTATGTTGCCTTTTGATACCTGATCTAAGCGAACATTCATTTGATTTGACAACTCAGAAGAATAATTTTTAGCTACTTTTTGTGCATTTTGTTCTGCAAGACTTGGCCCCTCGATAAATTCTTGTGTGCCTCCAACAGACCTTAGTATCTTTACTTGATCATCAGGCTCTAACATTTGCATTAATCCATAGACGTAAGCAGCCTCATTAGAGCTAAGAGAGCTTTTACCCTCTCCTCTAGGATCAAGAGAGTCAGCGCTTACGCCATCACGCAATGCCACTCTAATCTCATCAATAAAAGCAATGCCGCTAGGAGCATTGTCAGCATTCTTTTCCAACGCTCTGTAGGTAGCTCGTTTAATCATTTCTCTTTGCTGCTCAGTTAAAACGTCTAAGTTACCAGCTCTTATTTGTGCAAGCTTTTTTGTGTCTTGAACAATGTCTTTTAAAACAAAACTTATCTGAGAAAGATCTAAGCTGTTTGCTATCTGATCCTCTGCATCTTGTAGTTTTCTATTACGGTTTTGCGCCGCTGCTATCTCTACCCTGCGATCAACAGCATCTCGCAAAGCAAATCTGTTTTGCAACTCAAGATTTCCAAAACGACTGTTAAACTGCTGTAGAGCGTACCTGTCTTTACCTACTTTTTTAAGCAACTCTCTTTTAAGCTGATCTGTTTCTCTATTCCAAATGGGGTTGTCACCATCAAGAATATTGTTGTAGTCAGGATCTTTTTCTAACTCTTTACGCCTTTCGCGCAAAGCCTCCTGTGCATCAAGTAAAGCATCGTTAAGATTATTTTCAGTTTGTATATTGTATCTAGTTTTAGCGTAATCACCTGCTGCCTGTAAAGCAGCTTGCATTGGCTTTGCTTTGTCCAACTCAGCTTGCGCCATAGCGCTTGGTGACTGTCTAGCCCTTATCTGTCTGCCTGGAGCTTCTCTCGTTACGCTTGCTGTTGCTGTATATACTGGTATTTTAAACATCAGTCATCACCGCCTATTAAACCTGTTTCATAAGCTGTTTTTGCAGCACCACCAAACCCAGACATAAGCGCAGCAGTACCAGAAGCCCTAGCGCTTGCAGCAGCCATACCGCCCTCCATGCGAGATAGCTCTGCGTTAAGCCTAGCCTCTTCTTGTGCATCACTAATCTGTAAGTTTGCAATTTCATTGTTAAACTTATTAACGGACTGCTCATAATCAAATTCACGAGCATTCTGCCTAAGAACAGCCATTGGTGTGCCTTGGCTCATGTCAAACCCTGCATATCCTGTGCTTGCCCTAAGTGTGCCTTGAACTTGCCCTTCAAATGCGCTTGCAGCTCTTTCGCTATCAATAGCAAACTGTGCATTCATAATACCGCGCTGACGCTCAAATAAATCAATGTCACGTTCTATAATAGATGCGTTAAACTCGCCAGCTCGCAGGGCCGCAGCCGCAGCCTTATCTGCTGCCTTCTTGCTGCTAATAGCCCCTGCGACCTGTACTCCTGTTGATATAAGCGCGAAAGGATTACACATTAGTTAAACTCACTTATCAAATGTATTCATGCGTGGATAGAACGCAAGAACGGTTAGCGGCAAAGGCTGATCTTGCTTTATATATACACGATCATCGTCATCAAAGCCACCAGGGAACTCAATCTCTTTATCACCAGTAAACATAGGAACAGCCGTATCCATATCCATAGAACTATCCCTAAAAAATATTCTATCGACTTCACCGCTGTCATTACCAACTTCTGCACCTACGGTTTCAAAAAACCTTACGGTAATGCCGTGAACACGTTTTGGTTTCCCTTGGCTTGTACCGTCTACAGATCCAGATTCAATCCTTAATGTTTGCATTGTGCTATCAAATCCATAGCCAACAGCCGCTGTTGTTGATGAAAAATCTAAAGTAATGCTACCGTTACTAACAGTTTTATTAGGATGAGATGCACCATTGCCTAAAACTTGCAGCGCTTCGCCCTCTAAATGATACAAACCTGAAAGCGTTGTTGTAGAACTCCCACTGTACGATAAGCCACTATCGACAAAAAATGCTGTTGTTGTATTATTTCCGAAATCAAATACTTTTAACTTTTCAACATACCTTTTTGTAACACTGTTGATGGTTCGCTTTACAATCATAAACAACTCATCTTCGCCTGTGTCAGTAGGTAGCGTTGCAATACTTTCTACTACTGCCTGACCAGACCCAAAACTACCGCCAATAATATGCTTGTGCCAAGCAACAACCTCTTCTTCTCGCCTATACGTTAGTCCAACTAATGTGCCGTCAGCTCTAACGCACCATATAATACTATCAGGCTCTTGCTGAAACGCCATTTGCACTAGGCCACCTTCAGTTACATGCTCTGCTAAAATTGTCATGTCGGGCGCTGAGTAACCGCCTGTGTTAACATCACCAACAAATTTAAACTCACGTATTTTTCTTTTGCCGCGCTGGGCAAACAAGGTAACATCTGCAACTTGAACAGGCTCTATTTGTGCCGTGCCATAGTTAGAATACTTGCGAATAAGTGTTGTCGTGGGTGTTACAGGTCCATCGTTTGTTGATGTAAGAACATACTCACCTCCAGATGTACCAACAGTTAAAACTCGTGTTGCTGAAAGAAAACGAATAGCATTCACCTGATTAGACGCAATCGTGTATATCAAAGCATCGTCATCGTTTGTGCCTACCGTAAAATTATCATAGTCACCGTTTTTGCTAAAAAATAAAGTTTGAGGATTATTGTTTGTGTTTCCAAACACCAATCGCTGTTCAAAAAAAGACACAACACTAGGTCTATTATTAGCGCCACTCAATGCAGGGCTAGGAGATCCAGCAATAGAAAGTGTAGCAAATGTCCAAGCATTGTGATCTGTTCTTGTTAATGTACGTATATCATAAGAAGGATGCACAATATACATTGTATCAGCAGACTGAGCAAAACGAAGATCAAACAAGTCTGCTTCAGCATATGGTGTAGCAGTTTCGTATATTTCTGTAGCTGTTCCACCTGATGTAAATGTTGTAAAATTTGTTGTATTTATTGCAACACCAAACAAGTCTGTAAGCGTAAATGTATTAGTTGTAGAGTTTGCAACAAGATAGTTACGAGTATTAAGCTCTGTCATACCGCCAACATTATCAACAAATATTTCATCACCGTTTGAGAACCCATGACTATTGCTGGTAAGCACACCAGGATTAGCTTTTGTAATTGCTGTTATTGTTTTTGCAGAACTATTTAAAACTTGAAGATCATTGCGAAAAACACGCATAATCTGATTACCAAACTCTAATATGTATGTATCCGATGTTTTAAATTGAAACGGTATAAGCCTTGTTTTTACAGAGCTGCTTTTAACCTCACCAAGAAATTCTGTGCCTGGCCTACGTGTTACACCACCATGAGGCATAACTATCATATTTGTAAGATCCGATAAACCTTCACGATATTTTTCTATATTGGTACGCCCTTCTAGCCTTGGACTAATCTCACCTGCCGTAAAAGAGCTAAACGCTGGTGCTGAACGTGCCATTAGAACCTGCTTTCAATAAAGTCACTTGCCTCTAAGCGTTGCGTTGCGCCCTCTGTTGCATCGTTAAATCGTGCTTCTGTTACTTTAGCTTCATACAAAGATGTTTGGATTTGCACCATGCTTGTAGAGCCTGTAATTGCGTAACATATTTCAGCAGCTAATCTAGCAGCTAATGCTTCAATTAAACCAGCGTCATATTGTTGTGTGTCTGTTACCCTACCAACATATTTAATTTGAGCTGAACCTTCATCTGTTAGAAGTTTCCGACCCTCTATAACAAACACTGGGCCACCAGTGTTATTTGTAATGTTATCTTGAGGGTATGATAAAGAACCGTTGCTAAATTCTAATACACGCAAACAAAAAGGATCTGTTGGTAGTGCGTATTGAAAAGCATATCCGAAAGCTGGCGTTGTTGTTTCTTGTGCTAAACTTGCGCGATTGATTAAACAGTTCCAGGGGTGCGCTCGAAAGACTGCATCTCTTACCGACTCGTAGCGTTGGTTAACAACTCGTGCCGCCTTACTGTTTTCATCTAATGAGGTAATATTAGAAGCGCCTAAATTATTTAGCGCAAAGTTTGCAATATCAACTGTACTAGCCATGTTTACCTATCCTGTAAAAGAAGGGGCGGCGAACCGCCCCAACCTAATTAATCCACCACATATTTGATGGTTACTTCGATAGTGCCTGTGCCAGCAGCACCGCCCATAGTGACTGTGATAGCCACACCATCTTCGTTTGTGTCTGTCTCTGTGCCTGAGCCTAGAGCTAGAGTAGCGAGGATGTCTACTTTCTGAGCAGATGTTGAGGCAGCAGCAGCTTTGTATGCAGCAGCAGCGGCAGATACAGCAGTACCAGCAGCATTTGTGTGTGCAGCATAACCAACTGACAATGTTGTTGAAGAACCTAGAGCGTCATGCGCCAAAGAACCTTCAAGCAAACGTGCGCCATCTGGAAGAATAAACATTTCAATAACATCACCAGATGCTAGAGAAGATGCTTCGTATGTGCCATGAGCAACACGGACCCTGCCGCCTAGCTCATTCGCCTTGTTCATCACGGCTGGAGTAGCTCGTGAGTTAGTGCGTTGTGTTGAATAAACAGTAGCCATTAGTCAATCTCCTTATTCGTTACACGCAATTTCTACTACTTTTTCCTCTTCCATCCGAGTAGCTCCGATGGTTTGGCAGTAATAGACTTGCGTTGAGTATGACTTGTCGGCACGTTCATCAATACGTGCGGCTGGCTCTTTGCCAACAGCAAGCTTCAGACCGTCTTGAGCAAACGCGATAACTTGGCGGCTTGTGCCGTCATCGGTCAAACGATTACTTACGATGAAGTTAAATCCAACAAACGAATTAATTTCACCTTGAGCCAAAGCTTTTACAGTGTTGAAATCCGCTGAAGTCACGGTTGTGTTGTTCAACAAATCAGAAATCTGTTTTGGTGAAACAACGATGTGCCGTGGAATAGATGGATCAACACTTGCAGCATCTAGTAACTCTTTAGCAGATACTAGCTTTGCAATAGTCAAGCCAGCAGAACCATGAGCAATTTTTTGCCCTGCTGGTAGCGCGGTTGATGTTGAACCGTCTTTACCTGTTTGCGATGTGCCAAGCGCAGCAGTGATGATAACATCATCCATTGCTCGACCCATAGCAGCAGCGGCTGCACGGCTATATGTTGACGTTGGGTCTACAAGCAAACGTACTTTGTCGCTGTCATCAATAAGATCAGCATATTCGTAGTCTGACATTGTAACCATACGTCTTGTATGCGGTGTTTCCACTAGTGGTGTATCCGCATGACGCGATGTTCGCAGAACAGCCGCAGCTTGTCCTACTTGATCAAAGAAAGCTTTTTCACCGTTAACGCTTTCTGTATCTACTGCATTACGCAGCAAAGAACCCATCTGCTGCGATAGCATTTGGACATTAGCGCTAAACTGGTTGACAAAAGCTGTAGTAATTTGGGTAGACATGTTGTCTCTCCTACTTTTGTTTCAGTTAATGATTTATGCGCTTGGTTGTCTCTTGCGAGGCCGTGCTGCTACTTAGGGTAGCTACTCCGCTTGACTACAAGCTTACTTGTGGGCCTTTCGGTTATCCACTAGGTATACTCCCGAAGCCGTAACACTTCATTTACATAAGTGCCATGCTCTGGATGCATCTTATCCCAATATGGCGTATTCGGCAATGTCATTTCTGTAATTTGCCTTGACGCCTCTTCTGGTGTCATAATTAGCTCTGTTGTTTCCCCTGCTAGATTGTCCTCTCCAATCTGTGCAGCAAGGTTAGAAAACATCTTAACAATCGCTGGATGATCCCCTAACATGCGACCATCAGAAAGAACTATGTCATCAAAAATTTCTGTGTCACCTAAAAGATCACGAGCTGCCATTTGAGCCAATTCTAATCTTTGTTCAAACGCCTGACCAAACTCTTCTTTTAATTCTTGCTCCGATGCATAACGTGCTTCTTCAGCGCCTTTTTCATATCCCTGGTTTACGCCGTCTACTGTGCTACGAATAAAAGCCATCATTTCATTTGCCTGATTTGCATTTAATCCAGCGTTTAGAGCATGTTCTCTAAAAGAGTTCATGTATTCATCTGCTAATGGCGCATCATCTCCAAGGTCATATCCACCTACTTCTGTCGGTGCGCCAAGTTTTGTATAGACTTCTCGCCACTCATCTTGTGTAGCAGATTTGCTAGGTATTGCTATTTTGTCAGCGCCAATCATACGTTGTGCATTGACGTAGCTTTTTGCTAATGCGCCTGGATCTGTAAAGGTTCGCAAGCTCGGTTCATTGCGTAACTCTTCTGGTAAGCTTTCTAAAAAGCCAACTGGTGCAGCCTCTGCCACAACAGGTTCTGGTGCAGCTTCTTGAGATCCTGTATCTTGGATTGCCTCTTCGCTCATCTTGGTTCCTTCCCTTCGGTCAGCATTCGGACAATCAGCAATACGGTTGCTCGCTGACCTTCATTAAATGATGTTTCATGTGGATTGCCCGAAAACGTGGTTGCCTCAAATCCAAACCTAGATTTAAGATCACTCAATACTCTTTGCCCATCATCTGTATTAAATGTGCGCCTGTATGCTAATTTAAGCTCTTCTAATTGTTTCATTACTCTGTATCACCTACAGCTTTAATTAATGGAGCTACCTGTTGTGCTTGCTGCGCTCCCATCATTTGATCTTGTTTAGCTTCTTGCTTTTCAGCTTCTTCTGCCTGTTCATCACGTATACGAGCAACTTCCTGATCACTACGTATAACTCTTGCTGGTATGCCTGTAACCTCAACAAGATACTGCACAAGTTTATCGCTATCAAGATAATCCATAACAGGAGCAATCTCTGCTACCTGCATCATTACCTCAAAGCCTCGAAGCATGGACTGTAGATCTGTAAGTCTTTGCGCTTTTGCAAGTGGCGAAACATATTCAATATCAATATCTTTGCCTTGTAGTTGCTCAGGAGCAGCAGGGAGGAGGCCATTCCTGAGCAGCAACGCAAAAGACCGCGAGATCAAAGGCCGCAATAACTCTGATTGCAACCTGCCAAGGACAGGCCCGAGAAGCCTCATTTTCTCTTCATTGCGCTGCAACACCTCAGTCGCTGTCATGGCTGGGCCTTGTGACATAAGCAACTGATCAACAAAGAAAGCTTCGCGTATTGCATTACGCCTTTGCTCTTCCATGTTTAAACCTAGTGGATTGTTTGCGCCGATTTGTAACGGCTCTAGTCTATCTCGTGTGCCTGTACGAAAAAAGTTTAGTGCGCCTGGTGTTGTTCTTACTGGCAATACAAAACCGTCATCTGGAACCATCAGCGGTGGGTCAATCTGTTTTTGCGCTGCACGTATTGTTGTCTCAGACATTTTGTTAACCATCTTTACATCTGGCAACGCATTCATAGCTGGTGAGCGCCCATAAGTGCTTACGCTGTCTTTATTGAAACGTGGAACCATAAAGGGAAAGTCATCAAAGCCGCCTTCAGAAATTAATGCTTTAGAATCAAGATGATAGTAGACAGATGCAATAGGTTTGTTTTTTGCTACCTTACCTTTTGTTTCCCCTCTTGGATATACAACGTGAATAAGATCATGCTCTTTATGCGGATCATTCTTTAGATCTTTTACCATTTGTGTTGGCAAACTGTCCTCACCAAATCGCTGAGATGCAGCACGAGCAGTAATTTTAAATTTACGATATACTGTGTCTACAGTTCCATTTGCATCTTCTGCTACTGTAACTTCTGCAATATGTCTCGATGAAAACCGCAACCCTTCCCTGTCACCTTCTACGTAGAAAGCAGCAGTTCCGAACACAACTAAGTCGTAGTACAGCTCGTGGATTTCTTGCTGAAAGTTAGACCTATTGAACGCTTGATACATTTGATCCATACACAGCTCTAACCACTCATTAGCTCTGTCATCATTTTGCAATGATGGATCACGGTATCTCATCGAGAACCAGGGGGTACTAGGAGAAGTGAGCATACCATGCAAAGAGGACGAAAGAAGTTCTACAGCGTGTACTGCCGTACCGTCATAAATTAACTCAGTTCGCTTATCCCCCTGGGTTCTCTTCTTAGTAATGTCTGCTTTACGAGGCAGCATGTAATCTGCTAATTCTTGCCAATGCTTTTCCCAATTAGATCTTTGCGTCTGCAATGTTTTAAATCTACGATCTAACTGCGCTATTAAGGGATTTACTTGTGCCATTACATCATTCCCATACTATTTATCATTGAGCGTTTCTTTTTCTTTTTATTATCTGTTAAGCCCTCTACAGAGCCACCCTGGGTTCTGCCAGCCATTTTTTGCTGTAGACGCTCCAAAGGATCAACCGTCATATCCACACGGCGCTTTGCTGGCTGCGAAGATCTAGCGCCCATTTCACCAGCCATGTTGCGCCGATACATCATGCTATCAAACCACTCATTAGCGATCTGCGCTTACGTGTAGGTGCTTTAGAAAGCAGTCCTTTTGCGCTTGTTGCTATCTGCGATCTACGGCCTTTACGAGCTGTATCTGCAACTTTAGTTTCCGCATCACCCTCAGCAGTCGCTTCTATTGCCGCAGCTTCAGCCTCTCCACTAGCTGCTGTTGTCATACCGACACCACTTTTTTCTTCTGGATCAGGAGCTGTAGCTGTTGTTGCCGTTCCTTTTGGTGGCTTTGGAACCTCTGGTGCTTTTGCAACTGGGGCTGGAGTTGTCGGCGCGTCTGGGGCAGCAGGGGCTGGAGAGCTTCTATCTGATGCAGGTCTGCCAAATATATCTTTTCCTAGATTATCCATAGCTGCTTTGGAACGTGCGGCCCTATCATCTAGTCGCGCATAATAATCAACATCTTTAGCTTTGATGCCAAGATCCATCTGAATATCATCTTTGACTTGTTGAAAGCCAGTTTTTGGACTTTTGTAATTACCCCTACCTGCTAGACGAGTACCAGCGGCTTGTTTATTAGCCTCTGCATTTCTTTCTTTATTTGTTTTAGGTGCTGCTGCACCACCACCGCATAAACCACCCATTATACCAACTCCTTTTCCATAATCATTCCAACAGGATTATAACCAAGGCGCTGCAATAACTTTGCGCCCCTTTCACTCTTTATGCCAGAAGTAGAACCTGTTGTAACACTCACTGCACCGACACCTTTTGCCCATTCTTCAAACATTTTCATCAGGCGAACACCAATCATGCCGCCCCTATACTTTGGTATAACATACCAGATATAATCAGCCGCGACTAGTGTATTTGAATATGGGTAGTAATAAACCATACCAACAAGACACCCAACAAGGTTATTTCCATCCCAGGCCGTGAAAATATCGCTGTCATCATTATCAATACGTTCTTCAATCCATTCGTGCATTTGATCAAAATTAAAGTTAGCAAATTTCTGATAACTTTCAGCATGAAACATTTTGCAAACTTCCGTTACTTCAGCCGCATGAATAAACTTAGCAATCTTATAATCAAGCTGCGAATGGGTCATAATCAGAAACCGCTTGCATTTGTGGAGCTTTAGTCAAAGGCCCACTTTCTCTCAAACCTACTGCAAAATATCTAAAAGCATCAGCCGCATGGGATGACCAGTCATGCACAGGATTTGCACGGAAGGTACGAGTACGATCATTGTAAGCTCTATGGTATTGCCGCAAACATTCCAAACCCTGCCTACACTTCTCACGATCAAACCACAGCCTGGGTATTAACATCTGCGCCGCATGTATACCATCCTCAACAGGAAGCTTGGGAACAACGCGAAAGTTTAATCCTAGATCCCAGGCAACCTCTCTACGGCTCTTACCACTACCCAGCTCACGCACCTCTATATCGTGTGGCGCATTATGCGTACCATACAAATAATTCTTAGAGTTAAGAATCTGACAATAGTGGGGTAGCCCCTGGTTTCTATTTTCATAGAAGTCTATCACATGCACAGCTCTGCCAACCGTCTGCGTAAACCAAATGCTCGTACTATCACCAATACCCAAATCCCACCACGTATCTACACGCACAGACGGATCATACGGTACATTCGTAACTCTGCCACTTGTCGTAGCCTCTTCTAGCTCCTTGCCGTAAATAGCACCTGGCACATTCGCATTCCAAGAACACTCAAACTCTTGCATGTATTGATCATTAGTCATCATCAACTTTGCAGCATCTAATTCATCCTGATCCAACAAACCAGTCTCACTAGCCTTATACACGGCACTTAACCAATCTTCATCAGCAGAAGCTTGTTCGTAATAATCATAGAAAACATTATGACCTTTGGGCGTACCTACAAATATACAAAACCCCTTACGATCAGATAACGCCGGCCTCAACACTTCCGGAAATACATTTTCAGGCATGTCAGCAACCTCATCCATGACACATCCATCTAAATATATACCACGTAAACTATCAGGGTTTTCTGCACCGAGTAAGCTAATCCTAGCACCAGTAGGTAAATCACACCGCAATTCAGTCTCGTGAAACTTCACATTCGGTATACCACCAGCAAAATGTTTTATATAATCCCAGGCTACGTTCTTAGCCTGACGATACGTAGGGGCCATATAAGCATACCTGGGGTTCGTCTTACCAGAAACTAATGCATCCCTTAATAAATGATTTATAGCCCATACAGTCTTACCAAACCTTCGATGACATACAACAACACCCCAGCGCTTTACCTGCATCTCATTATGCAACTTCATCTGCAACGGCCTCGGGTCATATGGTATCTCAATGTGCGTCAATGCTGTATTACCTCTTGCTGATCCTCATATATCAGTATGCCATGCGACTCCAGAATAGCCTCGTAGACGTCCAAAAGCAATATAGCACATTCTAGCTGCTCAGAAGCGCTATCGCTATCTGTGATGCCTCTCCGTAGCTCTGAGATGTGGTTAATCGCTGCTAGTTGGGGAGGAGAGAGGGGCTGTGTCACACTCCCTGCTCCGCAGGTATTATATGTAGCAAGGAGCGGCGGCCTGATCTGGGGAGGGTGGGGGGTCGATATTCGGCAAAAACGCGCTGCAATCTGGCAAATGTGCTGCTAACCCTGCAAGATTTAACATAATCTATATTATGCGAAAACAATCTGCCCCTCACGCGCGTAGCTCGGCCAGACAGGATGCTTACCAGTACGTTAATGCACAACTTGCTCGTCATCATCAGTCGCACTGATAGCAGTATCACCCCCTGCCCAACTGATAGTAAATGTTTGAGCTTGTGGTGCGTCCTCTTTCTTGTCTCGTATTCCGAATGGTTGGTTTCTTGCTGTAGTCCACTTAAGCGTATCTATCTCTAAACGGCGTCTATTAACTTCTGCGTTCAGCTCTCGAACATCTAGACCACTTGGCAATGGTTCCATACATAATTTAGCTATTCTGTCCGACATATACTCGGCCTGTAAAATTCTACCGCGCCGATACATTTCGAATAGTTCATCATTAGCAGCTACTGCCCTTGTCACTGAACGATAGCTAGGCATGTTTTTATCCTTGGTAATGTCAACAAGCGTTTCACCTTGCGCTAGCCTGTCTATAATCTTTTCCATTATTTTAGTTGTTACCGTTTTACTCATTCCTGGCCTTTAAAAAATGCCCCCATTTAAGGGGGCCAGTTAAGACGGATTACTTTGAGCAGTAATCGGAGCCGAGGTCCAGCTCTAAACTTATAGTAAACCATAACAATTTATAACACAATATAACTTTTTAAAAATACCTGTTGACACGAAATGTCAAATATGCATAATGGGGCTATAACAAAAAACGAGGTCAACATGATTAGATTAGCACTACCCGAGGACAGCAAACTTGATCCTAAATACGCCAACCGTCCACATTGTGGAATAACAGCTTGCGCGATTGTTTCGGGTAAATCTCACAGACACGTTAAAAACATTGTTCAGCTTTGCGGCAAGTATGGCAAAGGCTGGAAAGGTGGAATGCACACTGGCACGTTTTACACAACGCTTAACGAGCTTGGTGTTCAGTACGAAAGAAAGAAACAATGGACAACAAGTATTAAAAGATTTGTTGAAGAATTTTCTAGTCAACAACCTACAAAAACTTTTTTAGTTTTGACTGGTTCACATGCCCAAGTTGTACAGGGCAGAAAAGTTGCGGATCAAGGCGGCGTCTTTGACGTTTCCGATTATCGCGGCAAGCGATACCGCACAAGCGTAATCTTTGAAATTATTACCCCAGTGGCAAACCTAGACGCACAGTTGCTAGGGTTACCACTATTCGATTTAATCAACTAAGAGAGGTCAACAATGATACGTAAAGACATTTCAAAACAAGCTCAAGAAATTGCAGATGGCGCAACACGATTGCCAAACGACATAAACGGCAACCCTAGATACTACGTCTGGTATTATGCTTTTGACGGTGAGCGCCCACCATTTGCGACTATGTACCGTGGCAAGAAATACGGCGCAGGTTGGGTTTTCCAATCCTATTATCTCGCTGACACTGTGCAAAAATCACTTAACCAACTTAACAAAGAGAGGTCAAACAAATGATTATTAAAAATCAAAAAATACAATTTACTGGAAAGATGAATTACGAAGGTCACTTAGTAGATGTTATTGCAACCGTAAGGCATGATGATGATTGTGGAAATGGTCACAACAGCTTTGCTATTACTGGTAACATTTACTACGCAGACAAGCCAAGAACGGATAGAAACTTAATTGCTTGTGGATGCGTTCACGATCAAATTAAAAAAGCTATTCCAGAATTAGAACCATATATCAAATGGCATTTATGCAGCACAGATGAACCAATACATTATGTTGCAAACTCTATTTATTGGGCAAAAGAAGGTAACTTAGAAAACGCCCGAAGCTCGGCAATATGGCCTGACGCAAATTTAGAGGACTTCACAGAAGAAAAGCTACTAGAGCGCCTTCCTAACCTTATGGCAGATTTTAAGTCTGCTGTTAGATCATTAGGTTTGGAGTATTAAACAATGAAACTATTTTCAGATATTTTAGGTGCAATAAGTATCTTTGCAATCCCTTTTGGATTGCTTGTCGTTCACTACGGATTTGGAGGTTAAGACATGACAATTACTACATTTAGAAGGTTAGCGGTTACTGGTTGGTATGATTGGCATGATAACCAAGTTGACGGTTTTATTTATCTACCAGAAAATAGAGACATTCCAACAGCGCCCGACTTTATTGATAACTGGCTACACATTCTTGAAAACAGCAACAGCGATAAGAAAAAATATTCTATGCTTCTTGAGCGTAGCGAATACGAAAGTGATCAGCTGATAGATTTGGAAAATATTTTGTTTGAGTGGGCAAACGGAGAATATCACACAGGCACTTATCAAATTGTGGAGATAAAACAATGACAGAAAGACGGATTGATAATCAATTCCCTAGCTTTGATGACAAAGCAGGTTTTAATAAACTTTTAACAGAATTAGCTAAATATAATTTTGTTGATGAATGTTGGTGTAATGAGGCAATGCCCCATGTAGCAAAGAACATGCCAACAAAAAAATATCCAGATAGAGCTTTGAGAGTTTGGATAGACTGGAAAAATCAAGAATTTAGCGATCTATACCATGATGCCAAAGAGGGTGAAACTTACTATCGTTTTAATGTTCATCTACAGGGCGAATACGGTGACGGTGACACAACCGAGTTTAGCAAAGACTTTGAGACAATCGGAGAAACTATAGAATTTGTTGAGGGGTTTTTAAATGACAAATAATAAATACGTTATCAGCCTCTACGACTACACCGGAGAGGCTTTAATACCGTGGGCAGAAGCTGGTTATCGTTGCTATGCTTACGACATACAGCACACAGGGCGAGAACATAAGCTATTTGATAGCGGCGGTTTTATCGTGTTTTGTAAAATAGATTTGCACGACAAAGAAAACATAAATCGTTTATTAAAAGCTTACAAAAACAAAGACGTAGTTTTTGCTATGGCGTTTCCAGTCTGCACAGACCTTGCAGTAAGTGGAGCAGCTCACTTTCAACGTAAGCGTGAACGTGATCCATTGTTTCAACGCAAGGCGGCAAACTATGCAATGTGGTGTTCTAAATTATTTGAAGCTTTGAACGTGCCTTACTTTGTTGAAAATCCTGTTAGTGTTTTATCAACTCTTTGGCGAAAACCAGATCAAAGTTTTCACCCTTATCAATATGGCGGTTACATACCAAGCAATCAATCAGTCCATCCAAAGTGGCCTGACTACATCGCACCATATGACGCTTACCCAAAGAAAACATGCCTTTGGACTGGCAATAATTTTGTTATGCCTGACAAGCTACCTGTTAAGCCACAAGACGGGTATTCAACACAACATTTAAAACTTGGTGGTAAATCACAGAAAACTAAAAACATACGCAGCGCAACGCCTCGCGGCTTTGCAAGAGCTGTATTTGAAGCAAACAAACAGGAGGTCAAGCAATGATAGTTGACGTTAGAAGCCCTGTATCGGGTTACATCACAATAAACGGTTTCACTGTGTACATCGAAGTTAGTGAAGCCACAGATAACAAGCCATACATTAGTTACTGGCACAAAGATGACAAAGACACATCATAGAGCCACAGAGAAGCCCCAGAAATGGGGCTTTTCGCTTTTTATGTACCCTTACCCCCATGAGCAACTTTAAGCCACTGCTCGAGCTTGTGAGCGAGTGCAACCCTTTCCATTGTGTCGAGCGTTGCAAACTGTTTGTTAACTTCAATAAACCTATCAGCTGACAACATGGGTCTAAGTCTACGTATGAGTTTATCAATGCGCCATGCCAGGGGGTCAGCTTGTCTACGTTCTTTCCCTTTTTTGTAAGCAGGTGACATCCTAGTCAACGTATTCGAAATTAAGTCAGCTGCCTGTGTAACACTGTAATCACTGTTAACACTGTAATCACTAGTGTTATTATGTATATTATTTATAGTTTCACTGTAATCACTGTTAGTACTAACACTGTAATCACTAGTGTTATCTCGGCCTAGCGGCCTCGCGTTAGCGTACTTCCTTATCGGCATTTGTCAACCCCTTAATTTGTAAGTCTACGTATCGCTATCATCGACAACAAAACCAAGCCCTTCACACTCCAGACATGTCGCTACAATCTCAACAAGTGAGCCACCATTAACATAATCAGTTCTTACAACTTCACCATCTACCTGACCAGTTGCATTGCAGTCAGCACACTTCTTTGCAGGTTCTAAAAACCTTTGTCCGTCAGCACTGT
>VTLG01013372.1_pt1 | contig 16994 bp, 25 predicted proteins | sample 4694571 | NCBI WGS metagenome assembly VTLG01 (sample SAMN12604809, study PRJNA352737) | marine metagenome | biome: ENVO:00000447; feature: ENVO:00000209|ENVO:00000569|ENVO:01000036; material: ENVO:00002151; isolation source: viral sequences binned using virsorter ...
ATAGTTAGTATGATTATGGGCCTAGGCGAAAGCATGAAGCAAGAGCCAGAAATAAGCGACGACGACCTAAAAGTACTAAGTTTCTAAAAAAAACTTTAGCTCTGTATGCCCAGTAAATACTGGCAAACATAAAATAAATGTAAAATACTTGTGTAAAACACTTGACAAATTAAAATAGTGTCGTATATTTGATATATCAAACAAACAAAAACACTAGAAAACATGATGAGTCTACAAGAATTTAAGAAAAACAGAGTTAGTTTAGTAAATAGATTTGTATTTAATACTTTTAACGAATATTCTGCATTTTTAGCAGCTACAAGATTTGCACAATGCCACATTTGGAATAATCATGTTAACGAGGCGCTAGAAGAGTTGCATGAAAAATTGGCCAATTCAATTGTAGAAAAGAACGGCACACTATCTATTACAGTTTCATATAACTTAGTACATAAAGCAAACTATGCTCTTACAGAGTTAGGAAGAAGTAGCATGATAAGCGAAGAAATGAGTAAAGCTATCAGAAAGCAATTTGTAAAAAAATAACCCAGCATAAAAATAGAAAACATGAATATGTCATTAAACCAAACAATCCAACAGCTAGAAACTTGGATAGCTGACTGTCAATTTGACCTTTCGCAAGATTGGTTGAGTGACCAAGACCGCAATGAAATGCAAGTGCAGTTACAAAATTTAATAATTGCAAAAGGGAATCTAGATGCTGTTAATAGTTTAGGCGGACAGATTTTTAAGTCTGTAATAAAAAAGTAATAAAAGAAACCAGTTCAGTAAAAATAAGCGCCGTTTGGCGCTTTTTTTTTATCTTTAGCCTATGGCTAAAATGACTAACTACGAGAAAGCTAAAGCTCTTATAAAAGCCTCAGCCCCAGAGAAATTTATAGGCTTTAAACTAGAAGGCGGATGTTTACATATTTTATACCAGCTTAACAACCACGAAGAAGTATTTGTACTTAGTGAAGAAGAAGTAAACACTATAGCCGAAAGCTTTGAATAATCATTATATTTGTTACAATGTTTGAACGTCTAAGAAACTTTTTTACTAGAGCAGCAACTATAGCTTATACTGGTGGAAATTGGGCAAGCCTAAGAAACGCAGCACAAAGAAGCGGCGTAAATATGAACGCAGAAAAAGCTCTAAGCGTACCAACGGTTTACGCTTGCATTTATAAGATAGCTAGCACGCTAGGAACTTTACAACTAACAGCGCTTAGGCGCGAAGGTACTGGCTCACGCCCAGCGACAGAGTTAAATATCTACGACCTACTTAGTCAGTCACCAGATGAAAACGTAACGGCTTCTTTTTTCTTTGAGCAGATTATAGCTAATATGCTACTTTATGGCAAGGGCTACGCTCTTATAATTCGTAATGTAAATACTGGTTTACCAGAGCGCTTAGAGTTTATACCTAGCAAAGCGGTAAAGCAACTAGATTACGACGGTACAGAAGTCTTTGAGATAGACGGCATAGATGGAGTAGTATTTAGCGACGATATTTTATGTATTCCGTATTTATTAGGAGCTTCCCCTATAGAGTTACATAGTGATACGTTTGGCCTAGCTAAATCAGCGGAACGCTACGCGGCAGAGTATTTTAATAACGGCTCAATAATGACGGGCGTACTATCGAGCGACCAGCCTTTAAAGAAAGAGCAACTTGATATAGTAAGAGATAGCTGGAACGCTTCGAGCGCTGGCAATCTTACAAGGGTATTACCAGCGGGCTTTAAGTATGACCGCATCGCACTAAGCCCAGACGAAGCTCAAAATATCGAAAGTAGAAAAATGAGCGCAGAAGATATAGCTAGAATCTACAACGTACCAGCCGCTTTAATTGGTTTAGAAGGTAACTTCACTTACGCTAATACTGAGCAAGCTGGTATATTCTTTGCAAAGCACACTATACTACCTATAGCTAGACGTATAGAGCAAGAAATAGAAAATAAGCTACTTACGCCAGAGCAGAGAGTAAATTACTTTGTACGTTTCAATATTGACGATTTAATGCGGGGCGACTTAAAAACTAGAGCCGACTACTATAATACGCTTCTACAAGCGGGCGTACTTACAGCTAACGAAGTAAGAAGCCAAGAGAACCTTCCTACTATTGAGGGTGGAGATGCTTTACGTATTCCAGTAAACGTTATTAGCGCTAGTAAGTTCGAAGCTTATAGCGAAAAAATTAGCACTAATGGCCTACAGTAATTATCCAGCTACAGCTGTAAACGCAGCTAAGAGGGCGCTAAAGCATAAAGAAGAGTACGGCTCTAAGTGCGGTACTTCTGTAGGCTGGCGCTCGGCGGGTATCATATCAAAAAAAGAGCCTCTAACTTTAGATAGGCTTAAAAGAGTTTTTAGCTTTTTATCTCGTGCTAAAGTTTACGATACTGGTAAATTTTTGAAAGACGGTAAAGAAGTTTGCGGTAGTGTTATGTATGCTGCATGGGGAGGCACTACTATGCTTAGATGGGCTAGAAAAGAATTAGAGAAGATAGAGAAAGAAGAGCGCCAAGAAATTACGGGTAAAGCTAAAACTGCTTTAGAAAATAAAGTAGAAGAACATAACGAAAGCGTACAATCTGATGTACGTAAAACGAATTTAAGGACTCTTAGCGCCGTTTTCAAACGTGGTATAGGAGCCTACAAAACTAACCCAGAAAGCGTTAGGCCTAGCGTAAAAAGCCCAGAGCAGTGGGCTATGGCTAGAGTAAATAGCTTTCTGTATGCCCTAAAAAATGATAAGTTTCGTGGCGGTAAGCATGATACTGATTTATTTCCAGAGGGCCATAAATTGAATAGTAAAATGGAAGATGATAATAAAGAACGTGCGCGCGTTGGCATGATTGACGGCGTACCGATTTACGACAATAAAGAAGAAGCTGACGCTAAAGCAGAAGACTTAGGCTGTAGCGGTTCGCACTCAATGCAGTTTGAAGGTAAAACCGTATATATGCCATGCTCAAGCCATAGCGGAGCTACTGACGACGACAACGGCAACGGGTATAGACAAGCCGAAGGTGTAGTACATAAGCGTACACAGCCCGCAGATTTTGAGCTAAGAGAATCTAAGAAGGGTAGCACTATCGTAGGGTATGCAGCTGTATTTAATACAGAAACGCAAATAGGCAACTTTAGAGAGCAAATAGCGCCCGAAGCTTTTAACAGAGCGCTTACAGAATCCCCCGATGTTGTTGCTTTATTGAACCACGATAGGAATTTTGTGCTTGGTAGAACTACTAGCGATACGTTAAAATTAAGCGTTGATGAACGTGGTTTAAAGTATGAGCTAAAGCTTGGCAATCAAAGTTACGCGAAAGACTTAGCCGAGTCTATGAGACGTGGTGATATATCTCAAAGCTCTTTTGCTTTTACTATAGAGCGCGAAAGCTGGGAAGATGATTTGAGAACGGTTGAAGAGGTGCGCGGACTCTATGACGTAAGCGTAGTTACAGTACCAGCATACGCAGAAGCTAGCGCAACTATAAGAGCTAAAGATAGCTGCGGATGTAAAAAAGAAGAAATTAAAGAAGCTACTGTAGTAGAAGAAAAATCTGCTCCAGAAGTTCGTGCAATCAGCACACCAAAAAAAATAATTAAAAATCAATTTAAGATGAAAAAATCTGACCAATTAAAAAGCCTACGTAGCAACAAGCTAGTAGAGCTAAATGCTTTGGTGGAGGTTGCAGAAACTGAAGCTAGAGATTACACAGATGCAGAGCTTACTCGCCAAGAGCAGCTTAATTCTGATATTGCTGAACTTGATAAGTCTATCGAGAGAGCAGAAACTACAGAAGCTAACGTAAAGCGCCACGCTAACGTAAGCGCTACACCTAAAGGTGAGTCTGTAGAGATGAATAAAATGAATAAGCGTTACGATATGGGTAAGGCCCTACGCGAAGCTGCTCAAGGCCGTCTATCTGGACTAGAGCAAGAGATACACCAAGAAGCACTTAGAGAGGCTTCTGCTTTCGGTATCCAGCTTAGAGGTAATGTTTGTATTCCACAGTCATTTGTTGAAAAGCGTAACGTATATGGTAACGATGCTTCTGGTACTCCAGACACAGCTGTAGCTACTACTGGTACAGAAGCTGCTGGCGTTGCACCTTCACTAAGAGCTAGGCCAATCATCCAAGAGCTAGGAGCTACACAGCTTACTGGTTTTGTAGGTGATGTTAAGTTACCAAGCTTACCAAATGATAAAGCTAGCTTACCAGCTGAGGCTGCTGCTGCTACTGCTTTCTCTGGAGCTATGTCTAGCGTTACTCTTTCTCCACAGCGTTTTGCTGCTGAGATGACTATCACTAAGGAAGCTCTTAACCAAGCTACTGGTAATATGCAAGATGTTATAGCTAGAGATTTCTCTGTGGCTATTGGAAACTCTATTGACCGTTACGCTTTCGCAAAGCTTTGTAACGGTTCTGTAGAAGGTACACAGCTAGCGTTAGTACCAACTAATACAGAGTTTGCTGGCGGACAAGGTACATTAGTTAAGGCTACTGAGTCGGGAACTAATGATTTAGCTGCTGTTACTACTGCTGACGTAATGAACCTTTGGGCTGACATCACAGCTAACGGTGTTAACGATGGAGCAGCTTTCGTAATGTCACCAGCTGTAGCGGGTGCATTAATGCAAGCTAACGTAACTGGTGCGGGTTCTAACGCTGCTTTAGTAGGTAATAATCTAATGGGCTATAATGCACGTTGGACATCTAACATCCCTACTATCACGGGTACTAATATTCACGCTGACGCTGTACTAACCGGCGGAGCTGCGGATGTAGATTTAGGCTCTGGATTCGTTTCTTCGGTAATGTTCTACGGTGATTTCTCGCAGTTATTCTGGGCACAATGGGGCGGTTATTCGCTTACGGTGGACCCGTTCAGCGGGGCTTCTGCGGGTACTGTTAAGCTTGTTGCAGATAACTACTTCGACGTAGGATTACGTGACTCTGGAGCAATCGGCTATATGTTAGCTAACGCTTCTGTAGTAGCTGGTGCAGATAGCTAATATCTACTGTATATAACTATACTTCGAAAGGGCAGCTAATTAGCTGCTCTTTCTTTATTTTAGCAATATGGAATTTTTAAGTAATAACTGGCTAGAGATAGCTGTAGCTCTAATGGCTTTTGCTAAAGTGGTAGTTAATCTAACGCCAAGCGTAAAAGATGATGCTATTTTTGGTATTGTAGATAGGGTTATAAATGCTATAATCAAGCCCGTAAAAAAAAAATAAATAATGTTTGTAAGTGTAGAAAATGCAGCTGCTGCGAACTATGCTACTGTAATAAGTACTAGCGACTTAAAAGACCATCTTAGAGTAACTAGTTCTGATGAAGATAGTTTAATAAATAGCTATCGTACTGCGGCTTGCCAGTTTGTAGAAAACTACTGCAACACTAGACTAACTAGCCAGAGCGTTTATTTTTACGCTTCGACTTTTGGCGCTATCGGTGAATTTCAAATAGGCCCCGTTATTAGCGTAACGGCTGTTGAGTACAAAACTTCGCATAGTGGCAGCTATATTTCTTTAGCAAGCTCAAACTACTACGTAGAAAAGGCAAGAGTACCAGCGCTAATAAAATTTATGACAGCGCCAAGCGTAGATAATGACGCTATAACCCCCGTAAGAGTAACGGCTACTTGTGGGTATGCAACTACGCCAGAGCCTTTAGTTCACGCTGTAAGGCTTTTAGTAGCTCATTACTTCGAGAATAGGCAAGCTGCCGAAGTGGGTAATATCAAAGAAATACCATTAGGTATAAAATCTTTACTTAACACTTATAGAAGTATAAGCTTTAGATAATGCGCATAGGTAAGCTAGATAGGAAAATAACTATACAATTTAGAAGTATTAGCCAGAACGATTACGGCGAAGCTGTAGCCGCTTTTAGTTCTAGTGCTTCGGTTTGGGCTATGATAGAAACTCAACCCAGAGGCAAAGAAAAAGTAAACAACGGTATAGAAACTAGCCAACAAGTCGTAAACTTTCTTATACGTTTTTCGTCTGATGTTGATGACGTAACTAGCGGCGATAGGGTTTTATATAATTCACAGTACTACGATATAGAAAGCGTACAAGAGGTTGGACGTAACTTATCGCTTCGTCTTATTTGCAACCTAGTAGAGTAATGAATAGAGGCAAAGAAATAGAATTAGTAGGTTTTGAGAAAATCATGAAGCGGATGCTAAAGGTTAGTAAATTTTGCGCTAAAACAGATAAAGCTATTAAAGAAGAGCATAGACGTATAGCTAGAGCTTCCTCACGTAGATTAAAGCGTAAGATTACAAGCTACGATAAAGATATACACGTAACAGATGGTAAAGGTAATGTACGTATAACAGTACCTAAAGGCACTTATAAGCGTAGTATAACAGCTTGGCAACCTAAGAAGCATAGGCATAACCACGTATTTTATATAGGCTCAAGAACGGGTAAAACTAGAGGAGCCTCTAAAGATGGCTGGTTTCAGTTTATTGTAGAACAAGGGAAGCAATTTGTACAAGGTGGCCCTAACAGAAATCAAGACGTTTTACATAATCACCTAAGTAATGACGGGCCAAAAGTTTACCAGCAAACCGTAGAAGCTTATAAAAGAAGGTTTCCTAAATTAGTAAGGTAATGGAATTTACAAAAGGAATAAAAGCGTTAATGTCAGCTAATAGCAACGTGACTGATATTGTAGGTACTAAAATTTATCCTTTGCAAGCGCCAAGCGGTACGGCTCTACCGTTTATTACTTACGAAGTAACTAGCTCAGATATACAGCATACTAAAGATAAAGCTTGCCATAACTTAGCGAGGGTAGAAATGGTAGGCTATACGGCTACGTATGCTGAAGCGGTAACGCTTATAACAAAGCTTAAAGAAACTTTTAAAAGAGCTACTTATAATAGTGGCGGCGTAGTTATAGATATTATATTTTTAGATGATGAAGAAATAGAGTTCTTCGAGAGTCCAGATAGGTACGCTTGTGTTTTAGAAGTTAAAGCTTTCGTACCTTTATAAAAAATAGAAATAATGGCGATTAAAAAAGTAACTCTTATTAAAGACTGGGTACACCCAGTAGGAACAAAATTTAAAAAAGGTGATTGTTTACAATGCACACTAGATTTAATTGAAAAATTAGACAAAGGTGGTTATATTGCATCATCTTTAAAATCTAAAAAAATTAAATAATTATGGCGGTTGTAAACGGCACAAATTTAGTTATTAGCTTAGGTGGTACTGTGATAGCAAATTCTCAAGAGGTTAGCTTATCACTTAACCACGATGTAATAGATGTAACTACTAAAGACAGCGCTGGAGTTCGCGAACTTATCGCGGGACAAAAGTCTGGTTCTATGTCTTGTAGTGGTTTACAAGAGTATAGCGGTTCTAATGGTATTAAGCTTTTAGCTGATACTTTTGACACTGGCGCTGCGGTTGCTTTAATCTTTGACCAAGTAGCTACTGGTGGTAACACTTTTAGCGCTTCTGGTATTCTGACTTCTTTAGAGATGTCTGGCGGAACAGATGACGCACCAACTTACTCAGCTAGCTTCGAGCTTACTGGAGCTATTACTAAAGCATTAACTTAATCTTATAGTATGACTATAGAAATTGACGGCGTAGAATATCCACTACGCTACTCACTTCGTGCGCTTAAAAAGTTTGAACAGAAAACTAAAACAAGCGTTTTTAAATTTGGCGAAGCGGGTAATATGACGGCTGACGCTATGAGCTGGCTTATTTACGTAGGCATAGTAGATGGCTGTAACTTTGAAAATATAGAGTTTAATAAGACTCTAGCAGATATAGAGCCATATGTGGATTTATCCCACGTTACTTTAGCCGTAACTGCTTTACAGCAATATACGGGAGAAGGTAAAAAAAAGAAGTAGAAGGTGATAATACGCATTTAGACTGGCGAACCTTAGTAGGCTATGGGATGGGAGTACTTCGCTACTCCCCCTCTGCATTTTGGGGCTGTACGTTAGGGGAAATACTAACGGCCTTAGAGTACTATAATAATATAGACCAAGCAAAGCAGCAAGCCGCATGGGAGCGCTCTCGATTTATAGCGCATATATTACTACAGCCACACGCTAAAAAGGGTAGTAGAATAAAGCCAGAGGATATAGTACAGTTTAGTTGGGAGAAGGCTAGAGAGAAGGCACAATCTAACGTAAAGCATAGTGAAGAACGTATAGAGCATTTAGCTAAGTATTTAGAAGAAAATTCTTACCTTAGCTTTTAATGGCTCAGTTAGGGGATTTAATACTAAAATTAGGCGTTAACGCTAGAGATTTTGACAGAGGCTTAGGCGCTTCTATGCGCAAGTTTAAACAGTTTGGCGCTAATACTAAAAAACTAGGTAGAAGCTTAACTAAGTCTTTAACGCTACCTTTAGTAGCTATAGGTGCAAGCTCTTTTAAAGTAGCTGCTGAGTTCGAGCAGTCAATGTTAAAAGTAAAGGCTGTATCTGGTGCGACGGGTGCAGAGTTTAAAGCTTTAGAAAATGACGCTTTACGCTTAGGAAGTGCTACAAGATTTAGCGCGAGTGAGGTAAGCGCCTTACAGTTAGAATTTGCAAAGCTAGGATTTACTAGCGACGAAATTACAAAAGTTACAGAGGCTACTCTAGCCCTAGCTCAAGCTTCAGATAGTGACCTAGCTACAGCGGCAGAGGTAGCTGGTAGTACTCTTAGAGCCTTTGGCTTAGATGCTAGCGAAACGCAGCGAGTAACTGACGTTATGGCTAGCTCGTTTAGTAGCTCGGCTCTCGATATGTCTTTATTCAAAGACTCGATGAAGTTTGTTGCACCCGTAGCTAAGGCTGCTGGGTTGAGCTTAGAAGAAACGTCTGCAATGTTAGCAGCTTTAGCTAACAACGGTATTAAAGGCTCGCAAGCTGGTACAGCTCTAAGGCGTATAATACAAGAATTAGGAACTGGAAGCGGTACGGTATCAGAAAAAATAGCAGCCTTAAACGAAAGCGGTTTAAATTTAACTTCAAGCTTTGACGAAGTAGGTCGTAGTGCTAGTAGCGCTTTACTTGTATTAGGAAATTCAATAGGCGATGTAGGCACGTTAACTTCACAATTTGAAGGCGCTGAGGGTGCAGCTGGTTCTATGGCTGCTACTATGGATAGCGGTGCAGTAGGTGGAATTAAGGCTATGCAATCAGCTATAGAAGGCGCTCAGATTGCTATAGGTAAAAGCCTTGCACCAACGATTACTAAAATAGTAGATAAAATAGCAGAGCTTGCGCAAAGGTTCTCAGCTTTAGACCAAGGCACAAAAGATATGATTATAACCATAGCCGCCGTAGCTGCTGCTATAGGGCCGCTAATGGTTATTTTACCTACGCTTATTAGCGGAATAGGTACGGCGCTAGGTGCGCTCTTTACACCAGTAGGTGCAATTATTGCTATAGTAGCAGCGTTAGCCGCTGCTTTCTTTTATTTCTTTGATGATATAAAACAACCTATGGTAGATTTTATAAACTTCTTTATTAATCTATATAATGAAAGTACGCTGTTTAGGGGCATAGTGCAGAAGGTTATAACAGACTTTAAAAATATGTTTGCCGTAGGTAAGTTTATATTTAATGCACTTGTATCTATAGTTAGCACTATGGTTTCAAGAATCGGTGAGCAGTTTAGCGCTGCGGGCGAGCTTATTACTGGCATTTTTACCTTTGATTTAGATAAGATACAATCTGGACTAGCTAGAATTACTGATAATACGCTAAACGTTTATAAAGAGATGGGCGCGGGTGTTTTAGAAGAGGCTGGTAAGTTAGGTGATGAAGTAGCAGAAAATTACAAAGAAGGTATTAGAAAAACGCTAGAGGGTGAACCCGTAGATTTTGTTACTACAGAAGACTTAGATAATGCTAAAGCTAAAATCGAAGGCTTAATACCAGAGTTTAATTTATTTGGCGGAGGAGGTACTGGTAGTGGTGAAGGAGGTGCAAGTGTTGAAGGCGGCACTGTAGTAGAAAATCCAGTAGTAGAAATAGCAGAAAGTTTAGCCGAGCCAGCGCCGTCTGTTTTTGTTACGACTATGCGAGATGCTTTTTCATTACTTAAAGAGGATGTACAAGCGTTAGAAAATTTAGGTAGAACTATGGGCGATAGTTTTAGTAATGCTTTCCAAGCTGTAGTAGATGGTAGTAAGACCGCTAAAGAAGCCTTAAAAGATGCTGCTAGCTCTTCTATAGATGCTTCATTTAAAGTAGCTACTGCTAAAATAATAGAGGCAGCTGTAGCTGCTAGCTCTAGTTTAGGTATAGGTGCATTGATAGCTATACCAGCTTTAATTAGTGCTGGTATGGGTATAGTACGTGGTGCATTTGGCGCGATTACTGGACTAGCAGAAGGTGGAATAGTGACTGGCGAAACCCTCGTAAATGTCGGCGAGTACTCTGGCGTATCTTCTAATCCCGAAGTAATAGCCCCGCTCGATAAGTTACAGAGTATGATAGGTAGCGCTAACGGCGGAACCGTACAAGTGCAAGGCGTTATACGTGGGCGCGATATTTTCTTAACTAATGAAACTGCCGCAAGAGAGTTAGGCAATATAAGAGCTTTTTAAATGAACGCAACAATACAAGCGCAAGCCGAGTACCGTAGTAGGTTTGGCAACTTCCGTTATAAAGTACAGATAGTTGACAGCGACGAAGAGAGCGAAAATATAAGGCTATATAATATAACGCCAGAAGGCGCTGTAATAGAGTACGAGGCTTCTGATGAAAATGTATTCCAACCAATAATACCTAGTACTTGTAGGTTTACTCTCGTCTGTCAAACTTTAGCAGAGGTAGCTTTTTTACGTAGAGTAGCGCGAAGCGAAAGCGGGCGCTATGGCGTAAGAGTTTTAAGAGCAGACAACAATGGTACACCGACGCACGTACATTGGTTAGGCACTCTAATTTCAGACCAGTTTACTTTTAGTGATAGGCTACCGTTGCACGTAGATTTAATAGCCTCGGACGATTTAGGATATTTAAAAGAAGAGCCATATACAGATAGTAACGGCGAGCGCTTCGTAGGTTCGGCTACAGTTACGCAACATATTTTAAATTGCCTTAATCTTTTACGAACTAAATGGCATTGGGGATATTTTGTTACTGTTTTAGGTACTGACTTTTATAACGGTATGCTTCAATATTCAGACGATATAAGAAGCCTTACCTTTAACAATAGCGGAACTACTGATAATATTTTTGACTTTACAAAAATTCGTCACATGGCCTTTTATACTGACGACGAGCATAGAGTAGAGAACGCTTACAACGTATTAAAAGATATTCTTTTATTTTTTAACTGTCAAATTCATTTTACTTACGACACGAATTTACATAGCTTTTTAGTACGACCTTTTGGTTCATATCAAAAATTTGCAAATGATGGAACAGCTGTACAAAATGGAAAATTTGTAAGAGCTAATAACGTAAATTTTACAGCTTATCAAAAGAACTTATCTACATTAGATATAGGTAGTACAAGCTCTAACGATAGACTACAAGGCGGTACTTTTAGTTATTTACAGCCATACAAAAAAGTAACTAGAAAAAATAATTTTGAAGATACGCCAAGCGTGTTATTTGGTAAAGGATTTCAAGAAGAGCAGCAAGGAACTTTGTTAAATGGCATTACGATGTCAGACGGTAACGAAAATGCTAGCGTATATAAATTTGGCCAAATCTATACTTTACCTAGTTTATCTGGCTTTGAAGAGGGCGAGCAGTTTAGATTAAGAATAAATTTACATACTTATTTTAACGCTTCAGCAGCAGCCGACTATCCCGGTTTAGTACACTCTACAGCAACGGGTTTTACTGGCACTATGCCAGAGGCTTTTAACATATTTAGACTAAGACTTAAAATACAGTTTAGATTATCTAATACAGATGGCAACGACCATTACTTAAAGAGGGCATTAACGCAAGGCGGACAAGCCCCCGTATATGCTGACTTTGATGGGTTCAGTACTACGCCCCAATATTATACGGACCAATACGCTATCAATGAGCCTACGTGGAATACTGCCGGCTCGCAGCAAGAAGTATTTATAATCTCAGCGCCTTTCGATGGCAACGCTAGCCAGTCTATTAGTTTTTCAGAGGATATAGTAACGCCCGCTATAGGTACTATTACACACGAAGGAACTAAAATAAAAATAGATATAGACCTAATAGCACACGACGGAACTATATTAAGTGTAGCAAGTTCTGGTAATAACTATTTATTTGAAGATGCGCACAACCACAACCCTACCGCACAACTTAGATTGTTTCCGTTTGAAGGTTACGCCTCTGAAAATTTACAGACGTTTACTTCTGTTAACGATATAGACGCACGTAAAACGTTACAAGCTGAAAGCCCTAAACACATAGGAGACTTTGCTAATATGTTTGGCTCACCAAGATATTTACACTCTGGCGGCTCTTACCAAATAGAAGGAAGCACTGGCGGCTATGTTAGTCAAAATGAAAGTACCACAACTTTCCCCGCTGCTAAACTTTGCGCAGAAGAGATAGCTGCCTATTACTCTAGGCATAGAGAAAAATACGACGGTACTCTAATTAAAGTAGTACCTTCATTTTCTACTATTATAACTTACGATAATAGCTTAGTCGGTGGAGGTACGGACACTATAAAAAGTAAAATCCAAAAGCTTAGATACGTATCTGGAATAGAAGAGGCTCACGTAACACTAATAGAGTTAGATAGGGATAAGCATTTAACTAGTATAGATAGTAACGTAGTGCGCGACGATAACGGCGGATATGTGCCACCCCCAGAGCCACCAGCGCCACCTACAACGGGATTAGAAAACGCTCTTATTTCTAATATGGGCGTAGTAGTAGCGCCTTCCGTTGACGTAACGGCGGCAGCTGTAGCAAGAAATAGAAGTAGCCAAACGGGGCAGCAATTAGCTGCGATAGATGCTAACGGAGTACTACAAGAAATAACCGACGGTAGTAATGGGCATATATTAAGTACTAACGGTAGCGGGGTGTATAGCTTCGGAGCTCAGAGCTTTATATATATGCTAAGTAGCGGTAGCTTTTTAGGTTCATTAGGTAGAGAAGATAACTTTTACTTCGGTTCTACTCTCTACGGTTTCAATTCTTTCAGTTGGAATAGTGCAATTAGTAGCGCGAGTAGTATAGATGACGAATACGCTTCTAACGGTATAGTAGTTCCTTACGCTTTAACTAGGCTTATATTTAAAAGCACTATAAGAAATAGCAGTAACGCTAGAGATATAGACGTAACTATAGTTAAGGGTTCAAGACCTAATGGCTCAAGCTCAGATATTACGCTAACTTCTTTAGGTACTGGCACAGCTAATAACGATGCTGGCGTTACCCTCCATTATAACTGTGATATAGATATGACTAGTATATCTGTAGCAGCTGGCGATTTAATATTTATTTTATTTAAACGTGCCGACGGCGGTAACGTAACTACAAACGTTAACGTATCTTATAGCTTATTAGCAATAACTTAAAATGGACTTTTTAGAAAAACATAACAACAAGCACACGCTAAGTACTTTGGGCGCTAGGCCAAATGATAGCCAGCGCGACACTAAGATAAATGAAATAATCGGTAAGCTAAATGATGTATTAGCTTTACTTGCAAGCGACGAATCTAAGCTATGAATTTTAATAAGGTTATACTACATTGTAGCGCTACTAAAGAGAGCCAAGATATAGGCTTTAAAGAGATAGATAGCTGGCATAAAGCTAGAGGTTGGAAAGGCTGCGGCTATCACTATATAATTAAGCGCGACGGTACTACTCAAACGGGGAGGCCAGTAACAGAGCGCGGCGCTCATGCTAAAGGCTATAACGATTGTATAGGCGTATGCTTAGTAGGCGGTATAGATGATATAGGTAAGCCAGAAGACAACTTCACAGAAGCACAGCACAATAGTTTTTATACTTTGATGCTCTGCCTACGTATGATATTTGGCAAGGTAAAAATTAAAGGGCATTGTGATTTACCAAACGTTACTAAGGCTTGCCCTAGTTTCGATGTGGTAGAGAAGTACGGCGAAAAATTTTGTAATGAGTAAAAAGATAAAAGATACTGGACTGGGTAAATGGCTAAAAGCTAAAGCCCCAAAGATATTAGATACTGTAGGCGACTTATTACCCGATAGCGGAGGGCTAGGTATAGTTAAAAATTTACTAGATACAGAAGATTTAACAGAGCAAGCAGAGCCGTATTTATTCCAAGCCGAAGCAGAAGCAGAAGTAACTAAGCGGTGGACAAGCGACAGCCAGAATAAGTTAAGCTCTATGGTACGCCCTATTATAGTACTAAGCTCATGCTTAATATTTTTAATCTTTGCTTTACTAGATGCTTTCGATGTATTGTGTGTAAAAGATGCGTACATAAACTTACTAGAAAGTTTACTACTAACTTCTGTTGGTGGGTATTTTGTGCTTCGTAGTGCGGATAAATTTGTAAAGAAATAATGGATATTACACAGTATGAGTTGATAATGCTAGCTTTAGGCTTGGTTGGTACTGTGTTTAAGTTTCATGGCGACTATACTAAACTCAGCGTTAGAGTAAAAAATATAGAGCATGATTGTAGAGAATACAAAGAAGACGTAAAGCAACTTCTACAAGCTGTACAAGATATTAAATTATTACTTGCAAAAAATAAAGTAGAGTAGTATATTTGCCTACTGGCGTTTTGTTTGTGCGCCTTTACTTTGTGTTTTCATTGTGTTTAGGTCGGCTCTACGGGGCTGACCTTTTACATTATACATAATTAACAATAAATAGTTAATAAAGTTTTTACTTGTTTATTTGTTTACACAAGTTCTTTACTATATATTTACAACATCGTTAAACACAAAAAACTAGAAAACATGAAAACGGTTACACAATTAGAAAGAAAAATTTTAGTTCAGATTTTAAATTCAGAATATTCAGCTGATGGATTTGGGTTGTGCGGTTACATATACCACGACAGCAACGATATGAAAAAAACTAGAGGCGCTCTAAGCTCTTTAATAAAAAAAGGTATTATTGGAATAGATAATGATACAGATTTAAATGATGATTCAACTTGGTGTTTTGTTCAGCCAGAGTTTCAAAAACAAAATTCAGAATCAATTATAAACTATTCTTACACTAATATTTTATCTTAATGAAAACAGTTTACCCACAAGAGCCTATAAAAGACTTTGAGGCATGGCAAGCGTACATAGCTAAACAAGTGCTAGACGCTAAGACAGAAAGAATTATTAACCAGTTTAAGCAAGATTTAATAAAAGCTTATACTAAAAAACTGATAAAATGAGTGAAGTAAAATCACAAATTCAGCAGCTTCGTGAAAACGTAAAAACATGGAGCGCACCCGATGGTACGGTATTTCATATACATAACGTACAAATGGCAGACGGCGTACAAGGGTACGCACTAGGTAAAAGCGAAAGCGCACCGTATCAAGTAGGCGACGACGTTTTATATAGCGAAGTAAAAAAGACTGCTGATGGCTTACGCCTAAGAGTTAAAAAAGATACTGGCTACACACCTACAAACAATAGCTATAGCAATTCTAACGAAAGCGCTAAAGGCAAAAACATACAGCGCCAAAGCGCTCTAAAGATTGCTGCTTTTATGCTTGGCTCTGGTAAGTCTTTTAATGAATACCAAGACGCTGCTAACAAGTGCTTAGAGTTTTTTAAGAACGAAGCACAAGCTCCACAAGTAGAAACGCGTAACGATAATTTTAGCCCGTTCTAATGATACAAGAAAAAGTATATACCTCACTAATGATAGCTAAAGACTGCACTAGGCTATCAGCTAAAAAGTGTGGTTTTACGTTGGCTAGTCTTAAAGAAGATAATAGGCGTAGAGCGTATGCAGATATGCGCTCTATGCTTATGCACATGCTACGCAATACTACGGCGTTAAGTCTATCTGATATAGGCTATATCTTTCACCGTGACCATAGCTGCGTAATACACAACGTAAAAAAAGTAGACGACCTTTTAAGAACTGACAAAGGCTTTAAGATGAGGTACGACCAGATAAGAACGGATTTTTATAACACCTTGAAGATTTTAACTAATGAACATATCTAAATATTACCCATTAAGCTTTAGTAGTATTAAAAATTTTGCTACTAGCCCAGCTCACTTTATAGCGTATAAAAATAGAGAGCAACACGAAACGCCAGCGATGCGATTTGGTACGGCTGTTCACGCTGCTATATTAGAGCCAAGAGAATTTGCTAAAGATTATAAAGTACTAGAAGTAAGGCGAGGTACTAAAGCATATAAAGAGCTACAAGAAGCACACCCTAACGCTATATGGTTAAGCCCGTCTGAGTATAACGAGATACAAAAGATTAAAGAATCTGTAGAAGCTCACCCCGTAGCTAGCAAGATACTTAAAGACTGCATGGCCTATGAAGAAGAATTAAAAGGCTCTATAAATGGTGTACCTTTTAGAGGCTTTGCAGACGGTTTTAGCACTAAGTACTGTGTAGATTTAAAAACGTGTCAGAAGGGCGCTCCAAGAGATTTTACTAGCGATAGCTATAGACAGAAGTACCATATACAAGGCTATATATATTGTAGGCTACTAGAAGAAACTCTAGGCCACGAGATTAAAGAGCATTGGATAATAGCACTGGAAAAAACTAGCCCCTACGTAGTTACTTGTTATAAGCTTACGCCAGAGATACTAGAGAGAGGGAAGAAAGAGCTTGAAGAGCTACTTAAAAAATTTAAGACTTGGAACGGCGAAGCGACTGGCTACGACCAAGGCAGTATATTTGGCTATTTTGATTTAGACGTGCCAGCTTGGGCTATTTAAGTTATGGGTATCAATAGCAGAATAAAAGGAAAACATTGGGAGTTAAAAGCTGCTAAGATACTTGGCGAGGCTTTAGGTACTGAGCCTAAGCGTAGCAGCTACTACGGAAAGTACTATGATGATAACGGTATAGACCT
>VTLG01016808.1_pt1 | contig 16993 bp, 23 predicted proteins | sample 4694571 | NCBI WGS metagenome assembly VTLG01 (sample SAMN12604809, study PRJNA352737) | marine metagenome | biome: ENVO:00000447; feature: ENVO:00000209|ENVO:00000569|ENVO:01000036; material: ENVO:00002151; isolation source: viral sequences binned using virsorter ...
AAAATCTGGGCGAAATCACAGACATTGAGTATTTTAAAAAGAAACTGTACCGTTCACTCAACGTCCCACCCTCTAGAATGGATGGTGAAGGTGGATTTAATCTCGGAAGATCTTCTGAAATCCTCAGGGACGAACTGAAATTCACTAAGTTTGTAGGGCGTTTAAGAAAGAGATTCTCTCATTTGTTCCTTGATATGCTGAAGACTCAGCTATTATTAAAGAACATTGTGACCCCAGAAGACTGGGAAATCATGAGTGAACACATACAATTTGACTATTTGTATGACAATCACTTCTCAGAATTAAAAGAAACTGAACTGTTTACTGAAAGATTAAATGCTGCTGCACAAGCAGAACCATATGTTGGAAGGTATTTTTCTCAGGACTATGTAAGACGTAAATTACTTCGTCAGACAGAAGAAGAGATAATGGAACAAGATAAGATTATGGAGAAGGAGATTGCTGATGGTACTATTCCTGATCCAAATATGGCTATCGATCCTATGACTGGACAACCTCTAGAAGCAGGTGCAGCGTCTAATGATCTTGGAGCACCCGTTATGGAACCAGATCTAGAGTCGGACAGTAAAACAACTGAACTACCGAAGGGTGGGGAAATATAAATAAAACTGATTATCTATTTATAATTTAACACAATGGACGAATTAATGGATTTGCTTTCAACGAAGGATTCTTCTGCGAATGCAATAAGCGATAAGATCAAAGATATGCTTTATGCAAAGTCAGCTGACAAAGTTGATGGATTTAGATCCAATGTTGCAGATAGTATGTTTAATTCTCAAAATGCACCTACTCAACAAGAAGTAGATAATGCACCAGAAGTTGATGCTGAAGATGATTATAATCCTGAAAGTCCAGAGAGAGAACCAGCTCCGGTTGGCGAAGCACCTGGTCCTCAATAGCATAAATAACTAGTAAAATGAGACTATAGCCAATGGCAGCACATAAACCAGTCGGAACGGGAGCTTCTATAGCAATAGGAGCTGCATCTACTTATGTTGAATTCAAACAAGAATCCCAATATGTAAGGGTTGTTGCTGTTGGAGAAGACTGCCATGTAGCAATAGGTACTGAACCTACTGCTGGTGCAACTGATTACTATGTTCCTTCAGGAGGAACAGCAGTATTAAGTCTCGATAAGGTAAGATCTAATCGAGTTGTTGGTGTTACCACAGGTACAGGTGAAACTACTATTGATTTTGCTCAAGGAACTGGATCTCCAGTTGATGTTGGGCAATTGGTTATGCTTGATATAACTGGTAATAGTGTATTAAGTTTTGGTCCTGGTGTTGGAGTTGCTACGGCAAATGCCTGCTATGTGACCAGTATTAATAGTTCATTAGGTCAGAGTGGTTATGAAAGTACTCGTATTACAGTTGACTTTGATTCACAGGATTTAGCAGCTGCTATGCCAGCTACTTGGTCGTGGGCTCAGTTACATAAAGTAGCAAGGGTTGCGGTTATAAACGGTAGTGCTGGTACAGGTACTGCATATATTCAACAAGTTCAAACAGCAGGGGATGCCTAAATGAAACTCATTAGAGAAGAAATCGAATCAGTCGAATTTCTTGTTGAAAATAGAAACGGCAAGAAGTCGATGTATATCGAAGGTGTTTTCTTGCAAGGTAACATCAAGAACCGTAATGGTCGGATGTATCCTATGGAAACTCTCCGTAAGGAAGTTACTCGTTATAATGAGGCACATATCCAATCGGGTAGAGCACTTGGAGAACTTGGACATCCTGATGGTCCCACAGTGAACCTCGATAGAGTTTCACATAAAATCGTTTCTCTTAAGGAGAACGGTTCAAATTTCATTGGTAAAGCGAAAATTCTCGGTACACCAATGGGTAAAATTGCATCTTCATTAATTGAGGAAGGTGTTAAACTTGGTGTTTCTTCTCGTGGTATTGGTTCACTGAAACCAACTCGTGAAGGATTTAATGTTGTTGGTGAAGATTTCATGTTAGCAACTGCTGCTGATATCGTCGCTGACCCTTCTGCTCCCGATGCATTTGTTGAAGGAATTATGGAAGGAAAAGACTGGGTATGGGATGGAGGTATTCTGCGTGAGAAGTTCGCAGCAAACACTTACAAAACCATAAACACCCTTGTAGATCAAAAACAACTTGATGAGAAAAAATTGAATCTATTTAATGATTTCTTATCAAACATATAAAACTTCTAAATAAAAGTAGGTTTAATTACGAACTCGGAGAAACTTCAAATGTCTAGTGGCAAGCAATTACAAGAAATGGAAGTAGGCACTAAGCAATCCAAAACTGCCGTCAATGCGAATGCTAAAGCCGGTATGCCAATGGAGAAGCTTCCTTCCAAAGACGGTCAAGGTCTAACACCCGTCGAGGATTTAGGTGGTCCTTCACCTGATAACTATAGTCCAACAAACGATTCTGCTAAGTTAAAGGATCCTGCTGGCACTATTCTTCAGTCCGTAACAGCCGTAAACAAAGGTGCTGGTAAAGCAGAAAAAATGGCAACTCTTAAGCAAGGCGACGAAGCAGAAGTAACTGACGAACAAGAAGTCGTTGCTGAAGAACCTGCAACTGAAGAAGTTGTTGCAGAAGTTTCTGAAGAGTCTGTCGAAGAGACACCAGAACTGGACATCGAAGAAGATGTCAACGCTCTACTTGGTGGAGAAGAACTCAGTGAAGAGTTCAAGGCAAAGGCCAAGACAATCTTTGAAGCTGCCGTTAAGACTCGCGTTAGTGAGGCAAGAGCAGAGATCGAAGCAGCACATGCTGAGAAACTTGCAGAAGATCTTTCTGAAGCAAAGCAAGAACTCACACAACGTGTTGACAACTATCTTGAGTACGTCTCAGAAGAGTGGTTCAATGAAAACCAACTCGCTGTAGAACATGGACTCAAAACAGAATTGACTGAATCATTCCTAACTGGAATGAAGAGTCTCTTTGAAGAACATTATGTATCAATTCCTGACGATAAATATGATGTACTTGAGAGTATGGTAGAAAAACTTGATGACATGGAGACCAAGCTCAATGAGCAAATCGAGAAGAACATTGGTTTAAATAGGAGACTCGGAGAGTCTGTTGCCAATGGAATTCTGGAGTCTGTTTCTGATGGATTAGCGTCCACCCAGAAAGAGAAGCTCGCATCACTTTCCGAAAGTGTAGAGTTTGAAAGTGAAGAATCATATCGTGAGAAGTTAGAGGTACTTAAGGAGTCATATTTCTCCTCCAAACCTGCTACTTCAAATAAATCAGAAACACTATCAGAAGGGGTAGATAATGCCGCTCCTGAAGATGTATCCGGTTCAATGGCCGCTTACATGAACACACTTTCTAGATTTAAGAACTGAATTAAACATTAATCAAACTAAACACTAAGGTAAACCTACAATGTTCCAAACAGAACAATTGCAGGAAAAGTGGAAGCCTCTCCTAGAGTATGATGGTCTTGATGAAATCAAAGATCCTCATCGTAAAGCGGTTACCGCCGTCCTGCTAGAAAACCAAGAAAAGTTTTTAAGGGATCAGCAATCATTTGAGTCAAATGGCTCATTTATTTCTGAGCAACCTACAATGAGTGTTGGTAACACTGGATATCAATCCGGTGGTAACCAGACTCTTGCTGGTTTCGACCCTGTACTTATCAGCTTGATTCGTCGTTCAATGCCTAACTTGGTGGCATACGATCTTGCTGGTGTACAACCAATGTCCGGTCCTACTGGACTAATCTTCGCGATGCGCTCACGCTACACTGCACTCAGTGGAGAAGAGGCATTCTACGACGAAGCAAACTCTGCATTCTCTGGTAACAACAAGGGTGCCACCGATCCTGGAGAAACCAATGCCGCCTCAGGTATGGGTACTACAGGACCTCAGAGTGGAACTAACCCTGCTGTTCTTAACCCAGTTGGATCTGCTACCTCTACCGCCTACGACGTAGGACAAGGTATGGGTACAAGTGCCGCTGAATCTTTAGATGGCACCTCCAATCTGGCGTTCAACCAGATGGCATTCAGCATCGAGAAAGTAACCGTTACGGCGAAATCACGTGCTTTGAAAGCAGAGTACTCACTAGAACTCGCTCAAGACCTCAAGGCAATCCACGGTCTGAACGCAGAAGCAGAACTTGCTAACATCCTTTCTACTGAAATCCTTGCTGAAATCAACAGGGAAGTCATTAGAACAATCTATAAGGTTGCTGAGCAAGGCGCTGTTCAGAACGTCGCCCAAGCAGGTATCTTCGACCTAGACATCGACTCCAACGGTAGATGGTCAGTTGAGAAGTTCAAAGGTCTCCTATTCCAAATCGAGCGTGATGCAAACGCAATCGCACAAAGAACTCGTCGCGGAAAGGGCAACATCATCATGTGCTCTGCTGATGTAGCATCTGCATTGACCATGGCTGGTGTTCTAGACTACACCCCTGCACTCAACGCTAATCTTAACGTTGATGACACAGGTAACACCTTCGCTGGTGTTCTGCAAGGTAAGTATCGTGTATACATCGATCCTTATTCTGCTAACCTTACTGCTGCTAACGCTGCTCCTACTGGTGGTAATCAGTACTACGTTGTCGGTTACAAAGGATCTTCTCCTTACGACGCTGGTATATTCTACTGCCCATACGTTCCACTACAGATGGTACGTGCAGTTGGAGAGAACAGCTTCCAGCCTAAAATCGGATTTAAGACTCGTTACGGAATCGTATCGAACCCATTCGCTGAAGGTAAAGCAGACGGAACCAACCCTCCTGGAAACCCAGGTCGCCTTGGTGTTAACTCTAACCGCTATTACAGACGTGTTGCAGTTAAGAACCTAATGTAAAAAGAAGATGGTACATATCCATCGGTTACATTTCAAAGGACCTCTTCGGAGGTCCTTTTTTTTATCTAAATAGAAATAGTAATGGAGTATTCAATGGCAAAGAATGCACAGACTCAATCCGCGATAGAAGGATTGATGGCGGAATGTACTAGTCTTGATGGGCGAGTAACAAAACTTGAAAAGGAAGCCCAAAATATTGGTCAACCTGATGAGTCAACCGACGAAGAATTTAATGAATTTTCTGAATTAATTGGTGGTCATTCAAGTCAGATAACTCAAATATGTGAGAATCAGCAGAGTATTCAAACTGAAATTTCTAAGATTCAAACAGCACTCCAGAAAAACGGTATCCACATATAACTATGTTCTGTAAAAATAGGATGAGTCAAGAAGACCGTCAAAAATTTAAACTTAAAATGCTTCATCGTTATGAGGATGCATTGGAAGTAAGACTTGCTGGAATTAAAGCAGCAAAGGAAAAACTTGAGGAACAAATGTCAAGAGAAGAATCCTAATGGAGAAGGGAGAAGACGACCAAGGAAGAACGTTTTTAAGAATAGATTGGAATGTCCACGATGTTCGTCTTCTTAACAATGCCCTGGCTTTTTATGATGAAAAATGGATTGAGCATCAGGCAGAGGGTACTCAAAGGAATACTGGTGAGCAAGAACATATTAAGAATATAAGGAAGACTTTAAATTCTTTAATTCTGGAAAATACATTCTATGAAATGGAATCTAAATAATTAAGTGGAGACCTGCGAGAACTAATGGCAACAACATATACTACAGGAAGAGCAACTCCTATAACGAATAGAAACTTTCTTTCACCTGTTGGGTTTAAATTTACCCTGGACAGAGCAAAGAAGGTATCGTTTTTTTGTAACCAAGCAAATATTCCTGATATAACTCTTGGAGTTGCAGAACAACCAACTTGGTTAAAAGATCTCCCAGTTCCGGGTGATAAACTCCAATTTGGTGATTTAAATCTAAGGTTTATGGTTGATGAGGATCTTGGAAATTATATGCAAATACAACACTGGATGCGTGGTTTGGGATATCCAGAAGATATGAAAGAATTTAGTGATTTGGAAAGTGAGCAGACAATGCCTTCTAACTTTGGGCAAGAAGGAGATAACATATATTCTGACGGAACCCTACAAATTTTAAATAGTAGTCTTGTACCAAATTTTCAAGTAGTATTTAAAGATCTATTTCCATACTCCTTGACAACTTTAAGTTTTGATGCTACAGATACAGATATAGAATACTTTACAGCAGACGTGAGTTTCAAGTATACTATATACAACCTAACTGATTTGGAGAACAATCCGCTTGGCTGTTGATCTTGAAGTGATTCAAGAGATGTGGGAGAAAGATTCAAAAATAGATCGTGATAATCTACATGAAGAGTCATTAAATATCCCCTCTCTACATGCAAAATATTTTTCATTATATAATACTATATTCCTCCTGAGAAAGAAAGCAGAACAGCAGAGGAAGAATATCCGTCATGAACGGTATGAGTATTTTAGTGGGAAAGCAGACCCAGAAGTTTATGTAAAAGATCCCTTTGGTAAAAAGATTAGGGATAAAGATACAATGACAAAGTATCTTGATGCAGATGAGAAACTTTCCAATTCCTCGCTAAAAATTGATTATTATGATACAATGTTAGTATACTTGGAAAGTATTCTTAAAGTGATACAGAACCGAACATATCAAATTAAAAATGCTATTGAGTTTATGAGATTTCAAAGTGGTTTGGGATGAATATTAATGCGGTTACACTTTTCTCATCCCCTTTAATAACTTTAGAAGTTGAAGAAAATACTGATAAATTAATAGAATATTCTTACGAGTTTATAAAAACAGGATCCCACCATAAGACTTATTCCACTAAAGATAATCGAATACTACGGAAATTTCCTAAGATAGAAAAAATCTTATTAAATTATTTTAATAAGATTGCTACAGAGGTTTTTAAATATAATGAGACTTTTAAAATTTCAACTTCGTGGGTGACAAAAACAGATGATAATTATTCACAATTTCATAATCATAAACATAGTTTCTATAGTGGAGTTTATTATTTTGAAGATTATCCTGATAACAGTGGACGACTACAATTTAAAAATCCGATAGGTTCTTATTCAGATTTTCATCTGATTCCTAAAGAATGGAATTTTATGAATAGTGATGTATGGAGTGAAGTACCCCAGAAAAATAAGTTAGTATTTTTTCCAAGTTATATAGAACATCGAGTAGTAGATAATGAACATACTGGAAGACGTTCACTTGCATTTAATATTGTTCCTACAGGGGAATATGGTCATGGAGATTCTACATATAATACATCTTGGTTTAGGTAAATAAATACCCATAGATGCATGGGTTAAGTGATTGATACTTCAGCCAATGTTGTTATTGGTAAAGCGAATGAAGTCTTTTTAAAGATTAATGCGGAACCACATATTGAATATGAATTAAGAGACCACTTCACTTTTGAAGTTGAGGGTGCAAAGTTTATGCCTCAATATCGAAAGAGAAATTGGAATGGAGAAATACATTTATTTGATTTAAGATCTAAAAGAATATATGTTGGTCTGTTAGATAAAATTATTGCTTTTTGTGAGAGGCATAATTATACATATAAATTTGTAGATAATGAATACTACGGTCCTCCATTTGAAATAAACAAAGAGATATCATATGAAGGTGTCAAGGATTATATGACATCTATTTGCAATCATCAACCAAGGAAATACCAAGTTCAGGGAGTATACGATGCCTTAAGACATAATAGAAAGCTATTGATATCACCCACTGCTTCAGGCAAATCGTTGATGATCTACGCTCTCGTAAGGTACTATGTAGCGAAAGGGCAAAAAATACTTTTAGTCGTTCCCACGACATCTCTCGTAGAACAGATGTATAAGGACTTTTTTGATTATGGTTGGGATGCAGATTCATATTGTCACCGTATATATTCTGGAAAAGAGAAAACAAATGAATTCCCTGTTACTATAACCACTTGGCAATCTGTATATAAATTAGATCGCAAGTTCTTTGTTGATTATGATGTAGTCATAGGCGATGAGGCTCACTTGTTTAAAAGTAAGTCCCTTATATCTATAATGTCAAAATTAGAACATGCAAAATATAGATATGGATTCACCGGTACATTAGATGGTACTCAAACACATAAGTGGGTATTAGAAGGATTATTTGGACCATCATACAAATTAGTTAATACAAAAGATTTGCAGGAAGCAGGTCATCTTTCTCAGTTAGATATTCAATGTTTAGTCTTAAAACATTCTCCTCAGAAATTTGAAACATATCCAGATGAAATTGAATATTTAATTAGTCATGAACAAAGAAATAATTTTATAAAGAATCTGGCATTAGATCTTAAAGGTAATACTCTTATTTTATACAGTAGAGTAGAAACTCATGGAGCAGTCCTTTATGATTTGATAAATAATTCTAAGCAGTCGGACCATCAAGTATTTTTTGTTCACGGCGGTGTTGATGCTCAAAAAAGAGAGCAAGTTAGAGAAATTACCGAACAGGAGAATCATGCAATTATTGTCGCGTCCTATGGGACTTTTAGCACTGGGATTAATATTAAGCGGTTGCACAACATTATTTTTGCCAGCCCCTCCAAGTCCAGAATTAGAAATCTCCAGTCCATCGGTAGAGTCCTTAGAAAAGGAGCAAACAAAGTAAAAGCAATTCTATATGATATTGCTGATGACTGCACACATAACTCACGCAGAAATTACACTTTAAATCATTTCATTGAACGAATTAAAATCTACAACGAAGAAAATTTTAATTATGAAATAATTACAATACAATTAAGGAAATAATATGGAAGACGATTTTTATGCAACACTAAAATTTAAATCAGGGGAAGAGGTATTTGCTAAAGTCGCTGCCTCTGAAGAAGAAGATAGAACAATGTTAGTTGTACATAATCCCATTATAGTCGCTGAGATTAAAGGAAGAAATGGTCTTATGGGATATAAAGTAGAACCGTGGTTAAAAACCACACGAGATGATATGTTTATTATTAATTTAGCTGATGTTCTTACTCTTTCAGAATCTGAAGATGTGGAAATGATTATGATGCATCAAAATTTTGTTAGAGATTCTGAAAAAGATGGTTCAAATAAATCAAAACTTAATAGGAGAATGGGACATTTAGGTACTGTTAATGATACTAAAGAAATATTAGAAAAATTATTTAAGTTAGATAAACCTCATCAACCCTAACACTCTACTAAGTCATAGTTAACAATACATCTGATATTATCGATAGGTTGTTCTGCAGTATGATAATAAGATCCATCAAATAGAACTACTCTACCTTGTTTTGGAGTAACTCTTTTTTGTATTGTATACTTATCATGTTTCTTAAAAAATCTGTTATTAGATGTTGCTTGTTCATTATATAATATAGTATCCCCGTCACTATCACACACATAATATAACATTACAAAATGATCAATAAAATAACCATCAGCAGTATCGACATGAGGTGTATCTGCTCTCGGTCCTTTAAATTTAGAAGGTAATTGTAAAAATGATCTACCTTTCATAATGCTCACATTTGTCTTATCTATGGCAAGACAAGAATTTTGTACTAAGGAAACAAATAATTCATGAAACACACTATCGACAGATCCACCAATTTCACCATCATTACAATTAACATATCCATGAAAGAAAGCTGGTCTCTTTTGTGAATTAGAATCTCCTTCTTTTGTTACATCATCAGTGAAATACCACGGAAAATAAAAACCTTTATATTTTTCGTTCGATATTAAAATATTTTTAATTTTTTCTTGATACTCTAAATCTATTAGATCATCAAATATTAAAATTTTATCTTTCATAAATCAAAGTAATATTCTTATATATCCTCATTAACCTCCACAAAGGTATTCTACTGTCACTCTGTCACCTTGTCAACTGTAAGTAGAGATGTTATAATCTCTACATAATAGTGATAATGACTCATGGCGATACAACCTGGTATGACTAGAAGAAAAGCAAGGTCTGAACACTATGTTAACAATAAAGAGTTTCTTCATGCTTTAATTAAATATCGGGAAGATGTTGAAATTGCCAAATTAAAAGATAAGCCTAAACCAGTTATACCTAGGTATATTGGTGATTGTTTTCTAAAGATAGCGAATCACTTATCATTTAAACCCAATTTTGTTAACTACATGTTCAAGGAGGACATGATCTCTGATGGAATCGAAAATTGCGTTCAATACATACATAATTTTAATCCTGAGAAATCCCAGAATCCTTTTGCTTACTTTACGCAAATTATACATTACGCATTTCTCCGCAGAATACAAAGAGAAAAACGTCAATTAGAAATTAAGAATAAGATTATTGAAAGATCTGGTTATTCGGAAGTTTTTGATGACAATAATCAGATTGACGGATCTACTTATTCAGATTATAATCAAATTAAGGATAACGTTCATTCCAAACTGCGTAATTAATGAAGGTCGCTATAATTACAGATCAGCATTTTGGGTGCCGTAAAAATTCAAAGTTATTTCATGATTACTTTCTGAAGTTTTATAATGATGTCTTTTTTCCGGTTCTTTACTCAGAGGGTATTGAGACCATTATTGACATGGGCGATACCTTCGACAGCCGTAAAGGTATTGACTTTGCCGCTTTATCCTGGGCAAAGGATAACTATTACGATAAACTAAAGGAGATGGGTATAACTGTCCACACAGTGGTGGGCAACCATACTGCTTATTATAAGAATACTAATAATGTAAATGCTGTAGATTTATTATTGCGTGAGTATGATAATGTAAAGGTATATTCAGAAGCAACAGAAATTAAGTTGGGAGATTTAGGGGTCCTTCTTGTACCTTGGATTTGTTCTGAGAATGAAGAGAGGACTTTTAAAACTATTAAGAAGTCCAAATCCAATGTGGCAATGGGTCATTTGGAATTGAATGGTTTCCAGGTCAATACTCAGATTGTAATGGATCATTCTTTTGATCCTACTGCATTCCAGAAATTTGAACGTGTCTTCTCAGGACATTATCATACTAGATCAAATGATGGAAAGGTATTTTATCTTGGGAATCCTTATGAGATGTATTGGACTGATGTGGAAGATACTAGAGGATTTACTATTTTTGATACTGAGACTTTAGAACATACATCAATTAATAACCCTTATCGTATGTTTTATAAAATTTATTATGAGGATACTAATTACCAGACTTTTGATACTAGAGAGTATGAGAATAAGATTGTGAAACTTATTGTTCGGAAGAAGACGGATAATAAAAAGTTTGACAAATTCGTAGATAAACTCTATTCTACTGGAATATCCGAACTCAAGGTTGTTGAGAATTTTGATTTTGGAGGGTGGTATGATAAGGAAAATTCGGAAGATTATGAGAGTGAGGATACTATGACCATCCTTAATAGATATATTGAGGAAGCTGATATTACCTTAGACAAGTCCATCGTTCAAAAAATGATGCAAGAGGTGTATCAGGAGGCATGTGAGTTGGTTTAATGTACATTCTAACTGTCGGGGGTAAAGAAAACGATGGAGCATACTCAGTTATCGATGATGATGGAGAACATATACTTTATTTGTTTGAAGGAGAAGATGATGCTATTCGTTATGCTTTAATGTTAGAAGATGAAGGGAGTCCTGAAATGCATGTAATTGAAGTGGAAGATGATATAATGTTAAAGACCTGTGAAATTCATGATTATAAGTATGCAGTAATTTCTACTAATGACATTGTAATACCGCCTTCTCACCATGATTTTGTTTGAAAAGGTTCGCTGGAAAAACTTTTTAAGTACTGGCAACCAATATACTGAAGTTAATCTCACCTCTGACGGGACAACATTGATTGTCGGGAATAATGGTGCCGGTAAGAGTACTGTTCTAGATGCTTTAACTTTTAGTTTATTTGGTAAGCCATTTCGTAAGATCAATAAACCTCAATTAATAAATTCTACTAATGAGAAGGATTGTAAGGTTGAAGTTGATTTTAATATTAATGCTATTGAATGGAAGATAGTAAGAGGTATAAAACCAAATATCTTTGAGATTCATAGAAATGGTAAGGTTCTAGATCAGTTTTCTAATGCAGTAGATCAGCAAAAATGGTTAGAACAGAATGTTCTAAAGATGAATTATAAGTCTTTTACTCAGATTGTTATCCTGGGTTCAAGTTCTTTTGTGCCATTTATGCAATTGACTTCTAATCATCGCAGAGAAGTCATTGAAGATCTTTTAGACATTAAGATTTTTTCTTCGATGAATAATATCATTAAGGAGAAGAGTAGATCTCTTAAAGAAGAAATTAAAGTTCTTTCTCTTAAAAAAGAATCTCTTAGTGATAAAGTTAAGATGCAAGAGAAATTTATTGAGAAGGTAGCGAATAGAAGTAAGAGTGATATTGAAGAAAAGAATGGTAAGATTAAAACCTTACAGGTTGAAGTTGATACTCATATGGAGCATAATGAGTTAACAGATGCTAACATTGCTGATTTGATGAAACAGCAAGAAGAAGTAACAGGTGCTACAGAAAAACTTCGCACTCTTGGTGGTTTAAAGGGGAAGATCTCTAATAAGGTAGCAACTATTACTAAAGAGCATAAGTTCTTTACAGACAATGTAACATGCCCTACATGTACTCAGCCAATTGAGGAGGAGTTCAGAATAAATAAAATTACAGACGCTCAATCTAAAGCAAAGGAGTTGCAATCTGGTTACAAAGAACTAGAACAAGCAATTAAAAACGAAGAAGAGCGAGAGCGTCACTTCACTGCCCTATCGAAGGAGATTACTAAACTAACGCATGGCATTTCTAAAAATAATACAAAAATATCTGGTTGTCAAAAACAAATCAGAGATCTTGAATCGGAAATTCAAACAGTTACCGAACAACTTGCAAACAGAAATACTGAGCATGACAAGTTAGCAACCTTCCAGGACAATTTAAAAACTACATACGACGACTTATCTTCACGTAAGGACACGATTAACTATTACGATTTTTCGTATGGTTTACTTAGAGACGGTGGAGTTAAATCTAAAATCATCAAGAAGTATCTACCGCTGATAAATCAGCAAGTAAACCGTTATCTACAGATGATGGATTTTTACATTAACTTTACTCTTGATGAGGAGTTTAACGAAACCGTACAGTCCCCAATTCATGAGGATTTTTCTTATGCTTCTTTTTCAGAAGGAGAGAAATTGAGAATTGATTTAGCACTTTTGTTTACATGGAGAGAAGTTGCTAGAATGAAGAATTCTGTCAATACTAATCTTCTTATTATGGATGAGGTATTTGATAGTTCATTGGATGGTCTGGGAACATATGAATTTATTAAAATCATTAAATATGTTATACAGGATGCAAATATTTTTATTATATCCCATAAGACCGGGATGGATGACAAATTTGATAGTGTCCTAAGGTTTGAGAAAGTCAAAGGATTTTCACGTATAATGCCATGAGTGAAGAGGTAGGAGATGATCCCAGTGCTGGAATAGGTACAACCTGTCAGCGAGGGACTAACCCAGCAGTTTTAAACCCTGTTGGAATTGCCGATTCTACTGCTTATAATGTTGGGCAAGGAGCACCAACTTCAACTTTCGAGTAGGACAATGACCACCCCAAACTGGCAACACAATTCGGGTAAGCCACCGAAACGAAAACTTAAACCACAAGCACTACGTGCTGCAAAAGAAAGGCGTAGACACCTGATAAACCGTCTACTTACCCGCCAAACCAGGCGGGTTTCGTCGTATTATGGCCACATAACAAACAAAAGCAATGGCAGTCCGGCAAGAAATCAAATCTCAATTAGCAAAATTGCTTGCTACTGAGGATCTTATTGTAGAGCACAAAAAGGTTCCTAGTGCTCAGTTTAACGTCCGTACAAGGGTGTTGATTCTCCCTCTATGGGAAAAGGCAAGTAGTGAAGTATATGACATGTTAGTGGGTCATGAGGTGGGACATGCTCTCTTTACACCCGATGAAGATTGGTGGTTGGAGCATGATATTCCTCAGACTTTTGTTAATGTGGTAGAGGATGCAAGAATTGAAAAATTGATGAAGCGTAAATATATGGGACTTGCCAAAAGTTTCTATAAAGGATATAGTGAACTTCATGATAAAGATTTTTTTGAGGTAGATGGTGAAGATCTTAGTGATTTTAATCTTGCTGATCGGGCTAATCTATATTTCAAGATTGGTTCGCTCCTTTCTATATCTTTTTCGTCTACTGAAAAACCGATTATCGATTTAATTCAAAATGCCGAGACCTTTACTGACACCATCGCAGCAGCAGAAGCGTTATATAATTTCTGCAAGCAGGAGGAGGAAGAGGACTCCCAAGAAATGGCAGTGGAAGCAAAACAAGATGCTCTCACTGATCTTGAAAATTCTGGGAATTTCGGTATTAACGATGCTGGCGATAATACTTCTCCCATTTCTGACACTGATCGCAATTCTGATGTGGAAGATAGGAGCGATAGTATTGATAGTTCTTCTGGGATGGATGATCTTGGTGATTCTCTAGAACCAGAAGTCAGAACTGCTGATGCATTGGAGAGTAAATTAAAGGATTTAATTAATTCTGATGGAGTTGAGAATGAATATATAGAGGTCCCAACGGTTAACTTGGGTACTATCATTGCTTCTAATGAAGATGTCCATAAGGAGATTGATGCTTGTTATGGGTATCAACAAATGAAACGTGATACTAGACAAGTGGATGGAGTATTACCAGAACTTCTTTATCTTTATCCTGAGGATTTATTTGGAGAAGTTGATGGTGATTTTCATAAATTTAAGAAGGACGCACAAAAGGAGGTCAACTACCTTGTCAAAGAATTTGAGTGTAGGAAATCAGCTAGTGCTTATGCTCGTGCTACTACAAATCGTACTGGGGTTCTCGATACAACGAAGCTTCAGACATATAGATTCAATGAAGACCTTTTTAAGAAGGTTAGTGTCATTCCTGACGGGAAAAACCATGGACTAGTATTTGTATTAGACTGGTCTGGTTCAATGCAGTATGTATTGGAAGATACTTTAAAGCAACTTTATAATCTTATTTGGTTCTGTAGGAAAGTACAGATTCCTTTTGAGGTCTATGCTTTTACTAATGAGTGGAGAAGGAGAGGGGAATATGACTGGGAGAATGGTAATCAGTACGTTACTAAACTTACACCTCATTATGAAGCAAAGCAAGGACTCTTTGCAGTTGAAGATGAATTTTCTTTAATGAATCTTTTTAGCAGTAAGACTAATGCAGCGACATTGCAACACCAAATGATTAATATTTGGAGAATTGCATCAGCGTTTGGTAGAAGTTTTGGAGTTCATTATCAAAATCCTCATAGATTAACTCTTTCAGGAACTCCTTTAAATGAGGCTCTTATTTCTCTTCATCAAATTCTTCCACGATTCCAAAAAGAGAATGGAGTTGAGAAGGTACAGTGTATTGTATTGACTGATGGAGAAGCAAATAGTATTCCTTATCATAAAGAAGTACAACGTCATTGGGAGGATAAACCTTATTTGGGAACTCGTAATCCAAATCCTAATCATACCTTTTTACGTGATAAGAAAATTGGTAGAGTATATAAGTTTGGGTATAGATGGCATGAATTTACTGATGTTATTATAAAGAATTTAAAGGATAAATTCCCATCTACAAATTTTATTGGTATTCGGGTTCTTGCTAATCGTGATGCTAAATCTTTTATTAGAATGCATCAAGGAGAAGATGAGAAACTGATGAGTGATTGGAGAAAGAATAAGAGTTTTAGTATTAAAAAATCTGGGTATGATGCATACTTTGGACTTTCTGCTAATTCTCTTTCTCAGGATACTGAGTTTGATGTTGATCAGGGTGCAACAAAGGCAAGAATTAAATCTGCTTTTGTTAAGTCTCTTAAGACTAAGAAACTAAATAAAAAGGTCCTTAGTGAATTTATTGAGTTAGTAGCATGACTAAAGAATGGGTTAAAGAAATTCCCAATTGGGAAAACGAATATTTAAACATGGAAGATGTTGAAATCACTAAGAGGCAAAGGGAAATCCTTGAGGGTTCTCCCTTGAAATCTAATGAAGGTATGCTTTTTGGTGGGATGTACTCTAACTGGAAAAGGATAAAGGGATATGAGTAAAGATGTCCCTTATGACGATTCAAATTGGAGAGAAGAATATAAGGGTTATACCTCTAGCAGGTATGAACTGGATATTCTTGAGAATGGACCTAGGAGTCTTGCACAAGCTTGGATGCTTGGTGCTTTACATAATAAGTGGAAGAAGATGAAAGGTATTACAGAACCTGATCCACCTGATTGCCAGTCTTCCTTAAAAGAGTGGGAAGCAATTGTGAAGAAGTATGAAGATAAGTGAACAACTGAATGTGTCAATAGATTACCATCCATATCATCAATCTTTAAATAAAAAGTTGTTAAAGGATGAATCGGTTGCTAATTATCATGTAGATGAAGTTAAGCATGGAGATACTGCATTATTTTCTTCTGCTCGTACTACTTCTAAAAATATTGATTTAGTATCTTCTTGGGTACAGAGTTTAATTTATAAACATTATCCATACTTGAATGATTCTTATCATAATGATCAACTCCCTCAACCTCGTACTTGGCCTAGATGGTTTGTTAGATACAGGGTAGGTGATGAAACCAAACCTCATAATCATTTTCCAGGTCTTTTAAGTTGGGTTTATTTTGTTAAATGTCCTAAAGGATCTTCTCCTTTAATTTTTACTAATAGTGGAAAGAGAATCAAAGCAGAAGAAGGTAAAGTTGTAATTTTTCCTGCTATAGCAAATCATCATGTTCCTAAGAATAGATGTGATGGTAGAATTGCATTGGCAGGAAATGTGGATGTCAATTTAAAAAGTGTCCACTCCTTTAAATAAATTGTTTTGTATGCGTTATACTAGCCATATTGAAACAAACGCATCATGTTCGAGATTAAAATGACCCGTGAAGAAATTATTGATGGTTTGAGAAGGAACTACGGAACTGAATTCACTGCTGCTGATGTGAAGGGGTTCTGTGCAATGAATGACATTGCTTATCAGACT
>VTLG01001171.1_pt1 | contig 16991 bp, 12 predicted proteins | sample 4694571 | NCBI WGS metagenome assembly VTLG01 (sample SAMN12604809, study PRJNA352737) | marine metagenome | biome: ENVO:00000447; feature: ENVO:00000209|ENVO:00000569|ENVO:01000036; material: ENVO:00002151; isolation source: viral sequences binned using virsorter ...
AGGAGTTCCCGTAGAAGCATATATTGATCAATTAGTAGATACTAAAATAGTTGGATTGACTTCAGGTGTAACAGCAGTTATTGATAAAGTTTTAAAAGCTGAAGATTCTATAAAAGATAATTTAACTCTATATGTTAAGTATCATTCTGCAGATATTGCAACTAATGAGGTTGCTACATTTGGTGATGGTGAACTTTTAGCAGCTTCTACTGATATTACTTCTGGTCCATTAAATAGTGCATTTATTCCTTCAGGAGAATCTTTTGCGTCAACTATTTCAACTAATGCAACATCCTATGGAACTTCTTATCAAATATCTGAAGGGGTATATTTTATAAGAGGTAGTTTTGTAAATGTTCCTGCGGATAAACTTATTGTTAGTCAATATACAAATGTCCCTACTGGAAGGATTGGTCTTAAAGTTACTGAAGAGACTATCAATTCTGATGAGGATCCAAATTTAACTGATAATTCAAAAGGATTTAATAATTATGCTGCACCAGGTGCAGATAGATTAAAGATTACTTGCACCTTAATGTTTAAGGAAGCGGGTGATTATAATGATGATAATTTTGTTCAATTAGCAGAAGTTAGAGAAGGTGGATTGATATCAGATACAGCAACCACTGAATATAATATACTTGCTGATGAACTTGCTAGAAGGACATACGCAGAATCTGGAGATTATACTGTTAGACCATTTAAGGTTAGATTTAGAAATTCTTTAAATAATGGAATCAATAATGATGGTATATGGAATTCTGGGCAATCTACTAATGATGGAGCTTTAGCAAGTGATGATCTTGGAGTATATCAAGTTTCTTGTGGAAAGGCATTTGTAAAAGGATATGAAATTGAGAAAATTTCAACTACTTTTAAAGATATTGATAAACCAAGAACAACTAAAACATTAAAAGGTCAAGCAATAAATTATAATACAGGAGCTACTATTACTGTTAATAGGGTTAGTGGTGCTCCTATTATTGGTGTCGGTAATACTTATGTTTTGAGTTTAAGGGATCAAAAGGTTGGTATTGCTAGTTATACTGCACCTGGTAGTGAAATTGGTCTTGCTAGAGTTTATGATGCTGCCTTAGAATCAGGATCCTATAGTACAACAAATTCTAATGTAAACCAGTGGGATGTTTCTTTATACGATATACAAACATATACAACGGTAACTTTAAATCAAGCTATTACATTAAATCTTCCAACATATGTAAAGGGTAAGTATAGTGGTGCTACTGGTTTCCTAAGAGATGCAACCACTACTGATGCATTAACTCTTTATGAAACTTCTGGAACTTTTGTTAAAAATGAACCATTTGAATTTAATGGTATAGAAAATAGCAGAGTTGCTGTTGCTGTTACTTCTTATGGTATGGGAGATGTTAAATCTCTTTATGCAGGGCCTGGAATAGGAACAATTGGTTATGCTGTAACATTTACTGGTGATACTCTTCAGAGAAATGAATGGGTTATTGGAGATTCTGTTATTACTGAGGTTAATGGAACTACAGGATTAAGTACTATTACTAGTGGTAATCCACAATTCCCAGGAGTTTTAAAGAAAGGTAATATCCTTAAATTTGATGGATTGAATAATAACGATTCTACTTATGTAAGAGTTGTAAGTGTTGGTACTAATGAGATTAGTGTAACTGGGGTTACTACTATTAGTGGTGTTGCGGAAGGAGAGTTACCAAAAGCTGGAAATGTTGGTGTTTCTTCCAATTTATTGGGAGCTGGAAATGGTGGATTATGGTCTTTCCAGACATCAGATTTAACACTTGTTACAACTGATTTTGCTAAAGAATTAGATAATACCTTATATACAAGAATGCCAAAAAGTATGATCTCAGATGTAGATCTTACTGATGCTTATATTAGAATTAGAAAGACTCAAGAAGTTACTATTGATGGAGCTACAGATTCATTAACTTCTGTTGTTACTGCTGGAACAAATGAAACTTTCTTACCTTATGATGAGGAAAGATATTCATTAATCAGATATAATGATGGTGTTACTGAAGTACTTAATGCTAGTAAGTTTAATTTCAATGCAGGAATGACAACACTGCAGATTGAAGGTGTAGGTAGTGATATAGGTAGTACAACTCAAAAAGCAACATTAGTAACTACTTTATCTAAATCTCAAGTAAAAGCAAAGATAAAGAGAAAGGATAGAGTTAATACTCTTGTTCTTGATAAGTCTAAACTTGTTGGATCTGGTATTGGTGCAACAACTTTAAATGATGGTTTGGATTATAATGCGAAGTATCCTTATGGAACTAGAGTTCAGGACGATAAAATATCTTTAAATACCCCTGATATTCTCTATATTTTAGGTGTTTTTGAATCAACTGATACATCAGAAGCTTCTGCTCCTAAATTAACACTATCTTCAATTGATGGTGCTACAGGTAAAACTGGAGATTTGGTAATTGGAGAGGATGTTATAGGTGAAGAATCTGGTACAATTGCAGTATATGCAGAGAAATTAAGTGATAGTCAGATCTCTTATACCTTAAGGAATGAATCTCAATTTAAAGAAGGTGAAACTGTTAGGTTTACTGAATCAAATGTTAAAGCTATTATAACAACTATTACTGAACCAAGCATGGATATTGGTGCTAGTTTTACGTTTAATAATGGTCAAACAGGAACTTTTTATAATTATGGATGTCTTAATAGAAGGAATAAGGCTAAAGCACCTGTTAAACAGTTAAAAGTTTATTTCACCAATGCATATTATGATAGTTCAGATGATGGTGATATTACCACTAAGAATTCTTATGATAGTTTTAACTATACTGATGAAATTCCTACAGTTCAGGGTATTAGAAATACTGATATAATTGATATTAGACCAAGAGTTTCTAATTATAGTATATCAGCAACTAATAATAGATCTCCATTGGAATTTTTGGGAAGATCTTTTAATCAAAGTGGTAACTCTACTGCTAATATCTTAGCATCTGATGAAGCAATTAATTCAAATTATTCATTCTATTTGGGTAGGATAGATAGAATTTATGTTACTAAGAATGGAAAAATTGAAGTTGTAAAAGGTACTCCTTCTGAGAACCCAGAATTACCTATTCCTTTAGATAATGGGTTAGAAATTGCTACTGCTCAACTTCCACCATATCTTTTAGCTGCTGAACAAGCAATCTTATCTTTCTTAAAGCATAAGAGATATAGGATGAAAGATATTAGAAAATTAGAGAAAAGAATTCAAAATTTAGAATATTATACTTCTTTGTCTATTTTGGAGACTTCAACTGAGAATATGTTCATTCCAGATGCTAATGGATTGAATAAATTTAAGTCTGGATTCTTTGTTGATAATTTTACTAATTGGAAAGCACAAGAAGTTAGATCTCAACTTAAAAATAGTGTAGATAGTACTAATCAAGAAGCTAGAGCAAGTCATTATACCAATGCAGTTGACTTGCAGATTGGACCTGTAGAAGGAGATAGAAGTACTCTTGTTTATCCACCAACACCTGAAGGAGAAGGTATTAAAAGAACTGGAGATATTATTACTTTAGATTATGAAGAAGTGGTATGGCAACAACAACCTTTTGGTACACGTAGTGAGTCTATTACACCTTTCTTGGTAAGTCTATGGAAAGGTATGATTGAATTAACTCCAGCAACAGATACTTGGGTTGATACGGTCAGACTTGAAGCTCAAACAATTCAAGTAGAAGGTGATTTTGCACATACTGTTGATGTTGCTGCAAGAGAATTTGGTGGATGGGATCCTCAAACTGGTTTAACTCCTCAAGTTTGGAATGGTTGGGAGACTGTTTGGACTGGAACGGATCATATAAGTAGAACAGAAAATAGAACTGAATCTAGTAGTAATACTTGGACTGAAACAACCAGTGATGGTGAACAATTTACCACTACTTCACATACATCTACCCATACACAGGTATTCCAAGATACTTATACAGATAATTATTTGACTGGTTATGATTGGAGAGATGGTAAGCAAGCACTTATTACAGAAAGATGGGATAATCATTCTATTGGTGACAGAACCATTAGTGAAGAAGTTAGTCCCTTTATGCGTTCTAGAAATATTGCTATTGATGGTAGAGGATTTAAACCAATAACTAGACTTTATTCTTTCTTTGATAGTCAGGCAGTTAGTGCTTATGTAGTTCCTAAGTTATTGGAAATTGAAATGACTACAGGTACTTTCCAAGTTGGAGAGACTGTTGTTGGAGAAGTTCAACGAACAACAACTGGTGGTGTATCTAATACTTTCTCAGTAATTCAATTTAGAGCAGCACAAACGAATCATAAAGAAGGGCCTTATAATGCTCCTACGAGAATATATGCTGCTAACCCATATACTTCTTCTGTTGGACCTACACAATTAGAAGTATATTCTGGACTTCCAGGATCAATGTCACTTGAAGGTGGTACAACTGTAGTTCCTGCATCATATTCTTCAACTTCTACTATATTAAATGTTGATACCATATCAATGGCAAACCAACCACAAGGTGATTATTATGGTTGGGTTGAAAGTGGAATGGTATTAAGAGGTCAAACTTCAGGTGCTCAAGCTAAGATTGTTAATCATAGATTAGTTGCTGATTATGCATCTTCAGCATTAGGAAGTTTCTTTATTCCAGATCCAAATAATGCTATGAATCCAAAATGGACATCTGGAGTACAAACATTTACTTTAACTGATAATATTGATAATAATCAAGGTGAGGCACAAACTCTTGGTGAGCAAAATTATGAATCCTCTGGAACTATTGAAACTGTCCAAGAACAGATAATTTCTGTAAGAAATGCAAATTACAATACTATTGAACTATATGAAGATAGAGCTGCTAGACAATACGTTGGAACAGATGTTAATACTGTTCTAGTATCAGAAAGTAGTGGAACTTCAAGTGACATAGTTGATCAGTGGTGGGAAGATGATGGTGACCCATTAGCACAATCTTTCTCTGTAGAAGAACCTACAGGAGTTTTTGTGACTAGTTGTGATGTTTATTTTGAAACAGTTTCTGAAGAGAATTTACCTGCTATCTTTGAACTTCGTACAATGAATGCTGGTGTTCCAACAACTAAGATATTACCATTCTCACAAGTCTTTAAAGATCCTGATGAAATTACAACATCAGCTGATGGTAGTGTTGCAACCAAATTTACTTTCAAAGCACCTGTTTACCTAGAAGGAGGAACAGAATATGCTGTTGTTATGAGATCTCAATCTAATAAGTATAAGGTCTTTATTTCAAGAGTTGGAGAAAATGATCTTATAAGTGATGAATTTGTTACTCAACAACCATTTATGGGATCTCTCTTTAAATCTCAAAACGGTTCAACATGGGATCCAAGTCAATGGGAAGATCTTAAGTTTAAACTTAATAGAGCGAAATTTGAGTCAACAGGAAGTTTACAGGTTTATAGTCCTATTCTTTCTGAAGGTAATAAGCAAGTTCCTACATTAATGCCCGATTCTATTAATTTACAATCTAGGGAAATTAGAGTTGGTTTAGGAACAACATTGGCTGGAAATACTCAATTACATGAAGGAGTTACAGTTTCTCAGACAGGTTCAAATGCAACTGGTAATTTAGTTGGATTTGCGGGTAGTCTTGCTCTAGCATCCATGAATGTAATTAATGCTGGATATGGATATACAGCAGGAACTGTGACTGGAGTTGGTCTTACTAATATAACTGGTAATGGTTCAGGAATGCAAGCAACTGTTGTTGTTGCTGCGGATGGAACTATTGATTCAGCAACCGTTACGGGAGTTGGAGTGGGTTATCAAGTAGGTGATGTTCTTGCCTTCAAACCTTCTAATAATGGGCCTGGAATAGATGCTAAGATTTCTGTTGTATCTCTAGGATCTACTAACCAAATAATTCTTGATAATGTTCAAGGAGATTTTGTTACAGGTGCAGGAACTACATTACTCTATGGTAGAGCAGATACTGGTATTACAACTCAAATGAACTGGGGTGCTCAAAGGATATATGGTGCAACTCTTACTCTTGATACTGTTAATGATGGATTACACTTTACTGTAGACCATAAGAATCATGGTATGCATCATGAAACTAATAGAGTTACTCTTTCTAAGGTAACATCTGATATAGTTCCAACAAAATTAAATTCACCATATAAGACAAATTCTACTGCTGCCATATCAGTAGTAGATAGTAGTAACTACTCTACTTTTGAGAATGTTTCTGTTGCTTCAACTAATCCTGGTTATGTATTAATTGGAGATGAAATTCTTAGTTATACTGGAGTATCTGGTAATACTCTAACTGGAATTACAAGACAGGTTGATTCTACCTTATCCAGAAATTATATTACTGGACAACCAATTTATAAGTATGAACTTGGTTCAGTTTCTTTAAGAAGAATTAATAAGACTCATCTTCTAAGTGAAGTAGGTATTCAAACTACTACTAATCCAATTACATTTGATTCTTATACTATTAAACTTGACACTTCTGCTAGTGGAGTTGATAGAAGTGTTGGAACCAGCTTCGCTAAACTTTATATGGATGAGACCAAATCTTCTGGTGGTATGAATGCTACAGCAACTCAGAATATGCCATTTGAAGTGATTCACCCATTAATTCATAATATGACAGTTCCTGGTACTGCTATTAGTGGTGAAGTAAGAACTATTAGTGGAACAAGTCTTGATACAGGTTCTGGTCAAGGTTCTGATTTACCTTTCATTGATAAAGGTTATGAAAGTGTTTCATTAAATGAAAATAATTATCTAGATTCTCCAAGAATTATTGCTTCTAGAGTTAATGAAACTAACAATACTGTTACTCAAGATTTACCAGGTGATAGATCTTTGAATTTAAGTCTTAAACTTAATTCACAAAGTGATAGAATATCTCCTGTACTTGATACTCAAAGAATGACTGCTATATTAACTTCTAATAGAGTTGATAATATGGTTTCAAATTATATTGAAGATGATAGAGTTGATAGTGTAAAAGAAGATCCTAATTCTTTCCAATATCTTTCTAAAGAAATGGTATTAGAAAACTCTGCTACATCTATTAAGATTATTTTTGATGGTCATGTTAGTGATTATAATGATGTAAGAGCATTCTATGCTATTAATGATGATACTAATTTCACTCCTACATTTACCAATTTCCCTGGTTATGAAAATTTAGATGCACAAGGTAACATCGTTGATTCATCTCAAAATACTGGACATTCTGATACAAGAGTTCCAAAAGATGATCCATCACTTGTTTCTGAACAATGTATGTTTAGAGAGTACACCTTTACTATAAAGGATTTACCATCATTTAAGGCTTATAGAATTAAACTTGATTTTACTTCAACTAATCAAGCATTTGTTCCAAGAATGAAAAATTTACGAGTTATTACTCTTGCATAATATGAGTTATGTTAAAGTAAAAGATCGTAATGATCTAGTTAGAGATTCTCGTACTGGTGGTATTATTAACACTAGTAAATCTCAATATGATGAGTATATCTCTAATAGAGATGTGAGAGAAAAAGAAACACAATCTATGAAACAAGATCTCGACGATTTAAAGAATGAAATGAATGAAATCAAGCAACTTCTAAGGAATCTAGCAAATGGCAACTAAGAAACTTACTTTTGATCCAGAAGCTGGAGTAGCATATGCTGCGGATTTAACTCTTAATACAGGAGCAGATTTCACAGGTACTTTTGAAGTAGTAGATACTTCAGGTACTGGTTTTAATTTTTCTACAACAAATGCGGTTGGTATTGCTACAACAACTGGATGGACAGGTTCATCGCAGATGAGAAAAAGTGTTTCAGTTGGATCTGGTACTACTGCAGCAGCTACTTTTATTGTTGGAATTGATACTACTAGTGCCACTGCAGGTAAGTTTACTATATCTTTAGGATCAACTGCTACAAGAAGTATTTCGGAAGGAAGATATGTATATGATGTTCTTGTAAGTTCTGGTGCTACAATTTACAGAATTGCTGATGGTAATATCATGGTAAGAGGTGGCGTATCATCTGCACCATAAATACTGAAGGAGGTATTGTATAAATGGCACAACCAGCAAGTAGAAACGAATTAAAAGAATATTGTTTACGGCAATTAGGTGCTCCTGTGCTGGAAATAAACCTTGCTGATGAACAATGCCAAGATTTAATTGATGATGCTATTCAGTATTTTCAAGAACGTCATTTCGATGGTGTTTTAAATACGTATCTTAAGTATAAAATAACTCAGGATGATATTGATAGGGGAACCGCAAAACCAGATGTAGGGCCAGGAATAACAACAACAAGTGCAACATCTACTATTGATGGATCATCTATTCAATTTGATTGGAAGGAGAATAGTAACTATCTTCAAGTTCCACCTTCAGTTATTGGTGTAAATAAAATATTTCATTTTGATGGATCTAACACTTTAACAAATAATATGTTTAGTGTTAAATACCAATTATTCCTAAATGATGTTTATTATTGGGGTGCTGTTGAATTATTGTCTTATGCAATGACAAAGACATATCTTGAAGATATTAATTTCCTTTTAACTACCGAAAAACAAATAAGATTTAATCAAAGAATGGATAGGTTATATCTTGATATTGATTGGGAAAGTATGACAGTAGGTGATTATGTCATTATGGATTGTTGGACTACATTAGATCCTAGTGATTATAATAGAGTTTGGAATGATTCTTTTTTAAAACGATATCTTACTGCAACGATGAAGAGGCAGTGGGGACAGAATTTAATTAAATTTCAAGGAGTTAAATTACCTGGTGGTATAGAATTGAATGGAAGACAAATCTATGATGATGCAGAAAAGGATTTAGAAATCATCAGAGAGCAAATGTCTAACATGTATGAAATGCCACCATTAGATATGATAGGTTAAGATTATGGCACTTAACCCATATTTTCAACAAGGTTCTAGTAGTGAACAAAGTTTAGTTCAATCGCTCATTGATGAGCAGTTGAAGATGTATGGTGTTGAAGTGCATTATATGCCTAGAAAGTATTTGACTACTTCTACTATTATGAAGGAAGTCATAGAATCTAAGTTTGATGATGCATATCCATTAGAAGCATATGTTGAAAATTTTGATGGGTATGGAGAAAATCCTACACTTCTATCTAAGTTTGGTATTCAATCAACTCAAGAAATAACATTAACTATTTCAAGAGATAGATGGGAAACATATATTGAACCATTGATAAAGAATGAAGAAAATATAAGATTAGCAACTAGACCAAAAGAAGGAGATTTAATATATTTTCCATTAGGGGATCGTTTATTTGAAATTAAGTATGTAGAGCACGAAAAACCTTTCTACATGCTAAGAGAGAATTATGTATATACTCTTAGATGTGAACTCTTCCGTTATGAGGATGAGGTTATTGACACTGGTGTTGATGAGATTGATGATACACTAGAGGCTACAGAAGGTGCTGATGGAGGAGATTTCCTTATTGGTGGTACTCAATTGTTAACAGTAGTTGGCACTGCTACACAAGCAACTGCTGAGACAATGCTTGTTAATGGTGCTGTTCAGTGGATACACTTAACAGATATGGGTAGTAAATATCTGTATGCACCTAGAGTAGGAATATCTTCTGCACCTTCTGGTGGAGTGCAGGGTATAGGTACTGCGTATTTAAAGAGTGGAGTAGTTGTATGTTCTGGTGCTGCTGATCCTGCTGACCAAAAAGCAAGTGTAGTTGAGGCGGTATATTTAACTAATCCAGGTGCTGGATATACAACTGGGCCTGATGTTGCATTCTATGCTAATGATGACACTGGTGCTGGTGCTGCCGCTACTGCGAAGATGGGTAACGGTTCTATCGGTATTGTTACGGTTACTTCAGGGGGTTCTGGATATAGCACAACTCCATTAATCAGTTTCACTGGAGTATCTACAACTGGTGCTGCTGCAACTGCTGTAGTTAGTACTGCTGGTACTATTTCTGCTATTCATATATCTAATGCTGGTTCTGGTTATACAGTTGCTCCAACGGTTACAATTGCTGCTCCTGCAACAAGTAGTGCATCGGGTAATTTCTCCTTTAATGAGGTTATTACAGGGGGTACAAGTGGTACTACAGCAAGGGTAAGGAAGTGGAATGAACCAACTAATGAACTTGAAGTTTCTGCTGTCGAAGGTTCAGGATTTATTAAAGGAGAAAGTATTACAGGTGGATCTTCTGGTGCGGTACATAGTATAAGACTTATAGATCTAACTAATTTTGATGATGGATATGGAGATAACGATACCTTTGAAACTGAAGCAGATGATATTCTTGACTTCACTGAAGGTAACCCATTTGGACAACCCTAAATAAAATATAAAGGTATATAATCATGTTTGAGTATTTTTATCACGAAATTTTTAGAAAGACCATTATTGGTTTTGGTACATTGTTTAATGATATTTCCATTAAGCATACGGATAGTGATGGAAATGCACAAGTACAAAAGGTTCCTCTTGCATATGGCCCTATTCAAAAGTTCCTTGCAAGATTAGAACAATCTCCAGATCTTAATAAAAGAACTCAGATTACATTACCTAGAATGTCATTTGAGTTTGTAGGTTTAACTTATGATCCTGCTAGAAAAGTTACTACAACACAACAATTTACTGTAAAAGATAATACTACTGGAAAGAATACAAATAAAGCATACATGCCTGTTCCTTATAGTATGCAATTTGAATTAGGTGTCATGTGTAAATTAAATGATGATGCTTTACAGATAGTAGAACAGATATTACCTTATTTTCAACCTTCATATAATCTAACAATTAAACTTGTAGAGTCGATGAAGGAAAAGAGAGATATTCCTATTGTATTAGAAAATGTTACCTTCCAAGATGATTATGAAGGTGATTTTAATACACGTAGAGTCTTATATTATACATTAAGATTTACTGCTAAGACATACCTATTTGGTCCTGTTTCCTCTGCCACAGACGATATCGTCAAATCTGTTTCTGTCAGATATCTTGCTGGTGGTTCTAAGAGTACAGAAAGAGATGTTACTTACTCTGTTACTCCTAGAGCAATCAAGGATTATGATGGTAGTGTTACAACCAACCTTGCACAAGATATCACCACTACCGATCTAACCTTTGATGTAGATAGTGGTAGCAGTCTTACTGAGTCAACTTATGTTGATGTTGATGGTGAGGAAATGTATATTGATTCGATAAGTAGTAATAAGATTACTGTTAAGAGAGGTCAGGATGGTACAACTATTAAGGATCATGTAAGAGGAGCAGCTATTAAAGAGATTACTGCTGCTGATGATGCCCTAATTGAAATGGGTGATGACTTTGGATTTAGTGGAGAATATACATGAAGATGAGTAACTTAGATGATGCTTTTAATGTAGAATCTAGTATTGTTCCTACAAAGGAAAATGTTGGTATAACTCCTGAGCAGAAACCTGACAGATTCACTAAAGATGATATTGAAAAAGATTATGAGTATACTCGTGGTAATCTTTATAGCATCATAGAAAAAGGTCAGGAAGCAATTAATGGTATTCTTGAACTTGCTGAAGATAGTCAAATGCCTAGAGCATATGAAGTTGCTGGACAGTTAATTAAGAGTGTTTCGGATGCTACTGATAAGTTAATGGATCTTCAGAAAAAATTGAAAGATGTTAATGAAGAGCAACAAACTAAGGGCCCTAATACAGTCAATAATGCCTTGTTTGTTGGATCGACTGCAGAACTTCAAAAGTTATTAAAATCTGGACTACCTAAAGAATCTAAATAACATTGGGAGAGGAATCCCGAAGTACTTTTAGTATCCATAAAATGTCGGACAAGTTACCGTCGATAGATGATTTACCAGAGAGTAATCTACCTTCATTCGATGAATTTATAACAGAAGAAAAAGAATTACCTTCAATTGACGAGTTCGTTGAAAAGGAAGAAGAAGAAATTGTTGAAGAAGTAGAAGAAGAGATTGTCGCAGACACACAAGATTTAACGGAGATAGTACGTCTAATAAATGACGTAAGAAAAGATATTCCAGATATTCCAGAGATTAAATCTTACGACGAAGAATTAGAAAGACTTACAGAACAAATTGAAGAGGTTAGGGGTAGTATTCCAGAACCCCCAGAGATACCAGAAATAAAATATTATGATGATGAGATTGCTTCCTTAAGAGAAGAGATAAATCAGAATGCTGCTGATATACCAGAGATAAAATATTATGATGAACAAGTAGATGACCTTGAGGAGAAGATTAGTGTCATTAAGGAAGCTATTGTAAGTCTTCCTGAACCAAAGTATTATGAGGCAGATTTAGAATCTCTTAAAGAAGACATTCTTGCAGTAAAAGAATCTATACCCGTATTTCCAAAGTGGGTTAATGAAGTCAATGAAGTTCCAGATTTTTCATGGATAGGGAAAACTTTTGGTGTTATTGATTCTGATTTTGTTAAGGTAGAGGATAAATTATCTTCTATTAGAGGTAGAATTGATCAAGAAGTAAAACATATCTTTGAGGAGATTGATGTAAAAGAGTTTGAGTCAAAGAATAGTCTTGATGAATTAACTACTAATTTTAATACGACAAAAGATAAAATATATAAAGAGTTAAGAGAAGCTGCTGTTAGAATACATGACACCAAACATTCTTTTAGAAATGATGATAGATTACTGAAGAAAGATATACTTAGCAAATTTAATGTATTAAAACAGAGAGTTGAAGAGGAAGTAAAAGAATTTAATAGAAAAAATGTTGAAACTAAGGATATTTTTGATGGTTATTTTACTGCTCTGACGGAAGAGATTTCTAACTTACCTGAAGTAAAATATTATGATGAGGATGTTGATAAGTTAAAAGAAGATATTAAAAGTACTTCATCTAATATTTCAGAACTTTATAAAATTGTTGATGAGTTAAAAGGAAAGCAAGAGGTTTTAAAAGAAGAATTAGTTAATGATAGACCTATAACTCCTGATCCTGAAGAGAAGCAAGGTAAAGATCCTCTTACCCCTACAGACCAACAGTTTGCAACATTAAAAGATTTAGCAGCAAATTATAGATTATTTGTTAATAGGGTTGAGCAACAATTATATACCATAGGTGGCGGTGGTGCTGGATTCCTTAAGGATATGTCGGATGTCAATATCCGAACTGGAATTACAACTGGTGATTTATTAATCTATGGTGGTGGAAGTTCAGGACAAGATTGGGTTGGTATTGCAAGTACTGCATTAGTTACAGGTGGTGGTGGAACTGGATATTTTGTCCAAAACTCAACAGGTATTCATACAACATCTAATGTAGGTATTGGAACTACAACAGCATCCGATGCTTTAACAATATTAGGAGATGTTAATGTTAATGGAGTTGTTACTGCTGTTAATGGATACTTTAGTGGAATATTAACTGCACATACATTCGAGAAACATGAAGTAACAGACATATATTCGACTGGTATTATTACTGCAACTAAGGGAATACAGATTACGACTCTTGGTTTAAATATAGCATCTGGTGTTGCAACACTTACTGATGGGCTTCGTGTAGGTTCTGCTGCAACAATATATTCCAATGGTAATCTCACTGCTGGAATTGGAACTTTCTCAGCAATTGATTTACAGACAGGTCCACTTAATGTTGGAACTGCTGCTACCATATCTGCTAATGGTAATGCTACTTTCTCAGGTATTGTTACAGCATCTAGTTTTGTTGGTGATGGTACTGGATTAACAGGTGTTGCATCTACTGATAATATTCAAACAGCAACTCCTGCAAGATTTTTAAGTAACATTTATAATAGTGGTATATCTACTTTTGTTGGTTTATCATCTTTCCAAGGTGGTATTAAGGTACAAGCAGGTTCAGCAACTACTTCATTAATGGTTGAGGGTGATGCTCGTTTTGCTGGTGTAACTACATTTAGCGAGGATGTTTATTTAGATGATAGAAATATAGTTTGGGGTGATAGTAACAATGTAAATACTAATCGTGCTGTATTTGGAGCTGGATTAGACCTATACATCTTCCATAACGGAACTTCCTCACATATTGATAATAATACGGGTAATTTAACCATTCGTAATAATGTCAATTCTGATGTAGGTGGTAATATAATATTACAACCAAAACCAAATGAAGATGGTATTATTATTACTCATGATGGCTCAGTTGCTCTGTATCATGATGATTCCAAAACTTTGGAAACCAGTACTTCAGGAATTACGGTAACGGGCCAAACTAGTTCTAGTACTGGTTTTGTAGTTGGAACTGCTGCTACAATATCTGCTAATGGAAATGCAACATTTTCTGGTATTGTTACTGCAACAAGTTTCGTTGGTGATGGTTCTGGATTAAGTGGTATTACACAGACAACAATAAACAACAATGCAGATAATAGATTAATAACTGGATCAGGTACTGCTAATACATTAAACGGAGAATCAACCTTAACTTATGACGGTACTGCATTATCCGTCAGTACTGGTGCTACTGTATTCACTAATGGCAATATTGCTGCTGCTGGAATAGTAACTGCTAATGGTGGATTCGTTGGTAGTGGTGCTAATATTACAACAATAAACGGTTCTAATATTTCTTCTGGTACTGTTGCTGCTGCACGAGTTGCAACACTAAACCAAGATACAACAGGTACTGCTGCTCTTGCTGAAGGGTTAACTGGAACACCAAATATTACAGTAGGGGATGTTGTTGCTGCTAGTTTAGATATTTCTGGTAATGCGGATATCGATGGAACATTAGAGGCAGATGCATATACTGTTAATGGTACAGCTTTAGATACGCATATTGCAGGAGTCACAGTAACTAATGCTACTAACTCTAGTCATGTATTAGTTACAGATAATGAAAGTACAGATGAAAATAATCTAATTACATTTGTTGAGGGTGCTACAAGTTCTACGGGTAATGTAGGACTAGAAATGGATGGTAATCTTACTTACAATCCAAATTCAGGAACATTAACTGCAACGGTATTTTCTGGTTCTGGTGCATCATTAACTAACATTCCAGGTATTGCATCAGAAACAGATACTGCTGTTTCATCTACAAGTGCAACATCTGTATTATCTTTTGCACATGCATCTTATCGTTCTGCCTCTATTATTATTCAAATCACTCAAGGTTCTGCATATCAAACTGGTAGATATCTAGTGATTCATGATGGTACTACTGCAACTATTGTAGAAGAATCTGCAGTTGCAACTGGATCTATGTTAGGAACATTTACTACTGCTATTGTTTCAAGTAACTTAGTAGTATATGTAAATATGGGTAGTTCATCATCTGCAACTGTAACTGTATTAGCAACTAAGGTAACTGTCTAATGAAAACACTTAACGAATTTATTGAAGAAGCAGCATCAAAAAGATGTCCTGAAGGAGAATATTATTGTAATACTGATAAGAAATGTAAAAAGATTCCTAAAGGATATAAAGTAACTAGTAAGGGCTGGTTGCGTCCTTTGGGTGGTTCGTACTATACTGGTGCAAGAAAGAATGGTAACGGCAATGGTAATGGCACGAATGGTTCTAATGGCAATGGGCATAGTAATGGTGGTAACGGGAACGGAAATGGTGGTAACGGGAGTGGCGGGAATGGTGGAGGAAATGGAGGTTAGGAAAGAAACTCCATATATAAAATAGCGTATTGGTTATTATGAAGAAGTGGTTTGGGTTTAGTTTGGGTACTTTATTGGGTATATCTCATCTCGGTATGATTGGGATGATATCTCAAGGTAACAAAATTCCTAAGATAAATCTTCCTATTGGAGAATATACTTCTTATCAGGTGGAAGCAAATACCGAAGGATATCGTATCAGTTATAGAGCCCATGATCCTAAGGTAATGATTAAGACACAGGAAGTAAATCGTCCTGCTGGTTTCTTAGGATTAGGTAAAAAGACAGCATTTATTGAAGAGCAATATATGGCAGAAGGTGCTATTCATACCAATACTAATAGTAATTCTGATGGATTAAGTGCAAGAGAAATTGCATGTATTAAAGCACAAGGTAGTGGTGAATCTACTGGAAGATTAGTGGGCGGTGGTGTTGGTACTGCTGTAGTTACTCAAACTGGTATGGCTTCTATTCCTATAGTTGGATGGGTTCTTGCTGGTGCAACTACTATGTTAGGAATGGATCAAGGTGCTGAGATTGGTGGTAGTATGGCACAAGACTTTAAAGGTTGTGAAGATATTGAAGTGGAAGAAAATATTAAATGATTAAATAATTGCATGAGTGTTATAATCTACCAAGAAGAAATAGAACTTCTGGAAGAGGAAAAAGCAGAACTTCAACAGGAAGTTTTGATCCTTCGTAGAAGATTAAAATACTATCAAAGTTCCTTGGAAGAGGAAGAAAATACTAAATAGTTAGTGCATTTATATTTTTGTTTGTAAAATGGGACCAGCCCAAGTCGCTGCTTTAGAGAAGTGTGGTATCAAAATTGAGGAATATGGCGATGGTATCGTCTTCCGTGATTTTGAATCTTTTGATATAATTAAACCTGAACCACTACAACCAACTACTACAAACATAGGATATGAAGATCCATTGGAAGAAGCTACAAAACTTCCAGACTACAATAAAGTAGGTAACATTATAGATACATATTTGGCATGGAGAGGAAGCAACTATATGATAAAAATGTTTTTCCCTTCAGTCAAAAAACCGTCACGCAGAGAAGTACAGGATCAAGTGAGAAAAGTATATCCTGGTGCTAAACTCTGGAACTATCAGATTTCAAGTCATGAACCTGGAGAACCAATCCTCCAAACGACTGGAGGATGACAAGAAAACTAAAGAACTAGAAAAACAAGTAGAAAATTTAAAAAAAATTATAGAACTACAAAACAAAACCGCAGAACACGATAGAAACAACTTACAAATTAAACATTTTAAATATGAAATGATGTAACCATGCCAGTAATTGACGACATTTAT
>VTLG01012446.1_pt1 | contig 16985 bp, 11 predicted proteins | sample 4694571 | NCBI WGS metagenome assembly VTLG01 (sample SAMN12604809, study PRJNA352737) | marine metagenome | biome: ENVO:00000447; feature: ENVO:00000209|ENVO:00000569|ENVO:01000036; material: ENVO:00002151; isolation source: viral sequences binned using virsorter ...
AATGACTACCACTATATGCTGTAGAGATTGCATCAGAAACAACTGATCCTCCTCTATATAAACGTATTCCAGCCCATCTACCTTTATCAACACCACCCCATACAATAGCTTCTACAAGCACTTTATTACTAGTAGAAAGTGGGGTTATTGAGGCTGAAAGTCCACTAATAGCTTCGTAACTACTATCATTATCTCCAGTCCATGCATCTTTTTTCTGTACTTGTACTACTTGAAGTACTGAGCCTGCTGGCATTGCAGCTTTAGCTATTGCATTAGCATTACTGATACCGCCAGCAGATAATCCTGCGATAGTGTTTGCACTACCATCTAATACTATTGCCATTAGCTAATTACCCAACGTCCGTTTACAGTTACAGTGGCGTTATTTGTTATGGGACCGACACTGTGTGCCCCTTCAGTAGCAGCAATCGTATGATTATTGCTAATAGTTAAAGTATTTTTCCATATACATCCATCTGCTGAACTAGAAGAAACACCTGTTAAAGCTGAACCATCACCAGAGAAACTAGTAGCTGCTAATGCTCCAGTATTAGAATTAAACGTTAAATTAGATCCACTCTTAGGTGCAAGATCTCCTGTAGCTGCTGTTACAAATAAAGGGAAACATGTAGTATCACTTGATTCATCAGCAACTGTGATATCTGTTGGAGTAGCAACAACGAAATCTATATTTCCATCAGTGTCATCATAACTAACTGAGATACCAGTTTCAGTACCATCAAGCATACCACCAACGATATCTTCTACTTGTTCAGTTGTTAGTTGAGTATCTGTATTAGTAGTATAACTAGGTACTTGCCATGAACATGTTCCATCACCATCTATTCTAAGGAATTTAGTTGTACCAGATTCTCCTGTTGATAGGATTGCTGTACCTTCAGGTGTTGAAGTTACACTAGCCCATGTTAAACCACCTGTATTACCAGATTGCTTAGATAAGAATTGACCATTAGTACCAGCATTACTTATTTTTAATTTCTCTTCACTAACTACATTTGTCTGTATTGCTGCTTCAACTATACTATTAGTACCGGGAACACTAATAGTTGTAGCAGTACCAATCTGTGTTACAAATACACTAGCTCCTGAACCGGGTGCTGTGCAGAATTTAATACCATTACTACCTTCTAAATGGAAACCTTCATTACTAGCACTCCAAGAAGTGGAGTTAGGTTTCTGTAAGACACCATTTACACTAACTAGAAGTTGTCCAACGGATGTAATATTTGCTGCACTACCTCCATCTCTTAGGTCAAAACTTACATTAGTATAATCAGGTGTACCAGATGTGGCTCCATCAGGTACTACTGTTAATAGTTTATAATCTCCAGTTGATGTAACAGCTGAATAATTCGATCCATCATACACCTTCATGGTGTCTGAACCAGTATCAAACCAAAGATCACCTTCTGCTAAAGCAGTACCATCAGGTTGTTGTGAAGGTGTGCTTCCAGCTACTTGGTATCTCTGATTAAAGTCAGTTACAAGTGACTGAGCACTAGCTACTCCAGCTTCATCTACTACAAGTCTATGATAAGTATATACTGGTCCAGAATTATAAGCTGCATCATTCTGTGCAGTAGTCTGTACTAACATACCTTTACCAGCAGCTATTGTAGTGCTGTTTAAAGTAGAATCAATACCATTAATTGTTACTGCTGTACCTCCTACAGTTGCAGCATTAGTAGCTACACCAGAACCATTAACTATTAGGCCACCTGCATCTGCAATAGAAACAATAGTACCTACACCATTATCTGGATCTGGGTGAGTATTAGGAAATTGATTTTCAGCTGTTATTGGTACAAAACCACCAGTATCATTTAATAAGTTAACTATCTGATCATTAACGGCTTTTGCAGTTGGTAACTGAACATCAGTAGAACTTCCGCTAACCGATGTGACAACGCTTTTACCATCCAGCAAGTTAAGCTCAGCAGTAGTAGAGGTAAGAGCTGTGCTGCTCGCCAAGATAGAAGCAGTACCTGACTGCATACCAGCAAGCGTTGTGAGATCTGCGTCTTTAGGTTGGGCATATGTTCCAATATAAGCCTTAGCGGATTGCTGTGATGGAGGTTTAGTAGCACTATCTGAAGAAAAATCATCTTCATCTATAATATGTGCATCTACTGTTGTACCTACATATGCTTTAGTAGATTGCTGTGAAGGTGGTTTAGTAGCACTATCTGATGCAAAGTTATCTTCGTCTAATAAATCAGATGATATAGAATAGTTATTAGCATTATTAGCGACAGCATCTAACTTACTTTTTAGAGCATCTGTCAATATATTACTATCTGATGCAGCCCCAACGGCTGTTCTAATCTCAGTATTAGTTTGATCAGCTGTAGCTCCATCTTCTACGTTAATCATAGTACGTAGAGCTGCCGGTGCTATCTCTTCTACAATACCTGCACCTGCTGAATCCCTACCTAATACTCTATCTGTTGCTGTTACATTCTGTATTTTAGCATATGCAACAGCATCATCGGATATATCTTCTTCATTAATTGGTCGTTCTTGCAGTTCATGTATACCAAATAAAGCTTGTTCAAAGTTATTATTTAGATCTGCAGCTCTTATAGAGCTACCTGAAGCGAAAACTGCTTTAGGATCTTCATCTCCTGTATTTTTACCTACACCAGTTTCTCTATAAACTCGTACTATTACTCCAGTTGATGGGGCACCAGATGATTCTTGTACAGTACTATCAATACTAGTGTTATTAAATGTTATCTTTGTGGCGGAAGTATTTACCGCATATTTAGTTGTAGCTTGTGTTACGCCATTTAACGCTACCTTTACATCCGTACTTAATAATACAGGAAAAGTATACGTAAATTCTAGATGGGATCCATTAGGTGTATTAGTCCCATTCTCTGTATACGTGGCTGCCATAAGTTTGTTATCTATTCATTTGTAGGAGTTGGGTAGTTTGTAGTCTTTTCTTTTGTTCTATTTTTAGCTGCTTACCTTGCTGTATTAATGCTTGTACATTTGAATCTTGCTTCATCTTAGCCCAAGCAATCCTTCTTGCTTTTTTAAAAGCCTGATCAATCAAACGATTATGTAAATATGATTTCATTGGATCAAAGTCTCGATTACCATTTTCTAAATCATAATTCATCCTTGCAATAGATTCTATAACTCTAGGATCAGCTGCTAATTTATTTAATTCTAATTCTAAATTTTGTTCACCTATATATCTTTGGAACATTGATCTTAATTGTGGTGACTCTGATAAATCTGTGCCATCAGGACCGTAGTACGTTGACATTCTTAAATCATAACCACTTTCAAATAAGAGTTTTCTACCTTCACTTTGTTCAAGATTTAATGATACTGGAATAATAGAATTCCACATTCTTGTAACAAAATCATGATCTTTAACAGGTTGTCCGTTTAGTAAATCATACTTAATTGGTAAAGCTAAATCACCAGCAAGATTTTCAGACAGTAAATTTCTATTTCTTATAGCATTAACCCATCCAGAATTTAATTCCCTCATATGGGGTGTAAATAATTTACCAAGTTCATTACGAAGTCCAGCAAGCGGTACTTGGTTATTAAGTAAAGCTCCGATAACTCGATTCTGTTGTCCGGGTTTACCAGCGAATAAATCAACAAAACCTTGTAAACTAGATAAATAAGACTTACTTGTAGCTGCTTGAGCTATAACTAGAGATAATTTTTGGAATTGATCCTGTGTCCATTCTTCTCCCATGAGCTCATTATGATCTCCAATATCAGCTACAGCTGCGAGAATTTGGTTAAACGGTTCAAATGAGTCATATCCGACCCATACTCCTCCAATATTTATACTTCTAGGTACATATCCAGCATCCATCCATACTTGTCGTTTTGATCTATCAGTTGGTCCATTACCAGTTAAACCACCATTCATGAAGTGTTGACCAGCCATAAAGATAACTGAACTTCCCATAGCTAATCTACCACCTTGTAATGCCTTAGCATTCATCAGGTCTTCTGCAGTATTAATACCATATTTTGCAACACTACTAAGATCATTAGGTTTAGCAAAGAATATATCATTCCATTCTTTAACAAGAAAATTAAATCCGGGAGTATGTTTAGCAGTTAATGCTAATCCATTTACACCCGTCCTTGCAAATAGAAAGAAAGGTCTAGCCCATGGTGTTTCTTGGAATGCTTTGTCTAATCCTTTTGCAAATCCAGTTAAATCATTTGTAAGCGTAACTTCTTTTTTAGCAAAATCTGTAGCATCATCTAATATATTTCCATCTGCATCTGTAATTTTATTAAGGAATCTTGCTTCAGCATCCTTTAGTGTTGGTGCATCAACTTCAATCCATCTACCTTTAGAACTATTCTCTAATGCTTCTCTAACTGCTAACTCTTTTGCTCTAGCTCTAGATAGAATATACCCAAAAGTATCATCAGTAGCTGCCATTATTTTAGTAGAATAAGTTAAAAACTTATTATCATTCAATTGGCGTGCCATATTAGCTATTCTAAAAGCAGCTTGATCTCCAGCTGTTGCTTTACCACTATTCTCTGTCCAATGTTCTAATACAGACCATTGTTGATCACCCGGAGTATATTCCATAAAACGGGATTTTATAGTAGCTACATCACCAGCCCAATAGGAATTAAGTTTAGTTTTAAAGATATCAAATGCTTCTGGAATAGATTCTTTTATAGCATTAACTGATGCTAAAGAAGCTCTTAATGTAGCAATATCTCCAGTAAATGGTAGACGCATACTAGCACCAATAACTTGAGCCATTGGTCTTAAGAACGTTGCACTGGTAGTACCCATAATAGCTCTTATTGGTGTTTTAGGACCACTAAGTACACTATTAATCATAACTCTATGTAGCTCTTGAAGTAACACACTTGTTTGGGGTTTACCTTTAAAGTCACCGCCTTTAAGTTTTCTTCTTACCCATGCATCAAAGTCAGTTAAATTATGTATATCTTTATTCATAGAGATAACTTCAAAGATACCTTTAAATAAATCATTACTTGTATCTTCACCAGCTATTTGAAATGCTAATCTAAAAGCGTCTATAGATTCTCCAACACGAACACTCATGTTTTGATTAACATAATCTCTCTGTAGTTTCTGTGCCCTCTTAGGATTACCTGCATTTATCTGTCCTATAGCTCTGAATTCTTCAGATTGAAGTAATTTAGATCTATTGACTTCTGTTACCGTAGTAATCAGTTTATCATATAAGGCTTTTGCAGGTCCATCTATATCACCAAGATCAGCTATATCTGCTATTTCACGTCCAACAATACCTAAATCACGTATTTCACGTAGTAAAGAACCAGTTAAAAGGTCAGCTGCTTCTACATATTTAGTAGTAAATTCCAACATTGCATCAGGCGTACCTTCAAAATGTGGTAAAGCATTCTCATAAAATTCAGCAAGGTATTCTGCAGGGCTTTGATCCATTGCATTTCTACCTAAACCAAGTCTATGGAAAGCTTCAATAGCATCTCCAGACTGTTCTCTTAATGTTGTACCTCCTTCCTTTAAAGCTGCTCTAATTTCATTATATGAAGCATCACTTTTTAAGGTTTTATATACAGCTTCTAAAGCACCATCACTTAATCCACGACTTTTAGATGCAAGTTCTAGATCAACAGGGTTTGAAACCGATCCCGGTGAGCCATCTTCGGCTCCCCATTCGCTTCTAATTCTCTTTTGGGATCTTTTTACCTCCATCACATTTTCGATTGATGTAGGCGATCCTTGCCATGAATCAGAAACCTCTGGATTCTTAGCTGCTCCAAAATCTGTACCTCTTTCTACAAGTTCTGTTTTAGCTTTAGAAAGGTTTTGACTATCTATACTATTTATTCTTGCTTGGCTTTTAATATTTGCCTCAATACTTGCATCCATTTCAGTACCATCAGGTAAGAACCTTTTAGCACCTTTACCCATGATTCTAAATAAAGCATTAGTTAATTCACCAATACCCATACCTTCAACTACATTCTTAAATGTTTTAACAGCTGGATGATCCCAGTCATTAGTTGTTAGTGGTGTATCAATAAAACCATATCTATCTCTTAATACTTGTAAAGCATTGGCATCTTGTGAGTATTTAGAAGCTAAGTCAGAAGCTGCACCGACTGCAGCAGCTCTCATCCAATTGTTAGTCATAAGACCACCAGCGAATGTAACTGCTCTACCTAATCCTAATGCTGTACCAGCTGCACCAGCAGCAGGAGCCGCAGCTAATATAGCCGCACCCATAGTACCAAAGTGTGTAGCACTTCTAATAAGTCCTCCCCACCATGTTTTAGTTTCAATAGGATTATTATCATTTACAAACCAATCATCCCATTCAGAATCATATCCACCTTCTTCCATTTCTCGTTGCATCTCACCAGATGCCATATCAAGTAAACGTTCTGGTGCTGTTACAATAGAAGATGCTGTATCCTGTACACCACCTGAGAATGCAGATTGAAGTTCTTTGACTACACCTCTAATACCCCATTGTTCTTTGTTTCTAGGATCTTCTTGTTCAGCTACAAATTGCTCTTCTTCTGCCTGAACTGATGCTTCTTTTTCAATATAATATGTTTCCTGTTCCCTTGCACTTTGTAATCGTGCTTCATCTTCTTCAATTGTAGCATTCAACCGATCTGTGTTAATTTGGGCTTCTTGTGAATAACTATCTGTCATTGTAATACCTCCTCTACTTGTGTGTAATCAATTAACTCAGGTCTAAGGCTAACTGCATTGAAGTTATTACCACCTTCAATTACTTTACTACGTAATAATTTTTTATTGTTAGGTTTTGTTTTTCTTAAATAATTGATTATAGGAAGAGCTGATTCTTCATTTGTTTTATATAAAGGTTTTGGTAATTGTTTACCATTATTTTGTGACATAAACTGTAAATTCGCAATATCCCAAGCATCTAAATTATCAATATTTTCAGCTAGTACATAATAATATTGGGGTAATCTGACTGTTCTACCAGTTGCATATTCTTCTACCTTTGCATATTCGTCTTTACTACCCGGAATTAATGCAGTTCCAAATATTTCAGAATTAGTTTTACCTTTACCAGAATTCTGAGATATATAATGATTACCTTCAACTACTATACTTTTTAATTTAGTAGCATTAGTAGAAGTTTCTTTCAGTTTTAAGTCTGGAAATCTTGCTTTTAATCTTGCAATTATGATATCATTAATTTCACTAGGTGTTCTTAAACCCTCAGTTGTACCAATAACGTCTCGATATATACTATCGTATTCAGCTTGTACAACTGGCAGCCAAGAATTATATAAATAATTTTTAGTTTCACCTACAGGACTTAATGTTACATCTAACTCTAGAGCTAATTCACGTTCTATACTTGAATTTCTTAACTCTAATATTCCCGGAATAAAACCTTTTCCTGCATCAGTTTTAGAATAATCTGACCATGTTTCAAATAATGTTGGATCTTTTATTCTAGCATAATCGAAGTAAGTAATTTCTTCATTCCTTTGTTTCTTAGCTTCTAATTGCGCATTAATATTAAAATCTGAATCATCTTCTACAGTTAACATTCCAGTTAAATCTGTTGGTATCTCATCAGGTTTTGGATCTCTACCAAATCTTTCTCGGAAACTTCTTTTAAATTCAGTTACAACTTGTGATAAAGTTGTTTCAGTTAATGGTTCATTTTGTTCTTCTAAACCTGTTCTTACGTTAGTTACAAATGAATCGCCAAATCCATTAACTTCTGCTGTTTCAATTTGGGTATGATTATTATTAACAGTTGCTAATTCTGATGGAAGATCTTGGAATTCTTTCCAAAAATCTAATCCTACTGTTACACCATCAGTGCCACGATGCGGGATACCTTGATATTCAGAAAACGCTAAAGCTTGATCATAAGTTATCTTCTTATCATTATACAGTTTTACTACATAGTTTTTAAGAGCTGTTCTAGCTGCAGCTTCATCACCTTTATGAATAGGTATAAGTTCATACTTAAGAATATCATATAATCTTTTACCAAAGTTGTCTCCACCCATTTGGGCAGATGATACTATAGAAGTCTCATGGAAAAGAAATGTATCTGCAGTTTTCTGTGTTATAGCTTTTGTTTTTTCTCCTTCAAAAATAGCAGCCCGTTCAGACTTATACTTTGTCCAGAAAACACTATCTGCAAATTCCTTTCTATAATGGCTTACTCCTTTAAAACCTTCCTGAAGTTCCCATTGTTTAAGTATTTGGGATTTCTCAGTTTGATCAGCAGTATCCCAATTCTTTACTACACCATCTACAGTTATAGTATAATTATAATCACCATTTTCATTTTTAGAAGTGACACCTGTTTCACCATCATAGACTCTATCTTTATAGTTAAGAACCCAGTTTTCTGCTAAAACTTCTTCTTGTATTTGAAGACGCCAACCTGTTAAATTAATCAGTCCATCATATTTATCAGGTTCCTGACTTTCTAATGCTAATTGAGCGAAATATGCTGCAACAGAGTGATCTTGACCTAAAGCTTCCCTTTCTCTTTGAAATTCTGCTAGTCCTTGTTGAGTAGCTCCTAGTTCTTGTTGTAAATCAAACGCTTCATGTGCATATACTTTTTGTCGTTTATCTCTTTCATTCTTTAAATAGGTGGCTGCAGATTTAGAAAAACTTTCAGCATTTTTAATTGCTCTACCAAAAGATGCTGCTTCAGCTACACGTTGTCTATCATTAACCTTAGCCATAACCTCAGCATCTTCAAAGCCTTGGTTAATTTCTCTATCTCTTGCCTCTTTAGCAGGTAAATAGTCAGCAGGTTTAAGATAGTCAAAGGTATCGTATTCGTTAACAGTTGCCATTATGCTGCCACCTCTTTATATTCTACATCTATTTTATCGTAATCAATACCATAATAACCATTATCCATAAAGACAACAGCAGATGGTTCCTTTTTAAGTACTTCATCAGACATTGCTCCTATGTATTCTTTATCTTCATCTAGATATTTAAACTTATAAATATTATGACCTTTAATAGATGTTCCTATCTTTTTAATATCTCTCTTAAGACGTCTGTCTGAAGCTGCAATTGTAGCTACACTACCTGCAAAACCGAGCACATCTCCGAAGAATGCCATACCAACGTTCTGCATAACAGGTACTGGTGGTGCTACATCTGTTGTAGGTTGGAAAGCTACCTTAGCAAATTCTTGTTCTTGAGCATTAGATGCTTTTAACCTTGATAATTTAGTACCCTCATTCATAGCATATTGGGCATTCCTTAAATTATGACCTTTCTGAGCATAAAATCTACCTAAAGCTCCAGCTTCTAATACACCCATTCTTGATATAGATCTACCTGATGCTCCACTTGCAGTAAGATCTCCGAACTTACTTCCTTGCATCAATTTAATTAATGCACCTTGATTTTCTCTGAGAGTTTTTTCTCTCATTTGGTTTATTTTAACTTGTGCTCTATCATAAGATGCACCTAAACCTCTATGTATATTAGCTATAGACTTGTCGAATTGTACTTTAGCTGCTCCATAAGAAGAAAGCTTCTGCATATGCTTCCGCTCTCTCTTTTGCATAGAGTACTCATACTGTCTTTTAGCATTTTTATTAGCTGCTGATGCAGCTGCTGCTCCTGCGCACACGGCAAAACTCGATAAAGGGCAATTGGTTAGGTCCGAATGGAAGTTCCCGTAGGAATTTAAAACCTAAAAATTTGAGAAGTTTTAAGTGGACTTTATTTCTTTTATCCACTACATTCCATAGAAGCTTCTCTTCTCTACTTTCAATCCATCGTTTAGCCTCTCTTGCAAACATGAGAGGATGTTCATGAATAACATCAGTGCATAACATCCATATTCTACCATCTTCTTTTTCAACTCCAGCCATTCCGGCAGTCCTGCCGCTAGGCGATTTAAAGCAAATGCATTCTGCTTTGGCAGCTTCAAGTAATAAGTATTGTAATGGATCAGCACCGTGTCCTTCTTTAACCTCTCTACGGTCAGCAGGGAGTAAATTAGAGGCTACATACATAGCAGCCTCTGGGGTTATTGGGTGAATGTACTTAGACACGTTGATAGTATTTGGGTGTATAGTCACCTTCCCATGTCATTGATTGCAATGTTGCTGGGGAGGGATGGGAGGATTTTAAAGTTAATGTAGTATTTATATTTCTATCATATACAGGTATAGTTCTAATTGCTTCTGAAGTAAATTGAACTTGGTTAGCATTGTAAGAGTTAGCTATAATTGGTTCAAATAATTCTGTATAATCATCTTTACCAGTACGTTTTAAGGTTGTTTCATATACACCAGAATTACCTAAACTAAATTTAACTCTATGTACAATTAATGAACCTCGTGTATCAGATCTATATGCTTCTCCTTGTTGTCGTTGTATATGTATTGTAGGGAATTCTACTTCATAGTCATAGAGATAACCCACTGTTAAATTTTGACCAGTCCAATCCCCATCAAATTCTATATTATAGTTTCCGGGGTTACCTACAACTGATGCTATAGCATACCTACCTACTTCATTACCAGATACATGGCAATATACTGCAAGTTGTTTTGAGCTATTAAATCCATTAGGTTTAGTAAATCCAGTACGTTTAGTAGTAGTTGAATAGCCTAATGCAGATGAATCGATAATTTGACTATTATCTAAATGCACTCTATATGTTATATCATCTGATGTATCAACTGTATCTAAGTCATCTACGACTTGATCAGAATCAGTTAATAATTTTAGGTCAAATTTTTGGAGTACATCATTACTACCATTACGTACAACTGCATATAAAGCGTCATCTAAGATACAATGGTATTGAACATTACCACTTAATTCCCATGTAAACCATGCTTGTTGTTCACGCTTTTCAGTAGCATTGAAATATCTAAAACCATATAAGGTGGCTTTATTTTTTCCGCTGAAAAATATGGTAGCATTTTCTCTTGAACTAGATATTATATCTAAATCAGAATCAAATAATTTACTAACTACTTTACTTTGTTCTACAACTTGTGGTTCACCTTCTCTTCTAATACCAGCCATTTCAAAGAAGCGAGTATACTTACCAGCATTATCTAAGAAACCAATAGTAGTTCCTAATGTGACAGGATTAGTTTTATGATTAAAGTTATAATCAGCTATAGCATTAATTTTAGCTGTTGTAGGATTTAGAATATCACTGTCAGTAGTCAACATAAATTGTTGATTTTTAGTGAATAATACTATACCACTATTAACTTGTATAGCATCATAAATGATTGAAGGGTAAGTTGAACTAACTGATAAATCTATAGGATCTGTATTAGCAAAGGTGATTGCAGATTTGTTCCAAAAATTAAAGAAATCACCCGGTCTTGACATGATGATATTTTCATCAGATAAGACACAAAGTCTATTCCTAAAGAACACTAAGTTAGAAATTTTTTTTCCAACAAAACTTGGCTCTGGATTTGTTGTTGTATCTCCTACTTGACATTTATCCCATGAAGGATAACCAACTCTAAAGTAAATTTTGTTTGTTGTACCTGTGATTGATCCATCATCATCCTGTAAACGTACTATCTGTACAGGCATAGTTTCTTCATCAAAATTTATTTTTCTTCCGGGTTCTGGGCACTCTTCCCAAGTACCTGAACCATCCTTATTATTCTCTCCTATAAATTTAACAAAGTAATCATCCTCATCAGCATCACTGTTCTTTACTTTAACTACATACCCATGTTTACATTGAGCTGGTAGATCTTCTAGTGTTTGTATATTCCTAGCAAATACATTCATCAAATCTCCATTAGGAGTAGATACATTGAATGCATCTTGATCAGTTAAATAAAGTCCTGTTCCTATTTGCTGAGTTTCAGAAGATGTAATACCATTATTATAGTTTTCAATTATAGTTCTAATCTCACCTAATATACTCTCTGCAGTAATAGTAGTTTCATTATCAAATGGAGTAGGTAAAGGTCTAATAGCACCTGATCCAGCATTACCATCCATGGTAGCTTGAATCTTAGATACACTATGATCCATTATAGTTACTCTATACCTAGCATTCTTCATCCATACATCAAAGTAATCTCCAGTCTCCCAACCTTCTCCACCATATAGTAAATCATGCGTTGTTGTATAACGACAGTGGTAATCAGGGTTAGCTGCATTATCACCTTCAGCTACAGACTGACCTATAGTTGCTATACGAAAATATAAGTTAGCACACTCACCACTAGATAAAGTACTACCACCTCTTACTACAGTATATGTATGAGCTGTACCATTAGCATCATCAGCATCTCCAGAATCACCTGCAGATATAGAGAAAATTCTAGTAGCTACATTTGGGCAGTAACTATCTTGGTTATTACCAGCTGTAGCATCACATCTAGTTTGATGTGAACTGGAACCCGGTAAAGTTCCACTATTTGGCATACCTCCATCAGAATCTTTACAACCATTAGCGCTATCTACATCACGTTCAATTTTAATTCTTGTTGCGGTACTGATTGTAGAAGTTGTTGTACTATCATATAAATTAACTGCATACTGACTTGAATAAGATATCTTCTTTAGATCTATATAGACCTCATGTGGCCTTACATCATTTTTATTTTTATCTGCTGTAACATCTAAATCATGGTTATATTCACCTGCTGTTAGGTTCTTCAAAACTACAGTAGTTTTAGGATGAGATGTAGATCCATCACTCTTTAATGTAGCACGATTACTTATGTATGTATAATCATTCAAAGTAAGTGACTGAAGATCATCGTCTGCATAATGATTTAAATATAATTTTAAAGCAGTTTCTGTGGAACTACCCGAACCACCTTCATATAATACAGGTACAGGATCTCCATCTTTATCCCACATTCTAGTATTACCTGTTCTATCTATCTGTCCTATATATTGTTCATTCTCATCTCTGTAATAACTAAACCATTTACCATCTGTCTGGGCATCTGGGTCATATACAGTATTAGTATTACTTCCATCTGGTATATCAAAATTAGAAGAATCAGATAAACTAGCTAGTAATTTACTACCCGGTCTTTTAGTTAAACCCCAAGTTACATCAGGTAATACATTCTTAGCTTTAGCTAATTGTCCCGGTAATTTTAATTCGTCAGGCTGTTGTGATATACCACCTGTATAAGTAGGTACTGTTTGTGTTACACTTGCCATTAACGTCTCAATGCCTCATAAGGTTGATAAGATTTATAGTAACTATCATGTGGAATACCGAAGAATGAAGGGTCACCCATATCGCATTCATAGTCCATACATGCAGCTCTTGATTTAGCTTCATCTTGACTTAGTAATTTAACTAAATTTGGATTCGAAACTAATTGTGCAGCTGCTCTAACTGCAGCTCTATAAGTTATATACCTTTGAAATACATTAGGTAGATCTTCAAAAGCATATAATGTTACAACATCTAAATATAAATCTCCATCAAACTCATCAGTATGATCTACTTTATCATATAATTTACCGTTTCTTGTTACTAGATCCATAGTCTTATCAAAGATACCTTCATGTAAATCGTATCTTAAAGTCTTAGCAGGTGGTGTTATATTTTTATTAACATCTGGTGTAACTTTTACATGATATTCTGTATTAAAATGCCATCCTTCATTCTGTACATCTTTATTAACTTCGGTTAATATATTGTAAATAAATGAAACTTCTGGATTAGCATTATTTGCTACTGATCCAGTAATAGGTGATTGACCGATAGCTCCCAAGATTGAGTTCACTGCGGATAGTTCTGTATCGGTGTCTGTTGTCGTGGTAGCCATAAGTAAAAAAAGAGGAGGTCCGAAGACCCCCTGTATATATTGGTTAAAAAAGTAAAATTAGAATGCTTGTGCAACTCCAGTGTTTGGAGCAATACCTGCAATAAGTTCTACAGCAGCAGCTGGGTTAAGAGGAGCGGCTCCCATAGCCAACCTACCTAGAATCACGTCTCCCTGATAAATCACAGACACGTCACCTGAAGTAACTTGAACTTGAGGTCCGATTGCTTCTACACAACCTACGGCTTCTTTCTGGAAGATGAGTCCGCAAGAGTTGTCGAACTTGTTTCCTTCACCGTAGTCGTTAACTGTACGCTGACCGTCTGGAGCACCTGAAGCAGATTCTGCTTGGTTGCCCATATCTTCACTCACGAATGAGCCAGTGTTTCCGGGATCAGTTACACCTGTTACGGTTGTACCAGAACCAGTACCATATTTAGTACCAAATCTTCCGAAGAATGGAATGTTCATTGATTTGTAGATTTTTATGCCTGCAATCTCAACGATACCTTGACCACTCTGACGTGAGTCACCCTGCTCGTCTCTGTTTACTAGTCCGTTATCACCAACTTGTTGGATTAACTCATAGTATTGACGTGGGTTAAGTACACCTACACGTCCCTCAGTTGAAACTCCCTTCTCATCTAGTGCGGCAGCCGCATCATAGAAGGCGTTTATGAGGTTGTTAGGTACATAAGCATCAGAACCTTCAGCGGTAGCACCGACACGAATCTGTGTTCCACCGGGTTCTAGGAAGTTAGTCTTCTGGATAGGAGATGCTTGACGTGCAGCTTTAGTAATTGCACGGAAGATTCTTCTATCATAGTTCTCGGCTAGTGCATAACCGATCTTCCTTGAAATCTCACCACGTAAATCGTAGTGTGCGAGTGTTTCATCTAGTTCATATACAAAAGCTGAACTGATTAAGAGGTCATCGCATTCGATTGTAACCTCTGCTACTGGAGGAGCACCATCTGTGTTACCTAGTATGTTCTGTCCGGGGACATGGAACTCACTATTTGTACGACCAGTGAAGATGAACTGCAATGAGCGTCCGTTCTTCAGTGTTCTCTTGGTAATCAGATCCCTTGCAATTGTATTGCGTTGGAATCCTTTGAATAGCTCTCCTGAAAATAGCTTAAGATAAAGGGCTCTTCTATGCGCAGTTGTTGTTGCGTCTGGAGTACCCTTATTAGCGGCAACACCACCCCAAGTAAGTGAGGTGTTGTTGGCATTATTCTGATGTGCCATTTAACTGGATAAGTTTATATTAATTTTCTTGCATGCAAATTTTTCTGATCAATTGTTGTGGTCTATCCCACCGTCTAGACGGCAAAAGGTATCCCCGTAGGGGCTAATGCCAAAGCGAGTGAGGGGAATCGAACCCCTGTAAAGTTAGCTTGGAAAGCTACTGTCATCCATTGACACTCGCAAGGTTGCACAATGAGGTGCCGCCTTTTCATGATAGCGTACGTGCGCTAATTCAATAAATACAAAAATGGATAGGAGAAGAAATACTCCTACCCATAATTCATTAACCTGTGAGAGCCTCTTCGAGAGAGTTGTAATCAACCTCTTCTTTTTCTTGCTCTTTTTCTTTTTCATCAACCTTGCTCTCAGGTGAAAGAGAAGTCACAGAAGCTGTAACTTTATTAGATTGGTGAGCCATTAGAATTTAAACTTAGCACCTATCTTTGTACCATATGCTTTGTCAGCATCTTCGACTGTTGCTACAGAGATTTCTCCATAGACATCAATCTTTTCAGAAGCAGCAACCTTACCTCCGAGCTTGCCGGAATATTCTGTGTTACCGTCTGCGCCATCAGCTCCACCGAATGTAGGTCCACCTTGGACATAGTATCCAAGCTTACCTAGATCTCCTTCGTAGCCAATGTGTAGATCTGTGTTTCTAGACTGGTAGTCATTACCAGAATAAGATGCTCTTGACTCGGCATTTACATAGATGCCAGCCATTGCAGGAGTCGAAGCAAATGATATTGTAGCTAGGGCTAGTGCAATTGATTTCATGTTAATTAATTGTTAGTGTTTTTTGTGTATTCTACACCACGATACTTGAGTGTCATAATGATCTCCAGTATCACAGCCCCGTTCCATGCTGTGAATTCATGCGTCCCGTTAAGGATGAACGGACGTGGTGTTTAGTAATTTATATTACCAGATGTTGGAGCGTTCACCTTAGTTTTAGGTGCTGTTGCTGATGTTCCTTTTCCAGATGCCTTCAACTTGCTGCTTTTAGCAGGTGTTTTTACTGTAGGGTTAGTTGTTGGAGTTTGTACTGGAGGAACTATTGATGGTGGAGTTGCTGGCGGTTGCCATGGTTGGCCCCAATTAATAGTTTGTGTTGATTGAGGACTAGTTGTTGAGCCTAAGCACATAATATTATCCTATATTTTCTGTTGTTGCCGCTAAGTCAAGCGGGAAATTGTGTGCGTTTCTTTCGTGCATCACTTCCATACCAAGGTTAGCACGGTTCAAGACGTCTGCCCAAGTAGGGACAACCCTACCGCTTGAGTCAACGACTGACTGATTGAAGTTAAAACCGTTGAGATTAAAAGCCATAGTACTGATTCCCATACTGGTGAACCATATGCAAACGACTGGGAAAACAGCAAGGAAAAAGTGAAGGCTCCTACTATTATTAAAGCTGGCGTATTGAAAGATAAGTCTCCCAAAGTAGCCATGAGCTGCGACGATATTATACGTCTCTTCTTCTTGGCCGAATTTATATCCATAATTCTGAGACTCCGTTTCAGTTGTCTCTCGAATGAGCGAGGAAGTAACGAGACTTCCGTGCATTGCAGCGAAAAGAGCACCCCCGAACATCCCAATAACACCAAGCATATGGAATGGATGCATGAGGATATTATGTTCGGCTTGAAATACGAACATAAAATTGAAAGTACCGGAAATGCCAAGAGGCATACCATCGCTAAAACTCCCTTGTCCAAAGGGATACACCAAGAACACAGCAAAAGCTGCTGATACTGGTGCGGAATATGCAACACATATCCATGGTCGCATTCCTAATCGATAACTAAGTTCCCATTGTCGTCCCATGTATGCTGCGATACCGATGAGAAAGTGGAACACAATGAGTTGATATGGTCCACCGTTATATAACCACTCGTCGAGGGTTGCAGCTTCCC
>VTLG01015079.1_pt1 | contig 16984 bp, 15 predicted proteins | sample 4694571 | NCBI WGS metagenome assembly VTLG01 (sample SAMN12604809, study PRJNA352737) | marine metagenome | biome: ENVO:00000447; feature: ENVO:00000209|ENVO:00000569|ENVO:01000036; material: ENVO:00002151; isolation source: viral sequences binned using virsorter ...
CTGACGATAGAGTAACGGCGTTAGCGTTACCAGAATGGCCAGATGGGCTTACAGCGTCCCAGGAGCGGTTCTTGACTGCTTATGCTTTGGGAGGAAGTATTAGTGCTGCTGCTAGAGCGTGTGAGATATCGAGGGCGAACCCTTATCGTTGGAGGGAGAGTAGTGAAATCTTTGAGCAAGCTCTTGCCATTGCTAAGGAGTATGGGGTACAGCATCTGGAGGACTGGGCTCTTGCGAGAGCCATGGACACGATGAATCCCTCTGACAGACTGACGGAGTTCTTGTTGAAAGCAGCGAGGCCAGAGGTCTACAGGGAGCGTGTGGACCATCGGTTGACTGGCCAGATCGAGCACCGTAAGAGGGTGATCTTGGAAACCTTGGACGTTCCTGTGGTTGAACCGGAGGAGGACGAGTAACGCTAAGAGTTTGAGCGAGCACCAAGAGACGCTTTATGGAGGATTTTTTCCGGGGAAATATCACCCCGATAAAGTGGACCGTATGCTCACAATGATCAGGAACAATGGTCGTCTTGAGGGGCATCTTGTCCCGTTATCTGAGGAGCATTCGCTGTGTGCCAAGGCGTGTGACTGTGGTGTGCAAGAGGCTGAATGGGGCCTACAGAGCATTTTCTACCACAAGTCGGACATCACGAAGGTCCCCGTGCCGACGCATATGCCTGTGAAGATTTAGAGGTAACGCAGAGACCGTTACCCAGAGAAGAGAAGAGAAGAGAAGAAAAGAGAAGAAAAGAGAGAGAAGACACAGCGCTTCGCGCGTGTTAGGTTTTTCCCTATGAGTAGATTCCCTGGATACGACCCGCAATGACTCACATCAAATTTAGGGGTGTCCCGAGTACTCCATTTTTGGGCGTGGGCACTCCATCTGGCCCTCTTCCTACAGGTCCGAGCACTCAAGGGGGTCAGATAGTTCCGCTGCGGCGAGATCTGGTCATCTTTGACGACTTTGTGCATACATCTATAAGCACAACCGTTAATACCTCTCAGTGGCACCATGCCCTGACTGCTGGTCATAGCATTGCGATTGGCCCTGCCCATTCCGCCTATGGGGGCACTGGGTATCTGTTGATGAACATTGATGGTACAGAGAATTCAGAGGGGTACCTGGCATCGAATGACAACCTGTTTACACCGGATACTACGCGTAAGATCTATTTTGAGGCGCGTCTTGAAGTGGTAACTGTTACATCAGCAGAAGTTGTTTTCGGCTTGTTTGAAGCAGATGGATCTGGCCAACTTGCAGTGGGTGATCTTTGTGCAACAGCACGGGCGGAGAGACATTGTGGTTTTTACTTCAATAACAGTGCTGTCCCTACCTTCAGTGTCGGCAATTCTTCTAGCAGCGCGACGTTGACTACAGGTCACACCGTTGTCGGTGGAGATCAAACCACTTTTGCATTCATGTATTCGCCGGAGGATGGCGCGTGGACTACCTGGATTGATGGGGTGGAGATATTCAGCGATAACACCACGTTTGCAGACGTTTTCCCTGGAGAAACGGCTGGAGACCAGCCGCTTGGGCTATATTTCGGGGTGAGAAATGGGGCAGCGGCAAGTAGCGATCTAGCTATTGATTACGTTTATCTTCATGCTGAGGCATAAACCCTAATGTCAAACTTCGTATATGTCAGACAGACCCGACAGAGAAACAGGTATTAGTCCTAACAGGCAATAATCATGGCATCTGGAACTTATCTTTACGCTCGCCGCCTGATGTTGAGCGGCGACATCGCGCTCACGAGTGCGATCTCCGCTGGAGAAGCTACGCTGACATTCGGAGATGACGAGTTTGATGACGTCAACAACGGTACGCTGACGCTGATCTCTCTGGATGGCACTAGCCGTACCTACACCATCAAGAACGATGCTGGAGCTAGCACGAACATCGAGTTCAACGCTGGAGCTAGCGCTAGCGTTCCTGCGGCCAACCTAGCGGCCTGTATTGCTCACGCTGATGGGCATAACGGCAAGCTGACTACGGTTGTAGATGGGGCTAAGATCACTATTACGCAGGCTACAACAGGCTTTGCAGGCAATACGACGATCACCACCGCTGCCAGCTTTGACAGCACGACTGATGTGAACATCGGCGCAGCATTCACGGGCGGCGCTGGGGTATCGACCACGGGGGGATCTGGGTTCCCTAAGCTGTATGCGATGCTCTATAACACCGGCAGTACGATTGGCACCACCAATGCTGATGGTGGTTCGGCTGGCCTTGGGTTCAATGAGGATGCCATCGAGAATATGGGAGACTTTGGGACTCTGGGTGAATACCTGCCTGGGGACTCATCCAGCACTGATACGCGACAGGCGTTCAACTGGGGCTTCTCAATGAACGAGACGAAGGGTTGGCTGGAGATGTTTGTGGCTACAACGGCTATGGGGGCCACTAGAACAAGCATTGCGTTCGGCAGTTTGGCAGCAGCGACTCTGCCAGCTAAAGGGGTTCTGATCTACCAACAGGCCGCTTCTTCGGCTTCGGCTAGTGATGACAGGCCGATCTTGGCAGTAGACTTCCCGCAGCCCATCAACGGCAACGGAAGCGCGTTCAACGTCCAGTTCGCCAATAACCACTCCTTCTTGCTAGCTCCCTAGTGCCCGACGTTATCCTAACTTCTCGCAGTCTTCGCTTGAGGGCTGCATACGGCGAACTGGATACGGTCTTTCTTGGGCAAGCTAAATACAACCCAAGATCCATCATGGTGTTCTCCGGTCGTTTGCGGCTTGTTCCCGCTACAACGTCTCCTAGAGCCAGAATGGTTCATGGTGGTGAAAAGGGGATGCGTGATGTGAACCCCACAGCGCACATCATTGCTGACAGTGTAAAGATGCAATCACGCATAACTACGCCGAACATCGCCAGAAGGGGAGGCGTCATCTCAGATGACCAGAACGATAACAGGGCCACTACAACCGTCGTTACGGTTGCAGCCCCTAGAGTCGAGGAATTGCAGGTAGTGGCCAAGTGGGGTGAAGAATGACTGCCCTTGTTGCTGAGACCTCTGTAAAGGTCACGCCAGGCCAGATGATCGACATCCTGGCCCGAGTAGTTGACCAAAGCGGCACGATATTGGCGGCTAGCGACTTTAGCTCGATTACTATTAAGATCTTCAACCGAAGAGATCTAGCTACCCCAATCGTTATCGGCGGTAGCTCTGTCACAAGCATTGCCATTCCGACTAGTCAAGCAACTGGTGCTCTTACTACGACCGGTGGGTGGGATGAAGACGACAAGGGGTACAACTTCAGCTATTCCTACGATAGCTCGACTTTTCTCTCTGGTGGCAACAAGTATGTCGTCGACATTAAGATGACCACAGCCTCTCTTGGGATCATCCATGTCTTGGTCAATCTGCATGTTCAGCGGGTTTATCAATGATCCAGCAGAAGCGAGAGGTCTTCCATGAGTTCAAGCCACAGGGCGCGGCCTCTCAGCTTTTCTTGACCAAAGATCCAGAGGTACTCCTAGAGGGTCCTGCTGGTACTGGCAAGACCAGGGCTGCTCTGGAGTATGCGAACTACCTCTGTGAGGAGTACCCCGGCATTCGTGTGCTGCTGTACCGCAAGACGCGAACATCCATGAGCGAGTCCGTGCTTGTCACCTGGGAAGAAAAGGTGCTCTGGGATGGTCATCCCGCGCGCACGGGTGATGCCCAGCGGAACACGCGCCAGCACTACCGCTACCCCAATGGAAGCCATGTTGTGATTGGCGGCATGGACAACTCCGACCGGATCATGTCCACGGAGTACGACATCGCCATTTGCTTTGAGGCTACTGAATGCTCCCTGGAGGACTGGGAGAAGGTCCTCAGCCGCCTCAGGAACAACATGATGCCGTGGCAGCAGGCCATCGCTGACTGTAACCCGTCCTCGCAGTACCACTGGCTGAACCAGAGGGCTAATCGTGGTGGGATCACACGCCTCCTTTCTCGGCATCACGACAATCCTAGCCTCACCAAGGCGTACCTCCAGAACCTAGAGAGGCTCACGGGCGCGCGCTATGAGCGGCTCTTTAAGGGTAGGTGGGTGTCAGAGGAAGGTCTGGTCTACGATGAGTGGGATCCCTCCATTCACATGATGGAGGAGAAGAACATCCCCAGAGAGATCAAGTGGTACTTCGCCTCTGTGGACTGGGGATACCGCGCACCCGGCGTAACACAAGTCTGGGGGGTAGATGGAGAATCAAACCTCTACCGAGTCGCTGAGGTCTACAAGACTCAAAAGGATTACGACTGGTGGGCAGGCGTAATCGAGGATCTTCACCAAGAGTACGATCTAGCTGCCATCGTCTGCGATCCTGCTGAGCCACGCTCAATCGACATGCTCAACGACAGGCTGGGCGATCCCGCTGGAAGGGATACTGAGCGCCTTGCCCGCAAAGCGGACAACGACATGATGGCCGGTCTGGATATGGTTCGGTGGGCTCTTCGCCCCTCTGAGGAGGAGCAGCCACGAATGGTATTCATCGAGAACGCTATGCGCATGGGCCGCGATATGGACCTCGACGAGAGGTCAGAGCCTTGCTGCGCAGAAGAAGAGTTCCCTGGATTCGTCTGGATGAAGCAGACTGATGGCAAACCCATCAAGGACATGCCTGATCAAACTTGTCCAGACCACGCACTAGACTGCGTGAGATATGCCGCTATGTTTGCGTGGAAGCGCGACTTGGCTACTAGTGTGTACGAACCTATGTTCCCCAGGGGTTCTGTTGGGGACCTCCTCGAATACGAGGATGTTTACGAGAACAGTCACGACAACGAACTATGGCACTCAACTATTTAAGAGAATCTCAAGAGCGATATAGGGCAGCGAAGAGCGGTGAGAGAATGCCCACCTCGCAGACTCGGACTGCTGCTGATCGAGCCCGACAAATTCTTAGCTCTGTCTCGCCGGGTCCATCCTTTAGTCCGTCAGAGTCTGAGCTTGTTGCTAGGCAGAGAGAGAGAGAAGAGTCCGAGAAGGGTCTAGGCGGTATCTAATGCCTGCAAAATCACGATACCCGAATGAATCTCCTGCCGCGTTCAGGAGACGTATGAAGGCCAAGTCTGCTAAGAAGACAACGCGCAAGAAGACGAGATCTCGAAAGGCTAACAAGAAGCCCCGCAAGGCTACTGGGAGAGGGATGTACTAATGGCTACGATGTTTGGAACCAAGATCGTGACGGTGCCCACGGCAGGCATCATCTTTGGTCAAAAGGTGGTTTCGTCAGATGGCACAGATGAACAGTTGACTACAAACTCGACTGTTCTCACGCATGGGGTGCATCTGAGTGTGGTAAACGCCTCCGATATCATCTTCATTGGGCTAGAGGGTGTTAGCGCAGCAACTGGCTATCGTCTCATTACTGGCCAACAACTGTTTATTCCATGCGACAACGCCAGCCTCATCTGGATAGATGCCGCCGCTGCTGACGATGCTGTTTCCTTCATGGCTGTCTAGGTGAATCATGACTACTCTCTTTGGAACCAACCTCGTCACAGTAAACGCCGATGCCATCACAACAGGGCAGACGCAGACTGCAGACGACGCTTCGGACAACTCAGTTCATATAACTACCGAGACTGGGCCGCTTACACACGGTATCTTCCTCGTGATTGATGGTGGCAACTTCTACGTTGGGATAGATGACGGTACAAGTGCATACAATGATGGCTCAGACATCTCCGCTCTCGGCGTAAAGGTCTCCTCAAATAACCCGCTCTTTATCCCCATCAAGGATCCGAGCAAGGTTGTTATCTGCTCTACGGTTGCCGAGAAAACCATGACCTACATCTGCTACTAGACGATGCGCCAGTTTTACGGACGTCCCACATCTCAGATTCTTGCCAATACCATTGGCGATGGTGGATTGCCTGATAGCCCCGTAACTGGCCAAGTGGTTCTTGCGCGAAGTGGGATACCCCAGCCGATGTCGACTACGCCCCTCCCGCTAACTGGCGGTGTGTGGCTTGTATCTGGCGAATCGCTTGTTAACAAGGTGCATTACATGGGGACGACAGACAATAAACCAACCTACGATAGCGGCAGTACGCCCAAATCGACCGGTGTTAGAGTTAGGCCCGGTGTTCCTATATTTGTAGAAGTTGATGATCTTGCTGATCTCTGGATAGACGGAACGGACAACGCTACAACCATGACGTATCTCGCCTTCTAATGCTCAACGTCAACGCAACAAACCTGCTTGAGGAGATTCGCGCTGCGGAGCGGTTGCGCGATAAGCATCTTTCCAGCATGGGTGATCAGGTAGAGCGTTACCACGGCCCGTTCTGGAAGGGGAGCGATAGCTCCGATTACTCGCCCGAGAACCACTACTACGAGTACATCTCGCTGATGGTTCCCCGCCTGATCTACGACAACCCGCGCGTCAGGGTCAAAACGAGGCGACCCGGTTCACAAAAGATCGTAGCGGAAGCCGTTCGCCATGCTCTCAACCGCTGGGCCAAGGATACATCGCTTCGAAAGCTGCTTAGAGACTCGGCAACAGACATGCTGTTTAACTTCAGCGTTGTTATGACGAGCGAAGCCATCAACAAAAGTCTCAAACCGCAGATGGATACCACTGGCCAGTCTAAACCGATGTGGCCTGCATGCTCTCGGATCCCCCAAAACAAGTTCTTCATCGATCCAGCAGCCACATCTGTCCATGATGCTCGCTTCTTGGGCCATAAATGGATACGAGACCACGAAGATCTGCTTGATCTTGTTCGTGATGACAAGGAAGCAGGGTGGAATCTGAAAGCAATCGAGAATCTGAAGCCTACAACAGACGGCAAAGAGCTTGGCAGGCCAGAAAAGGACCTTCCTGATCGTGAAGAGGTCGTTTGCTACGAGATATGGGTTCCAGAGATCACTCTAGAGGACAGCCCCGGTGAAGATGAGGGCTTTCATGGCACCATCTATACGCTTGGCGTGGTTTCTGGAGGCGATGAGGACGAGGAAGACCGTAAAGCGATGATCAGGGATCCTCGCCCATACTATGGGCCTCGTTGGGGTCCTTACACCATGTTTGGTGTCTACAAAGTCCCCAATGCGATCTATCCATTGTCTCCACTCATGGCTATTGAGGGCCAAGTTCAGGATCTGAACGCTCATACGCTCTCTGCCTCTAGAAGCGCGGAGCAATACAAGAAGTTGATCCTAGTAGATAACACCGATCCCAAGTTTGCTCAGCGCGTAAAGGACTCACATGACAACTATGTGATCCCGGTCAGCGGCTTAGAGAAGCAGCGCGTTGTTCAGGCAGAGATTGGTGGTATGACGGCCCAGCAGTTGTCATACATTGACACGGCGCGTGATCGCCTAGATCGCAATAGCGGTATTGGTGATGCGCAACGTGGGAACGTCGAAGGTCGTGGCACTGCGACGGAAGTTCAAGTCGCCTCAGAAGCCTCAACCGTTCGCATGGCCTACATCAGACAGCAGTTTGCAGACGCGGTGGAACAACTGCTGAAGACGGTGGCTTGGTTCTTCTACTACGATGATCGCGTTGTGATCCCGTTGGGAGAAGAGGGCCAGCGAGCATTGGGGCTTGAAGACCCATGGCTGGTTGGGGGCGACCACGATCCTGACAGTGGCGCGACCTTCGACGACCTTGAACTAGAGATCGAGCCCTACAGCATGGCTCGAACTACTGAAGGCCAACATCAACAGCGCGTTATGCAGATGTACCAACTGCTAATGAATACGGCTCCGATGATGCCCCAAATGCCTTTCGTCAACTGGAAGGAACTCCTGTACCACTTGGGCGATGCGATGAACTACCCAGAGATTGGAGATCTCATCGATACGGAGATGGCACAGGGTATTGGGGAGGAGCAAATAGCTAATGAGCAACGAGCTATGTTTGAATCTCATGCCGGAAAAGCAGGTAAAGCTAGACCTCAAGTAACTCAGGCGTCTAAGATCTCACAGCCGCCCAACGTGGGGGCTGGTGAACTTCCCGGCATCGAAGCTGGGGCATATGCCAGCAGGGCGGCTAACGCACAAATATAGTGATGCCTGTCTATTCATTCAAAGACCACGAAACGGGCCAAGTCGTAGAGCGATTCTACTCGCTTGATGAGATGCCTCGTATTGGGGATGTCGTTGAAGAAAATAGCAGAAAGTTTGTCCGAATCGTGGACCAGCCACGGATCGCCCCAATAAGGAACTACCACTTTACAGCTAGATCGCTGCCGCGTTGGGATCCATCAGCGCCAAGACATAACGAACAGGGTCAACCACTGTTTGACTCTAAGAAAGAAGTGAATGAATACGTTGCTAGTCAAGAAGGCGATGCAACATACGGAGAATGGTCTGAATAGGAGAAACCATGCCTGATATCCCCTTCATAGAGCAACCTGACGTAATGCCCCCGGATACTGCTATCGATCCCGATAGTATGCTTCCTGCCGGAGTAGGTGCTCCTGACGATGTCTTGGATGAAACGCTTGAAAAGCTTGATCCAAAGGATGAAGCAGAAGAGGCAGATGATGTGAACTTTGAGGACAAGTGGGACGCTCATCAAGATGAGGATCCATCACCCGATCAACCTGAGAGGTCCGACACGGACACTGAGGATGAGCCTGAAACAGAGGATCAGGCAGAAGAGACCGAGAAACCCGAAGAAGACTCTGTGGCACGCGATGAGCTTGAGAAAGCCATGGCTGCCCTGAAACGCGACGGACTCGGCTCTGACGTCATCGAGAAGATGACAAACTCTGAAATCATCGAACTTGGCCTGAAGCGAGCAAAGGTCCAAGGAGATGCAGATAATGCTTATCGTGAGCTATCTGAGCTAAAGAAACAGCAGGAATTGGCACAAGAGAGCGAGACAGAATCACCGGCTAATGCAGAGCCCACCGATCAACCTGTCGACGCTGACCTCACTAAAGCCATTCAACCCTTTGCTGAGATTTTTGGTGATGATGCTGCGCAAGCATTGAGTGAGTACGGAAAGGCGTCGATGGAACCAATGATGCAGGCCATACAGGCCCAAAATCAGATGCTGGAGACGCTCTTGATGGACTCAGCTAAAGGCAAACTGCAGGACCGTTTCCCGCTGTTGGCCGATGATGAGAGTTACGCTCGTGTATCTACCCGGATGCACTCTCTCGCAAAAACTGGGGAGTATTCAGACGTTGATAACTTAATGGCTGATGCTGCCCGAATAGAGTTCTCAGATGAGACCAAGAAGGTCGCAGATGAGATCAGCAGTAAACGCGCACAACAGAAAGCCGTTGGGCAAATGACGCCAGCAGGCGGGGCTGAAACCCCCACGCATTCTCTCAGTGAAGAAGAGCGAGAAGAAAAGCTCTTGGACGCTTTGGAGAGTGGCATGCCAAGTCATGAGGCCCGACGGCTGTATGGGAGCGCCGAATAACTTAGGTGACATACAATGGGCTCTGCTCTTAGTGTCTTTAATGACTTTATGACGGCAACGGACTCGGCGGTCCTCACGGACGCCAGTTCAATCGTCAACGAAGCGACGAAGAACAATTATCTTCTTCGCCGCTTCCTCAAGGGAAAGTCGAACTCCCAGATCCTCCAGGGTGGCAAGACCATCAAGGACCAGATCTTCTTCGATGAAGAATCGACTTTCGAGTACTACCAACCGAACGCAACCTTCACTTGGCAGAACCCTCAAGTTCTGACTGAGTGGGAGATTAACTGGCGGTTTGCAGTCGATCACATGTCGTGGACTGACCACGAGATCGAACTCAATACCGGCGGTGGTCTTAGCAGGTCAGCGCGCCACAAGGTCTACAAGCAACTGCGCCGTGTTAAGGAGCAGAGGCTTTGGACTTCGTTGATGAATGGAATGGAGGATGCGCTCTTTGCGGTCCCCAGTGAAACTGACATGGAATCGTCTACCGGTACTAAGCCGTTCTCGATTCCTTCATTCATCAACTCTGAGACGAATGGCTTGTTCCATGATGGGGCTGCTGCTTGGTCAACCGTTGAGGGTATTAACCCTGCAACGTATACCAAGTGGGCTCCGAAGCTTACGACCTATGATGCCTTTAACCCCGGCACTGGGTCTGCTACGGACAACAACGAGTCGATCTTTGCCGCATTTGATGCGATGTATCTCAAGGTCAAGTTCCAAGCTCCTCCCACGCGGCAGGAGTACTTTGAGGACAGCAACCTGAATGCTCAATTCATCTCATGCAGCAAGAAAGGCATTACGGACTACATGCAGGGCCTGCGTAACCAGCAGGATCTGTTTGCGGCTCCCTCTCGCCAAGACCCGGCTTTCTTGAAGCCGACGTATGGCGGTATCGAGCTTGAGTACGTTTCTGCCCTGGATACGGCTGCAGTCTATCGTGACACCGCTGGTACAGCGCTTGTTGCAGAAGACGGAAGCACGGCTTCTACTACTTCGGGCTCTGCTGCCAGAATTTCTAGCCCCCGCTACTACTGGATTAACGCGAACTACATTAACCCCGTGTTCCATAGCACGCGTTACTTCTATCGGCACCCGGTTATGACGCACCCGAACCAGCCGTTTACTCATGTTCAGCCTATTGACTGCTGGTGCAACATTGTTTGCCGCAGCCGTCAGCGTTCGGGCCTCGTTCTTGGCGTCGATGGTGGCGTCACAGTCACCCACTAATCCGGGGAGTTAACTAACTATGGCTAGAACTTCAGACCGATTTAATAAGATTGGCATTGGCGTAAACTCCAATGTCTGCATTCTAGGCCCCGATAAGGTGGCTGCCGACCTGGGGACCCATTACATGGTTCCTCAATCAAACCGACATGTGGAGATCTTTGATGACTTCCTGCAACCCACCTTCTCTGCTACAGAGGGGGTCGGTGCGTGGAAAGCCACCGTTGACTCTGGTGGAGCGATTACTGTTGCTCCCGCTGCTGGTGGTCATGTCGTAATGACTACGGATACCACCGATGACGACGATCTTCAGCTTCATAGCGCAGATGAGTGGTTCTCGTTCTCTGCCACTAAAGACCTCGCTTTTGAGGTCCGGGCAAAGTGCGATAACACCGATGTTTCGCTGTTCTATGGCTTGGCTGAGACTCCGATTGTTGGCGGTGATCTAAACGCAACGCTTCTTGCTGAGAGCCTTTGTGGTTTCCACATGAACGAAGCGGCTAGTATCCTCTTCACCTTTTGTGATGACACTACCCCAACGACTACGGATACGGGAGTCGATGCTGTAGCTGACACCTTTGTTACGCTTGGTTTCACATACACCGCCGCTGATACAACTTGGCGTGCGTATGTGAACGGTGAGCTTAAGGTGTCTTCTACTGCAACGACGAATCCCGCATCCGAGATGGGGTTGGTTCTCAGCATGAGAAACGGTGATGGCTCCGCAAACGTCACAACTATTGACTATGTCTACTGCTACGCAGAGATGTAGGAGCTTTTGCGTGTGAGTATCCTCCTTGCTCATACCGCTCCCTCGCTAGATGCCTTCCTATCTAGCGGGGGGGCACTCCCCTTTAAACAAGAATAATTATGGACCTAGACACGATCATTAAACTTCAGGGCGAAGCTTACGCGGCTGGCCTTCTTGAGATGAAAGACATTGACGACTATGTCGCCAATCGTACATCAGAGATGGAAGCCGAAGCAGCCGAAGCGGCCAAGAAGACGACTAAGAAGAAGGCCAAGAAGGCCTCCAAGAAGAGCTAAGCTCTAATTCCCCACCCAAACAACTATGACACTTACATTCGATTCAGTGACAGCCCACATCCGGCATACCTTGGGTGGGGATGTTTCTGCAGAAACCGATGTCTACGACATCATCAATAACGCTGGCGATTTCATGGCCTCCATGTATCCCTGGCGATGGCTTGAAGAGACCGCGACATTCCAAGGCGTTTCTAACCAAAACCACATCACACTTCCCTCTGGCTTTATTGAACTGATCAGTTTTGCTCCGCGTGGCTTAGACAGTCGTGCAGATACTGCTGCGGCTCGTTTCTTTGCGGTTAGCGCCCAAGAGATTTGGGACAAGCGCGAAGTGTCTGTAACTGGCGAAGCGGCTGCTGCATATACGAGCGTTCCTACTGGAGCGTTCTACTTTGCTATTGCTTACTACTCAGCCGCTGGCACGGCTGTCCCGGTTCCGAGGATGGAACTATTCCCAACGCCGCATTCATCCCATTCGGCAACGGCGCATACGCACACGGAATGTGTTGGGAACATGATCTATCGACGCTCGTGGACTCAGATTACTGAGTCAACGAGTACTGGGTCGGTCTTCATTCTGCCTCAGTGGCTGGAGCCGCTCTACCTGCAGATGGTTCGCGCCTTTACTCGCGGGTATGAGGAAGAGGACATCGCAACGACGAACGCTCGGATTGCCGAGGTCGCTGCTGGTCCCCTCTTCATGACCGCTGTGCAGCGTGACTCGCTGATTGAAGCGACGACCCTGCGTGTTGTACGCCGTAATACTCCGACTGGTCTTGCTGGCCTTGCGGGTAATGCCGCTCAAATGGCGCAGCAAGCTGGTCAGATGCAAGGCTAGGCCTAATGACCCTGACTCTTCCGATTCTGAGGGAGCACATCAATCATGCGGTTGGTGGTGCTCCCTCAGCGCCCCTTGATCACCTTGAACTGGTCAATCAGGCTGGAGAGTATCTCACCACAATCCATCCGTGGAAGTGGTTGGAGAACCAAGAGGCGAAGCTCAACCTTCGTGGGAATGTCACGGCTACTGGCCTGAACTTTGTGGCTGATTACGGCGACAAAGGTGCTAAAAGTTCGGATAGAGTTGACCAGCTAATCCATGCCTCGCTTTCGCCCTTTTCAACCTACAGCAAGGTTAGCGGAGATCAGATTGAGATAACTGGCGGAACAGGTGTCCGTAAGGGGTTCTATATTGTAGATGGTGGAGGCCCCGCCCCAGAAACGGGCACAGGCGGCACTTACCTCCTAGTTGAACACAATCCGTTGATGTATAACACAGGGCCAATAGCGAATGCGGATCTCACCAACAACGACATCACTTGCACGGTTCATTGCAATCGCATCCAGCTACCAAAGGACTTCGCAGAGCTGATTGCCATAAACAGTAGCTCTGGGCTTCTCAATAACGTCCAGCTAACGAGTTATGAAGATCTTCTTCAGAAGAAGGCTTCTTCGTTTAATGCTGGTACAGGTAGTACTTACTGGGCTGCAGTAGGACATTCTAGGGATCGAGTAGGCAGTAATGTTGCGACTACTGGCAGCAATCCATTTGGTAGTGCAGAAGAAGTTACTCCGTCATTGGAGATCTGGCCCAGTCCTACAGTAAACGAGACTGCTGCGATAACCATTTACTACAGGGCTGGGTGGCCGTTTGATCTCTACTCTCTTGCTAACACCCATGACTATATGGGACTGCGTATCCCGCGTTATCTTGAGGCGCTCTTCATCCAGATCGTTCGCGCGTTCGCGCAAGGCTATGAAGACACCGATGTATCGATGCTAGATCAGAGGCTGACCTCATTGTTGAACGGCGCGTTGTTCAATACTGCTGTTAAACGAGATGCGAGCGTTCAGCCTCATTACGGGACGATCCAGCATGGTGCTGTATCAGGCGGTGTTGGCACCAGTGGCTTCGAGAACTTCAACACCATTAGTGCTCCGTCCTGATGCCTAGTGAGAAGATCAGAGTTCCGTTCCCGATCAAAGGGCTGGATTCGTCTACTCAACTAGACGCCCAGCCGACAGGAACTACTCGTGATGCGCGCAATGTTCGCGGTCTCTGTCCTCGTACTGGACGTAACCGTGGTGCTCAAAGAGCACCGCTTGAGAAGTACACTACAGATACTGGTCCTGGCTCTAGAACTCAGGCTCTTGCAGTTGTCTCGTATGACCAGACTCGTAACAAGTACACCCAACTAAACAACGAGTCTAATGTTGACGTCTCTCCTGAAGATGTCACCAAGGGGTTTGAGTGGGGCAGGAGTCCTGTAGATGGCGAACTCTATAGCGTCGTCACGGATATCTACGGCAATGTCTATACGCTTAGTGCAGACAGGCAGATCTACAAGCATAGCGCTGACGGCGAACTTCTTGAGTCGCTTAGCATTGTTGGGTTCGAGACAGAAGAGGTTGTTCGCCGCATCCAAGTAGATGCGTTGGGCAACATCTATGCTGCAACCTCTCGGCCAAACAATAGTACGCTCTACCGCTTTGAACCGGACGAGGAGGTTGGCTATACAACGCGATATAGGTGGAAAAGCCCCGATCAGATCATCGACTTCCAACTGAAGTTTGGTCAGATCTATGCGATTGCAGAGAAGACAATGGGCACCTATCGCAGTTATATCTCGATCCTATACAACTTAGATAGCGATCTTGGCCCGTATTCGATCTTTGAGAAGCCTGTTCCGAGCCCTGTTGGCGGTATTGCAGTCAGCAATAACGGTAGCATCTATGTTACTTGTCCGAAGAATGATCTGCGTAATACCACTCCAGATAGCGGTAACTTTGGTGCTGGTATTGTTAGCTGGACGCCTCATGAACTTGGCTATAACGGCGATCCAGATGCTCCGACATATACCGGTCACAAGAGAATCCATGGCTGGCTTGATGCTCAAAAGCTATCTGGAGTAGAGGGGCAAGAGATTCTTTCGTGGCCAGATATTAAGCAAGACGGCACAAAGTACTATGACGTAAATTCGCCTTTTGAGGCGATTGGGGACACAGTGGAACGGTCAGCAGAACAGGGTGCTGAGTATCCTCAGATTGAGCACCTCAATGTCCAGGGCAACATTAGTAACCGGCCTCATTCGGGCAAGCCCCCGCATTACTATGTTGCTGGTGATGGCCTCACTCCTGGCGGGTTTGGTGGTAAGCCATGCATCTACTTTAACGGAGACGATACATACCAGATTCAAGATGGTGAAGCTAGTGGGGGATATTGGGTGTGGTGGGAGGAAGGTGACCATGTTACGGTCGGCCAAGCGCTTTATTGGCCGGTTGGTCTAGGTCCGCAGAATAGGACTTCGGACTTAGCTGATAATGAAAACTCCCTATCTCTAGTACCTGGACTTAACAAAGTTAAGTACACGATATTCTTTGTCGTGCGAATTCAGCCAGATGGTGTGCCTAGAGGTCTTTATACGTGCAACCATGGCCACTTTAATGAACCGACTTGGAACAATCGGTGGTCTTTGATCTGTAACATTGGAACAGATCCGACCTCTTCTTCACTAGAAGGGCCACCTTGGTCTGCTACCTCTCCAGGGAATCTTCATTTGGCTCCAGCGCATGGTGGGAACAGCAGTGAAGCGTGGGTCAACGCGAATACGGGCTGGAATGCTGGCGGCATCCCAACCAGCGCTTGGAACTGGATTGTTGATGCAACTTATACCACCATTGGCCCGCCGAAGGCGAATCAGACGGAGTCTCAAAATAAGACACATCCTGAGAACTGGCGTGTTGGCGAGCATCCTTTAGAAGAAAATGCCCCAAGCAACACTTGCATTATCGCAGTGCATCATGGTGGTGGAGACCGTGGGGATAGTACGTGGACCGAGAAATCATGTTGGCGCGTAAACGGTCAGCAAGTGGGCAAATCCTTTACATTCCGTGGTGATCAGGGGGGTGGATACACCGAGCAGTGGTATAACTACGCTTCGCAGATTCTTGGTTCTCCTTATATGCGCTGGCAACCAGGGGTCGGTGTCTCCGCCACAGAAAAGATGATGGATGACTTCTATCTTTATGGCGGAGATTCAGCCAATTCGACTACCTCTACCCCGTGGCATCAAAGTGACGCTGATACTGCAGATATCTGGGGTTTTAAGGGGTGGGTAGCAGAGGTCTTTACTGTCTTGGGCGAGACCGGTGTAGAGCCAAATGACACCGTTCCTGATGATCACATCAATCTTGCTGATGCTAGTGGAACAGGTAATACACCAGACGGAGGAACGATTACAGAAGTAGAGAAGATTGAGGGCTACTTAGCGTGGAAATGGGGCCTTGAGAAGACATTGTCTATTGATCATCCCTATAGGGATGCACCGCCGGATACGACTGTAGATGACAGCGAACAGGAATCGCCTGATGACACCTTTGACTTAGGCGCACTTAACAGTCCTGATCCGATCCTTCTTAAGTATGACGGGAACAACGGAGAGCTTATCTGGTCACTGTCTGCTTCAGGGATGGGGCATGGCGTTGTAGTGGATGATAAGAATCAGGTCATCACCTTTGGCCAGACCGTTGATGCTACCGTTACTGATTCAGAGGGGAATGAGATAGATAATGACAACGCTCGTAACCCAACGACCGGTGCGTTAGAGCCTGATGCAACGATGCGCAAGATCATTGATCTTGGTCAGACCTTTGTGGCAGATGATGTTGGTGACAGGAAAGCGTGGACGATCAATAACGATACGATTCCTGAGAATGCATATGCCTATCCGCAGATCCTCTTGGATAGGAGTGGTGACGTTTATGTGCCAAGCGACCCTGATCAAGAGAAGATGCTTGGCGGCGGTGGTGTCTATAAGGTCAATGTCTCTGACGGCTCAGTAGACTTCCACATCCCGTCTCCTGTGAACTACTTCATGGAAGGTGGTGATACAGCGCTTGCGGTCGATGGCATTTCTACTGGGATTGGGGCACAGGACCTCCTGTCGCTCCCGTGGTCTGGTGCCATCGACTTCAGTACTGGCACGCTAAATGGAGAAGTAGTTAACCCTGGCGGATCATTTGAGGTAGAGGGCGCGATTACCGCTCAGTACAACACCAAGTTTAAGAACGTCGCTAAGCACCCGATTACTGGGGAGTTCACGGTCTCAGCCGTCAGAGATACGTCCGTTCCGGCTCCGAACACGACGTATCACGATGCGCCATCGCCGGCAGATTGGACATACACCCTTCCTAAGTACAGGAACTTGCTGTATTCGAGCGATATTGAGACAAGTTATGCGACGACACCTTCGCACGAGGTTGTCCAGCAGATTGACAACTTCATGATCAGCAACACCTTGGCACCATCGACTCCTGGTTGGGTTAA
>VTLG01001928.1_pt1 | contig 16979 bp, 17 predicted proteins | sample 4694571 | NCBI WGS metagenome assembly VTLG01 (sample SAMN12604809, study PRJNA352737) | marine metagenome | biome: ENVO:00000447; feature: ENVO:00000209|ENVO:00000569|ENVO:01000036; material: ENVO:00002151; isolation source: viral sequences binned using virsorter ...
ACCAAATCAGTTGAATTATTCCAACTAGCATTATTTGAGGTGTCATTTGTATGACGAATAAGAACTTTTCCCCCTACTTTTACATCTAAATCATTTGATTGAGTCCATCTAAGTCTTCCAGAGTTTTCACTGATAGATTCAAATGATAAATTCTGTAAGTCAGCAGGAGCAGTTGTTTTTCCAGCGATTGTATAAATTCTTGAAGCAACTGGACCTCCGACTCCTAAATAATTAAAAGCTTGAACTCTTACTTCTAATTTTCCAGCGATTAAACTCCCTATCTCTAAAGATGGCCCAACTTGTCTAACAGATTGCCATTCTCCAAATACATTATTAGTACCAGCACTTCTATAAGAAACCAAGAATGAAGTTGCATTACCTCCATCTGTAGGAGTCGTCCAAGACAGACTGAACCCTACTAAAACATTTTGTCCTCTTTGATATAAGTATTCGTCATTATTAGGAGATAAAGTCGGTAAGCCAGGTTCTTCTGTAAGGTTGGATATATCCCTCTGCTCTACTTTTGCGTCTGCCTCAACTCCGTCATAAATTGTTGAATTATATTCAAGAGCAACAATAGTATGAATCCCTGTCTGTTCTTCTGATACTGCAACTACTCTATATTGTTGAGACAAAACGTCATTAGTTTGTATTAACCATACTGATTCTGGATTAGGAGCTTCAGAAAATGCTCCAGCATCTGTAGAAGTATTAATAGTTATTACTCTTCCATTAAAACTATCAATAGGGCGGGTTTCTACTAATCCTGTAGGAAGTAATACAGATAATGTAGGAGATTTTCTAAGGATAGTACCCGTATCTGTAATCGTAGAATCAGAATCAATCGTGACAGTTTGAGTTGTTGCTGAAGTAATTCTTCCAGATCTTCTTAACCCCGCCTTTACTTCATCTGCTATATCAATAACCATTCCTGGTCTTAATATAATTCCAGAAGAAATATCTACAGAGAAAGTAACTGTTTGAGTTAAATTTTGTTCACTTAATAATGTCCATTTACCCAGTCTCCTAGCCTGACCTTGAGAATAGCAACCTAAAGCTTGAATATCCTTTTGAATAATCCCATACTTCGCTACAGCATCAGAATCTTCTACATATTCTGTTCTTACATCTCCTAAAGAATCATACGTTTGATACTTAACTGTTACTACTGTGTGCCGAGCTTTTTGGGACGTTCCAGAATATTCAAATCTTCCTTCAACAACATTAGAAATACCTAATAGATATTGAGCAGTTTGTGGTTTATCTTGAAGCGTTACTAATGCACCTGCTCCGTAATATGCCATCCCTCTAAATATGCTCGTCATTGCATTAATGACGTTATAAACTTCTGCTCTTGAATTGATTATTAAGTTACAAGAGAATCTAGGCTCTTCACTATTATCAGGACGACCTGTAGGCACTAATTCATTGCAATATTGTGAGATAGCGTAGAAATCAAACACATCTAAACTAGATTCAGGAATACCAACTCCATATCTACTATTCGTCAATAAATCCCACAAACACCAAGCAGGATCATTTGTCCATTGAGCTGCTCCTAACGTTCCAGTAAATATATCGTCAGAGTATGTAATCCTTCCTATATGTGTTGTTGTATCTACAGTTGCAGTATTAGGAATCTTTACTTTTAAGCCTCTTATTTTATACTTTCTGGTGGGTATTCTATTGAACTGTCTTGAATCAAACCTCAAGTACATTAAGGCAGAATAAGGATACCTTAATTTTTCGTCAGAGATTGCTTCATAAGTTTCCCAGACGATTTGGCTTTGTCTTTTCTGTGAAGAGGGATCTCCTGTTATTCTTTTTACTTTTACATTAATAGGCCATTTATTTGTATCGCCACCATCTACAGTAATTGTATATTCTCTTTTGTAAGAAGCACTAGATTTACCAGTAATTTTATCTGTTTTTATTGTGTAATAGTCAGCATCATTAGCATATTTTAATTGGATAGCTAATTCAACTTCGTTGGGAACAATATCACCTTTATCTGTTAATACTTGTAGTGCATTCAATCTAATCGTTACTTTCACCCTGTCTGTATTTGCTGCGTTATCAGAAGTACCTATTTGCAAACCAGGATGGGGTGGGTGGTTGCTATTAGTTTCACTACTGTCCGTGCCTTCAGTCCATCCAGCATGTATATCCTGATTGACCTCGACTATACTAGAGATTCCTTCCAGATCAGAGATATAGCCTTGATCTACCGTTCCCAAGCGATCTGTAATTACTGAATATTTATCTTCAGGGAAACGAGGTATCCCAGAAGAATCTTTTATAGGCGTACCATCTAAATAAATACTATTTTCTGGATGAGAACTATTATCTAACCCTTGTATTGGCCCTTCACATAATAAATCAAGTACTTTTGCATATTGAATCGAATGTAGAGAATCATCTGATTCCGTAGGAGTATGCCTACCCCCGCCTTTACCTCCTCCACCTCCTGCACCTCTAATTATGTTCATGTTTCAGCCTCGTCTGTAACGACTTCATCAGTGTCTAGATTAACCGAAATAGCCGCACTACCTATAAATAATCGTCCGTAACAAATTGGAACAGGTATTCCCTGACTTGTTGTATTCTCAACCCCGCCAAAACCAAAATTCTCATTTTTCTTTGGATCTCTCGGAGAAGGTGGTACAGGGGAAAGCATCTCCGATACACCACTTAAGACCAAGTAGATACCGACATTAGTCATAACCTTTGCCGCAGCTGCACCAATGGTGAAAGCCTTGCTTGCCCAAGCACCTTGCAGACCAGGCCCAGCAGGGCCAAACATAAAGGCAGTACCAATTAACAACGCTCCAATCAATATCTTTCCGAAACCTCTTCCTGAACCTGTTACAACAGGAGCAATACTAAATACTTCTCTCTCACTCCACGGATATGCAAGAACTTCTAAGTTGTCTTCTCCTACTTCCTCTTTTCCTACCTTAACTTTATAACCAATACCATTCTGATCATTATCAATAAACCACTTATCTAAACCTGGGTAATTAACACATAAAGCTTTTACCGCTTGGGCTGGTGTATTTACAGCAAATTCAAATGTACCTCGGCCTAGACGCTCTTTTAAAGCACCGTAAACCTTAACGACTTTCATGTCTTATACAAATGTCTGTCATCTTCTGATAATAGCTCCCATACAAATCATTAGAAGATAATCTTCCTTGAACGTGATGTAATACTCGTTGATCCCCTAAATAAATAGCAGCATGATTACACACATTTGCATCTAATTGCATCAAGAGTAGATCACCTATCTTCACTTCTGCTACTGGAACTTCATGGAAACCTTCCTTTGGAAATAGATCTTTGTATAGGTTTTCGCCTTTATACCACCATTGCTCTTTTCGATGATAATCCGTTAGTGAAATACCAAATTCTCTCTGGTAATAATCACGAACCAACGAATAACAATCTATTAACCCGTACGCAAATGGCCTTCCAACATAAGGAAGTTCATATCCATTTGGTTCGCAGTAACCCCACATTTCTGTTTTAGGTTGAACGATATACCAAGGAACACCAGACCTCTCGCACCCAACTAAATCTGCTTGACTTGGATGATGTAAGGTTCTTGGATGACTATGAATAATGGCTGTTATTTCACCTTTATTCTCTACAGAAATATAATCATCAGGGTCTAAAATAAAATGTTCATTAGGTTTTTCCGCTTGATTATTACATCTAAAATACTTTTCCCTGCCTTTAACAATACAAACTAAGCCAACACTCTCTTTAGGAATCTCCTCTCTGGCATGTTCTAATGCTTCAGTTTTGATAGCTTCGTTTAAAGTCATCTAAATAAACCAGCCCCAGGGAACCCACCAAAACGAAGGATTCCATCTTGCCCTGCACCTTCAAATCTTAATTTACAGGAAGTAAGCTTCTTGCCGCATTTATCTTCTGAAGCACTAGATACAGCAACGTCATTTACATCAAAATAATTTGTTCCGTTATAACCGCAACCATCTCCTTTATATGCCCATTGACAAACAGAAGCCACAATCTGACGACGAGGTAAATTCACTCCAGGTAAGTCAAATTTAGAAGCCAATTCAAAAGAAACTACGTCTCTAGATTCAGAAGCTTTTCTATCTACATACCAAATCTCTTGAGGAAATTCTGCATAAGGATCTGCCCCAGATTCTCCATCAATAAATTTCTTTAACGTTCTAATTCTCTTGACGATAGCTCCACCTAAATCATTCCCAGGAGTCGTTTTATTAACAAATAAAAGTAAAGCTGTTATACCAGCAACATTTACCAGATCCGTGATATTCATATCAGTCATATTACTAATAGTTAGCGTAGGTCTAGGTAATGTACCTTTCCCTATTGAAGACTCGAAGCCTGTTGCTTCGATAGGTTGTCTAGAATAAGCTTGACCTCTCCATGTAATATCACCTGTCACCGCAGCATTGCAGCCGTTATGCCACCTATAAATATCTGTACTTCCATGTAAAGTAGAGTCTAAATGTAACTCAAATAATTCAATAATTGCACTTGGAGCCAATACAGAAAGCTCTTCATAAGTAGAACTAATTGCAGTCCAAGTTATTTCATTATCTACAACCGTTGAACCTATATCTGTTCCCCATTTAGGTTCTACACCTCCACTTGTGTAAGGAGAGTCACTAGAAGTATCAATTGCGGTTACTTTAAAAAATAACCCTGTAACTTGAGCTGTGGCAGCTCTTCTAATATCACCAATTGCATAAGGGGTGTTTGCGACCCATGCTGCTACTGCCATTTCTTACGGCTCCGCTACTTCTTGAAAAGTTGCTCGTATTGTTGCAACATTATTGTATGGAATTGTTTTAGACCATGATTGACACAAGAATTTAGATGAACTGCTTTCACCTGGAGGAGTCCAATCAAAAGATTCACTTCCTCTTCTTGCATCTAAAAAATTTGAAATTGTATCTGCCTCTGATTCAGTAATATTTGTCCATGTAGGTGAATAAGATTTTAAATTTTGATTTAGGCCAAACACTGTTCTTCCTATATATCCGTCACCAAACTGAACTTTTATTACATTAGGACTACTTGTTTTCTTTAGTCCATAACTCGGATCTGGAGCAGAAGGAGTTGTGCTAGGAGTTGGGAATGTTGCCATAGATTTAACCTGCTAATAAACCGCCTGGTCTTTGTTGATGCACCAATTCAGCTTGAATTGCTGCTGCCAGCATATTACCTAATTCTCTTCCTCCGCTTTCATCTCCTTCAACTGATGATCCAGAAGCGTCTACATTGACGACAATATTTCCAACACTTGCCCCAGAAGCTTCAACTCCTAGGCGACCTCCTGCACCTCTACGAAGAGGCATAATTGCTTCTGGTCCTGCTTCACCCATAAGGCCAATGCCATTTTTAAAGGGGAAGACATGAGGAGAATTGACGACGACACCACCTTTTGCAAAAGGTACGATGCCGTTTTTGCCGTAAACATTTCCTAAAGCATTTGGAGCAGGGCCAATATCCCAATCAGTGTAAACACCAGAATTACTTAATCCAACATCTGTTATATGGCCTCCTAAAGCATTACCTACTTGACTTCCGATATTGCCACCACCACCACTAAACAAATTACCTAGACCTTTAAACATACTTAGCATCTGACTTTTTATATACATTCTTGTAATATCAGCAATTACAGAACGAGCAAAGTCAGCAAAATTCATTTTTCCTGTCGTTACAAATTTTGCTAAAGCATCAGCCATTGAATCAAAAGCATTTTTCATAACATCTGCTATTTGTTCTGAAACACTCTTCATGCTTGCAAAGTAAGACTGTGCGCCTGCTTTCATAGCAGCCCAAACATCTGTACTTGTTTCGCCTAAGTTTGTTAACTTTTCGTCTGTTTTTACAATTGAACCAGCTAAAGAATTATCTCCATCATCGCTAAATATTGAAGCTAATGCCTTGAAATCTTCTTTAGCTTGATCTGCTGTATCTTTAAGACCTTTTTTAACTATTTCTAATGCTTTTCCAAAATTACCTATTGCTAATTCACCCGAAATCCTAACAAGATCTACTAAAGCTCTTGTTAAAAATCTCACAGATGCAAATGTCGCAAACGCAGCAGCACCGACAGTTTTAAGTGTTGCTTCTAATATCATAAGAGCATCTTCTGATTCACCAATTTGATTGATCATTGATGAGAATGATTCTTGAAATGCTGCACCAATAGGGATAAGAGTTGAACCAATAGTATCTTTTAATTCACTCATAGAAGTTGCTAAGCGATCTCCTGCTGCTTCTGAACTTGCTGCTAAGGCTATTGCGTTTTTACCGTATCTTTCCGTTAAATCATCTGCAAAAGTCATAAAATCATCTAATGTCACCTGCCCTTGCTCAAGCATCTTGTCTAATTGAGCAGGAGTCTTACCTATCGACTCAGCAAAGATAGTAAAAGCACCAGGTAATCTTTCACCGATTTGTTGACGAAGTTCTTCTGCTGAGACCTTTCCTTTACTGAACACCTGGCTAGTCGCTCTCATCGCCGCCTTCATGTCTTCTAAACTTCCACCTGTACCTCTAATACCAGCAGCGATTGATTCAAATACTTTTTCTGCATCACTTACACTCTTGCCTGCACCCTTAACAGAAGCAGTTAGAGAAGTAAATTGCCTAACGATGACATCTTGAGGTATTGCTAGTTCTTTGCTTTTTCGTGTTAAAAATTCTTGAGATTTTGCATATCTATCATTATCTGCAATAACTAATCTAAGTGCTTTTCTTTGTAAGCCTAAAGCAGCAGCATATTCAGCAGTTGAACCAATAGCCTGACGAACCATCCCAACCTGCGCACCAATCGCACCACCTACTGCTGCACTAATTGGACCGCCACCTGGCATAAATCCACCTATTGCTGCACCAATCGCACCTTCAGGCCCACCAAATACTCCAGCACCAGCAATCGCACCAGCAGTTCGAGCCATACGACCCATGCCGCCCATTTTGCGGCCTTGCATCTTTGCTAATTCAGCATCTAAGCGTTTTGCTTCTGCTGTTGCTTCTTTAAATCTATTGCTTCCAAATTGAACATTTGCTGCTAATTCTTTCCATGCAGCAGATAATTGTTGATTACGACTAATACTTGTAACAGTAGTTTTTTCCCATTCTTTTAAATTTAAAGACAGTTTCTTTGTATTAGTACCTGCCTTAACAGTGTCAACGCCTAAACGATTTAATGAAGCAGAAAGTTTAGGAAGCTTATCTAGCCCCGAAACTCCGACTTTGACTTTTAATTCAGTTGTAGCAGGACCAGCCATTACTTCTTCTTATTCATACAGGACAAAGCTGCCATTTCCATGACTTGAATCCCCTCAAAGAGAACGACAGGATCTTTTACTTCATACAGTTTACATAAGTATTCGAGAGATGAATAATTTAATCCTGTCATCCCACTCATACTGACATTCCACTGTGTTGTAAGCCTTGTAAACATAATAACTATTTCCCAATTCTTTTCCCATACTTCAAAATCACTCTCAATCGTTTCTTGTTTTGCGGCTGCAATTTGTTCAGGTGTTGCACCAAAAGCTTCTAAAGAAGAAACACGATCATCTACAACACCACCTTCAACCCAATACTTCGCAGCCTCTTCTAGTTTTTTTCAGTACCCCCTGTAATCATCTTTCCATAAGATTCGATCACAGCTTTCATTACAGTGAAATTATCTAATAATGCTTTTTTGTTTTCCTCATTAAAAGGAATATCAACACCTTCTTCATCTTGAATCTTTTCCCAACCGATCAAAATTTCATCAGTTAAGGCTTCATCACCTTCTTCAATTAATTTATTAAACTTGTCTCGACCAATTTCCTTGAAGACTGCATCAAATTTATGCTCCTTAAATTTGCCACCATCAGAAGCTTTTTTGATAACAACAGGCCACTTAATTGAAGCAGTCTTCTTAAGGATAAAGGCCATAGACTTAGGTGTAAATTAAACTCATCTCATTATTACCAGCAGTGGTAGGAAGTGCCAAGTACGGCAAGTTCAATGACCTAATTCCATTAGTGTCTCCATACGAAACACCAGTGATGTCTGTTTGATCAACTTTCAACCTGACAATGTTCCCTGCTGATGCACCTAAAATGACATCAGTTGCACCCATAGCTGTAGCAGAAGCCTTAGCGAAATAATCAGTCGTAGCAGTATCAAGAGCTTCGATCACAGCAGTTCCACCAGGAGCGCGATTAACAATTAAAACTTGCTTACTAGAAGTAGTTTCTTTATAAACAAGTTCGTTGTTTAACGCTAAATCAAACGACTCAATTCTTTGAGAAGTTACACCGTGGAATGTTGCTGTAGTGACATTAGTGTCATTAACTTCAAGACCTGCTGCCTGATTAGCAAGAGTCCAAGTTCCTGACATGTCAGTTGAATCAGGAGCATTGTAAATTCCAATAAATTGGAAATCAGCAGATGCGATTTGACCTGCTACTAAATTAAAAGTAACTGTGCCTCTTGCACCTGTAATCTTGTGCCTTGTTAAATCGTAGAAGCAATAAATTGTGCAACTACTAAAAGAAGTAGACAAAGGAGTATAAGTGGCAGAAGTTTCACTTGAAAGAATTTCATTCAAACCACAACTTTTAAGGAGTGGTCCGTATGCTGGAGGAGTACCCGCAGATCCAGATCCAGATAATTCTGTAGAGAAACTTACACTAACTCTTTTGTTAGCTAAAACTGTTGCTCTTGTGCTATTACCTAAAAAACCTTGCATTGCATCTGCTTGAATCGTATCGGATTCAATAGGTGTAATGTCAACATTAGTGACCTGAATAGCGTTAGATCCCCCAACAGGAGAGGGATCTGAACCTTCTGAGCTTTCAATCTTGGCTAGCAGCCAAGTCTTCCTCGTTAGTAGCGGCATTGGCTTCTGTGGCGTCGTTTTCTGGAACTAGTGTACACTTCCCAGTTTTAGGGTCGAACAAATATGTTCCACCTGCATCAATGTTAGGGATTTCTTGTTCAATTTTAGCCATGATTTTAAGCAGTAGTTAAATTAGTTCTACTTGTACGATACCTAATCAAGAAATCTTGACTAATAATACCCAAAGGAATATCAGCTTCAACCAAAGAAAAGTCTGTACGATCTGGGGTTAAATCAAGCGCATAACTATTAATTGTTTGGTCTGCCATTAACTTTAAATGTACTGCTTGTGTATAAGTATCTGATACGTCATCAGGTAATGCTGCACGAACAATCGTGCTAATTCTTACACGCATTGTCCAATCTAATTTGTCGTAAAAATTAGTATCTGTAGGCTGATCTGAAACAGGTTCAATAATAATTGCTGGTGCTTCTCCACGCGCTAAAGGTTCAACACGACTTCTATAAACAGTTGCACCAGAAATCGCATCTAAATTAGTTTTAAGACGGGCAAGAATTAATTCTCTTCGTGTATCAGCCATTAAACCTTACTTAAAAGAAGAGCAGAAAAAGTTGCATCATCAAGAGCAATATTTTCACGAACTGTATATTTGATTGAATTGACTGTTATAGAAGTTCCTCTGGAAGCAGAAGAAATATCAGAAGTTTTAGCAACCAACTCATATTCCCTAGAAATTGCCATGCCTCCCGCAATGACATCATCAGGGGCTTGATCGAGAATCCCTTTGAAATAGGCTCCTGAACCGATTCGACATTGAACGCCAAAATCGCCAAGGAAAGCATCAGGATTCTCGACAAACGCCATTCAATTAGGCTCCGTACTTCTCAGACGCAAAAGCGTTGACTGAAACGTAGCCTGTACCTGTACCACCAGCGACTGTTACAACACACTTAACATAACGCTTTAAATCGTTTGTATTAAGTGTGATTTTTTGAGCTGAAGCAGTGTTTGCTGAAGTTGTAGTAAAAGCACCTGAAGAAACATCAGCGTAACTTCCTCCACTTGTATCGCACTCAGTTAGCTTTACAGCGTAAGTGATTCCAGATCCTCCAGCAGAGGCATCAAGGAAGACGATCATATCGCCTTCATAAGCATTTAGATCAACAGCAGAACCAGTAGCGGTTGTGTTACCTAAAGAATTGGCTCTAAGTGCAACTAATGTTGTCTTAGACCCCAGATTGAGAATTGCCATTGGCTTTTGGTTTCTTTTTAGGAGTTGTTTTTTTAGGGACTGGAGCCTCTTTGGCTTCAGATGTTATGACAACAGTCTGACTTACAGGAGACTCTTTTGCTTTATTCATTCTAATCAACATCCAGCCAACACGTTCTGTCACCTCAATGACATCACCTGGTGACACTGGATTCATATCAACAATTGTTGACTTAAGAAGTTCAATTCGCATAAAAGTCTCCTATTAAATCAAGAAAGCTTACAGATTGACTCTGGATGACGTACCGCAACGTCATAATCCTGCATTGCTGTTACTCGAACAGTTCCAGCAGCAGAACCAGTGTAAGGATCAACCATAATGTCTAATCCTGACCACAATCCAAGGATGATATCTGAGAAGTTAACAAAGGCAGCAGTGTTAGCAGGCATATTGTTAGAAACAAATGCTCTATAGCCATTGATAGTGTCGTTACCTTCGTAAACGAAAATACCGTTTGTACCAGAAGCCTTTTCTGTAACTTTTAGAGTTCCTCTTAGAGAAGAGTTCATTATGTAACCAAGGTTGCCTCTTAAAGCATTATCAGTACTTAAAGCTGCTTCAGCGTTTACATAATCAGCAAAAGTTGTGTAACCAGACTCAGTGTTAATACCAGTCACATTCAAGAAACCTTGTGGCTTTCCTTCTGCTCCTGGTCCATTGATTGCTTGGTTTTCGATTTCTTCAGCGATTTTCTTTGCTAAATCGTTTCTGACGAATTGCTCAACGCCAATACTTGACTGAATGAATAAACGTCTAGAGAAATCAGTTAAAGCACCCAGTGTTCTAGGTTGTAAAGAAACCTGATCGACTGTTAACTGACTTTCAGTGATGTTTGCATTCTCAGCAACGTGGTAAACAGTTGCTCCACCAGATTGACGAGGAATTGCAATCATTCCTTCTAGTCCTGTCAAAGTTGTAATTCCAGCTTCTGACAAGAAAAGATTTTTTCTTAGCAGATCAATAAATGAATCTGAAAGCAAATCTGTTGAAACTAAATCACCACCAGAGGAAGCAGTACCAACAACTAAATCTCTTTTCTGAGGGATGTTGACGACATCAGAAGGAACCATAAAGCCCCTAGATTGTCTACCTGTCTTTTGCTCAGTTGCTTTGCTGACTTCAAGTTCAAAAGCAGCATCTTCTTGCTTCTGACGATTTTGCGGATTTGCAAGAGCATCCATGACTCTCAAGAAAGAAAATCCACGTGCTTCTTTTTCAGTTAGACCAATTTCGTGAGAAGGTCTGACGTTAACAGGCTTTTCGTCTGTTTTGTCAACAATCTTTTCAAGAATTGCAGATCTAAGTTCGTCGTAACTACGACCATTAGAAATAAATTCTTCAGCCAGTTCAGGCTGTTTAGTACGCTTACCAAATGCAAGCATGTCTGCTACTTCTTTTCTGTTGGCTTTAGCAGCCTCAGAACGAATAGCAGCCTCTTTTTCTTGGATGGGTTCCATTAGAGTTTCTTTTTTTGATTGAGGGACAACGGCTGAGACCGCCTCTTTGCTCTCATTATTAACGAGAGTGCGACCAATGCCAACGTTTTTGAAATCAGCAGGTATTGTAACCAAACTTAATTCAAAAGGCTGGTAATCAGTAGCCCGATAAGTAACAGGTTCTGTAGACCTATCGGCTTCTAATTCATTTATCTTATAACCGAAACTAACATTCCTAATAATATTATCGGAAATCAACTCCTGCATCTCACGTCCTAACTCATTATTTGCGAGTTTCACACGTGCAAAACCACGCTTACCTTTGATATACGCTTTTTCAACAACTCCTACTATTTTGTCTGGATCATGTTGATAAAGCAAAGGAGCACCCGTATTTAAACGAGACATATCCATCGCTTTGTCTGTGATTTCGAGGATTTCATTGCCCCATGACCTTTCGACTGGTTCTTCACTAGCGAAAGGAAATTCAATTACACGATCTTTTTTATCAGATCTAATAAAAGATGTAATGTGCGCTCTCTTTTGACGCTCATTTGTAATGTCAGAAGTTGCTTCGGTTGAAGGTTCAACCACAAGCTTTTCAACTTCTTCTACTGTCGGTTCTGCTACCGCAGCAGAACGAGACGATTCAAAACCTTTTGGTTTATCTTTAAAGGCTTTCCGTTTTGCCAAATTTTTACCTCGCATAGTTTTTTTACAAACAATTAAATTCTATTCTAATTCTTCTTGTTGAGAATTACTTGAAGAATTAGTTTCCGCAGAATTAGAAGATGCTTGCATATTACCGTTTTCTGAAACTTTAGAAGGATCAGTATCTAAAACAATTCCCAGTTCTTTAAGCACATCAATTTCATGTTTTCTCTGTCTCATCTGCTCATCGAAATCACCGCCATGCAATGCGACAACTTGAGAAAGAGTCATTACTCCACTTCGTACTAATGATTTATACGCAGCCGCCTCCTTTTGAGGGTCAACAAACTGAGCAGAAGGTGGAATCCATTTGCATTCTTCATACCTCTCAGGATCAGCATCGTAGTTAGGAAGATCTAACTCGCCTGACATAACAGCCATTTCCATCCATTTGCTATAGACCTCTTCACATAATGTTTCGATCATGTACTTTTGCAAAGTTCGATAATGCGCTCTCGTCTCTAACAACTCTAAACGCGATGAACTGTAATTCGACTGAGAGAAATCAGAACTAACTTGCGTATAAGAACAACCCAAACCTGCTGCAACAGCACGGAGCATTTGCTGAACAAAAGGAGTGAAGGAATCATCTGGTCTATTTGGGCTGAAGAATTGTAAGTCTTCCCCTGGTGCAAGTCTTCTAATGGAACCTGGCGAAAAGTCGAGTACAGCTTCTTGAGATTGAACACCATCTTCAAATAACTCTTGATCTGGTGTTTTCACAAAACCCATCATGCTGGCAGTAGCACGAGCAGCGACAATTTCACTTTCTTCATACCCACTTAAATTGTGCAAACGTGTAATTGCAGAAGCAAAAGCACTCATTCCACGGGTCTGCCCAGGTCTATCGACGATATAAAGATGGATAACATCTTCTGCTGGTATGCGAATCCTCTTCTTTAACTTTTGAGGATTAGCAGCAAACTGATAATCGCCTGGATGGTAATCAAAGAAATGATAAGCAACAGGTCGTTGCCATTTATTTACTTCAATACCCATCCGTACTTCATTTCCATTTATTTGCTTATCGTTGTATCCGTCATCAAGTAAATCAGCCTCAATAATTTCTAAACCTAATGGAATCCTGCTACCGCCAAACGATTGTCTAACTAATCGAATAAAGCATTCCCCTGATTCAAGCATTGCCGTAAGAGCTAAACCTTGAATATCCCCCCAAGACAAACGACCACCAACATGGCAATGTTTCGCCTTAGACCATCTTTTAAATTTCAACTCAATATCTTGGTTATATTCTTCTGCTAGTCGATCAGCTCTTTTCATTTTTACTTGAGCTTGATTTTTGATCCCTGTTCCAACAACGTTATTCCTAATTGCTCTTAATCCTGCCCTTGCGTGATCACTATTTCTAATTAATTCCCTTGCAGAATTACGAACTACTTTCAAACTATTTTTAACTTCAGTATCTGCTGAACTAGCAGGTCTAAGCCAATCTGATGTTAAACGAGTGTTTTGAGCAGCATCATAAGCTCTTTTTAAGCGCAAATTGCGCGTTTTAGCGTCTTTTAACTGCTTTTTAAGGCCATTTATACGACCAAAACCTAAAATAGCCATTACACGAACCTCACTTTAGCGACACCTGGGTTTCCTAATCCTTGACGCATTCTTTCTTTTCTTTCTTCCATATTTATCTCGTTTTTCAGAACATCCCGTAATTGGATTAATTCAGCCATTTTATAACGTCTTAAGCTTCTCCCTCCAATTGAATATTCCTGAACCAAACCTCCCTTCGACAAGGTTGTAATAGCTTCATTAACATAATCAAGGTTGATTTCTGTCTCCGAACGATTGTCATAAGCATTAACAGTACCCGAATAGGAAGCCGTTTTCTTTACCGTAAATTCTCCTCTTCCTCCTGTATATGTTCCTTCTGTTCCATCTGTTTTTGTTGCGACAATCTCCCATGTCCAAGATCCAGCGACAAAGGTGGCGGTGGTAGCTGCTGGAACGGTAATTCTCCAACCACTTCCCTCTGTCGCACCTGTTATCGTCGCGCCTAGAGCTGCTCTAGTTCTTGCGTACCATTTAATAGTAAAAGCAATGTTTGAAACATCAATATCTGGATGTTCACTCCACGAAGGAACATCAAAGGAAAGGGTATTGCCCGTGTAAACGAGATCAGGGACAAGAATGACAGGATGGGTAATCACCAGTTAGATACGAATGAAGTACTTTTAGGCTTGAAAACTCTTCTTTGAGGAGGTCTATAGACAGATTCTACTGGTTTTTCATCAATTAAATCGTTTTTTCCTGCATCTCTTAAAATCTGATCTCGTCGAGCTTCGAGTTGGTTCCAAACAGTTCGACGATCATATATTTGATATAAACGCTGTAAAGCAGCATAGGCATACACCATTTCATCGAGTGCTTCATTCCTTGCGCCACTCTTTTTCATCCATACACGCTCAGCTTGATATCCGTTTTTCATTTTCCTTACCTCCCTTTCTGCTGTTAACTCTTCAAAGTAATCATTAGTAATTGTCGGATAAAAATGCAGGAAACCTTTTCCTGGTTCTGCCTCTTTCAACCTGCGATGTAGATGCGTTTTTATCTTGTTAACAGAGACAGAAAAGAGAAATAAACTCCTTTTTAAACTTTTTCCAACGGAATTAGTCTCAATTTTGTTTGGTTTACCTAGAAAAACATCAGTTTTTAACTTTGCAACACCTTTAATCGGGATGACACCCATATTTATACGATCTTTTGCGTAGCGATATACCTCATCTGTGAAATGGCCTCCAGTATCTACCGCTGCTATGTGAATCTTTAACTCTATACCTTCTTCATTTGTATAAGGAGAAGAAAGAATCTCATCTAACTGATTCCAAACATCCATACGAGAAGGTGCTCCGTAAATCTTAACTCGATCAATTAGAAACATTTCTTCATGTCTTCCTACTCCCCAGACCGACAAACTTAAACGATCATCTTGCGTATCTATCCCAGCGAAAAGAATTAATACTTCCTTGGGTGGTATGCCTTGCTTATAAGTTTCAGAAGCAGCTCGTTCCATTAACGCATTTGCTCCTATTTTTGCCTCGTATTCGTCTTGCCATACTTCTCCCAACACTGTGTTGATGTAGGTGCGGAGTTGTTCAGGATTATCTTTTGACGCAAGCCATTCTTCCACCAGATTTGACCAAGTTGCATTAGGGCTGTAACTGTAAGCAGCCCAAATGTGAAAGCCAACGTGTTTAGCTTTGCCCTCCGCAGTCGGTCTCCATTCTCCACGTTCAACCATCCATCGTTTTTTACTGTGAGGAATTAAAGTGCCGCAGGATTCACACGCATAACAAGCAGTATCAGGATCGTTGTCGACCCATTTCATGTTGTCCCATCTCAGATATTGAGAATGATTGCATTCTGGACAGGGAACAAAATATCTCTGCTGATTAGTGTCTTTGAAAAGTCGTTCGATTCTGCTGAAGTCTTCAACAGTTGGAGTGCTACCTGCAACGATTTTCCTGTTCCAATAATACTCTGTTCTGCGAATACCGAGTTTAATTTGATCTCCTTCAGTACCAGCCGAAGGAGGATACCCATCCGTTTCATCGAACAGGACCACTCTTCTAGAAACCATTCTGAAGCCTCTAGCCGAGTTCGATCCGACCAACTGAAGCGTCCCTCCAGGGAAGTTTTTCTTTAACAGGGTGTTATCTCCATCTTTTGCTTTTGGATTACTAACTAGCCCCTGTAAACAAGGAGTATCCCTAAGCATCGGCGCGATCTCATCCTTACTGTAAGACTGACAGTCATCCAAAGTAGGTTGACAAAGCATGATGGGACAAGGGTCTTGATGGATGTGATACGCGATCAAATGATTCAAAATCTTTGTATATCCAACACGAGCAGATTTCATTACTGTGACTTGCTCAATATTTGGATCAGTAATCGCATCCATGATTCCCTTTTGATAAGGAAGTGTCCTCCATCTACCACCTTCAGCAGAAGATTCAGCACTTAAAAAAGCATTACGATCAGCCCACTCACTAAGAGTTAATTTTTCAGGAGGTCGAAAAGCTTCTAATCCTAGACTTACAAGTTCAGCAATACTGGTCATGCAGTCTCCAGTTCAGAAGATGCAAGATCTTCTAATGACTCTCTGACAATATCTTCCAAACAAGTCATAGCACTTGTATCTAAATCAGGTATTCGTTGTTTTGCTTTTGATGGGATACCTAATACTTTCGTTCTTGCTAAAGAGATAATCTGCGCCCATGAACTTTTAACTTCTGCTGCTGAAACTAATACTTTTTCTCGTTCTTCAACATCAATTTCTGCCAATCTTGCCATCATTGCTTCACGCTTAGATCGACTTGTATTGAAATCAGGGATTTCGTCTGTATTAGTCGTTTTACGGTTATCACCTTCTACATTCTTCAAATTAGATACATGAGGAACCATATTTGTCTCCCACAACCTCAAAGCTTCGTCTTTGTTAAGCACATCTTTTCCATTGACATTAACAATTGCTCCGTTTAAAATACCAGCCCTCTTTTTTTGTGAAACCGCAGATCTACTAACGTTTTTCAGCTTGGCTAAATCTGCAAATGAGATGAACATTTGAAGGTTTGTTAAGTCAAATTTATTTTATATTAGTAGACATCGTGAATTTGTTAAGACTTGAGATTGCTGTGCCTAGAAAATAATTGAGGTCCGAAATTACC
>VTLG01004619.1_pt1 | contig 16978 bp, 14 predicted proteins | sample 4694571 | NCBI WGS metagenome assembly VTLG01 (sample SAMN12604809, study PRJNA352737) | marine metagenome | biome: ENVO:00000447; feature: ENVO:00000209|ENVO:00000569|ENVO:01000036; material: ENVO:00002151; isolation source: viral sequences binned using virsorter ...
ATTAGCTCTACTTTTAATTAAAGCTAAATCACCACTTGCGTTTCTTGCTACAGCAAAATAACTAGCTTTGCTATTATTATTGTCACCACTTCCGGTTGGTGTAGACCAAGATGTACCATTTGTAGATTTTATATATGGTTGTTCTGTTTCTATAATCATGCTTCCTTCTGTGCTTGAATCAGCTTTATATTCACCTAAAGCTGCGTATAAAACAGAATTATAACTAGCAAGACTTGTAACAGCATATTGACTATCCCAGTAAACAGGTTTCCAATAGTTTAGAGAATCATCCCATTGTAATATTTGCCTACCACATCCAACATAAATATTTCCACCAAACTCTTGTGGTTCTGTTGCAACTACTCCACCATCAGGAATTATTGAAAAATCATCTAAAGCAAAAGTATCTCCTGATGCACTAAATGTAACTCTGATTACTATTGCACTTGTGCTACCACCAATAGTTACGTTTAAATCTGTACTTGCAGAAGAAGATAATCTTATGTTTGCAAAGTCTGTATCTGACACAGCTTGAGAAGAAGCAGTAGCAGAGCCATCTTCTCTTATGCTAACTGTAGCACTACCAGAACCAGATACTCTTTTTATGTACCCATGTAAAAATATTTTTCTGCTACGATAAGCTGTTGGTACATTTAAAGTTTGTTCTATATATTGACTTGTTCCTGTAGTAACAACTTTTGCTCCTGACTTACCACTTCTTACATAAGTAGAACTTGTGTCAGCTTCAAGAGTCATACCACTTGCTGATTTAGTCCAAGGGTCTGTTGTAAAAGCATCATCAGATACAGCTTCAAATCTACCATTCCTAAGCATAGTGTCTGACTCATCAATTAGATAACCAGTAGTTATCTCACCTTTAAACATAGCCAGAGCATCCTCTGTGTAGCCATACACAGCTTTTGCAGCGTTTGCCTCACTCGCAGTACCAAACTGCTCTATAAACGATGCTCCAAAGCCTCTGTGCCATGTTTGCTGGTCTAATACAAGTCCTATGTCTGGTGACTGTTGTTGGTAGTTTGCTGAATCGCTAACCTGTCTTGGTGGTGCAGGAGAAACATGTTCTATCCTATATCCACCGGGTAGGTTGTTAGCACTCTTATGAAGTTTTATGCCTACTATAGAGCTTGACCCATCCGTTTTACTTAATACAATATCTGAATCAGACTTAGAAGTTGGCATCAGTATACTCCTTTATACAATGCTATAGGAGCCATGCTTCCTGTAGAGGCATTTGCCATATTTCTAAAGTGACCAAATCTTCTCTGTGCAATTTGAAATTCAGTATCATCAAGTTGGTCAATGTCTTGTTGAAACCACAACATTGATGCTGTTGCATATAATAATCTTAATTGGTCACCTTCTATTTCCATTGTAGAGGTACCTGTTGATAACTCTGATAAAAATCCCATGCCTCTAACTCTTATATTCATGTTATCTCGTGCTCTAAGTCCATGAATTAAAATATCATCAGACTCTTCTCTCCACCCTAAAATAGGTTGCCCTACAGTTCTTGGTATTTCACTCTGCCCTGCTGTTGCAATAATTTCATCTGCATAAAAAACAAAGGCATCTGAATCACTTGTTACATGAAGTCCAACTTTTATGCTTGTATTTAAATCTGTAGCAACTGTGCTATGAGTAAGTCTTTCCCATCCATTACCGGTATGAGTAGAGCCAGTTGAAAAAGCATCACCATCTATTTGAATAACAGCAGAAACTCTGCTTGCAGTTTTAGAGTACACCCATATACCCACATTTATTTCTTCACCTTTATAGTTAGTTCCACTTGGAACTGTAAGCAAAGCTGTGTTTACAGAACTTGCTGCTACTTGAAACTGCCCAGAATGACTTCCATCAAACACCATCCAGTTGTCAGGTGAATTAGTTTCTGTTTCTTGGGTAATGCTTGTAAAGTTTGAGTTTACCCAGTCAGCAGGTGTAGTTGAGTTTGTCCATGTTTCAAAATCACAATTTAAACTACCAACAATATTATTTTCAAATGTTTTAGCATCATATCTTGGTTCTTGAAATATCTGTCTTACAAAACCTTGCCTAATGCTTGTTGGTCTAGCATATCTATGCTGACTACCCTGCAAAGTTAAAGTTGTATCTTCAACGTGTTTATATAATCTAGGAAATGCTTCTATTCTAGCATCGTTTAAAGTATCTCTTAATTGATTAGGGTCATATCTGTAAAGTTCAAATGTAGCTTGTGTACTACTATCTGATGTCAAAGCAGTACCTGATACAGTAATTGTGCCAGAACTCGCTGTATAGTCTGTTACACGTCTTACAGTATCATCATTATTAGCACTTGTAATTTTAATAAATGTATCTATTAGTGCATCGTCATTATTGAAACCAGAGTCTGTAAGCTCTGTAGATACTACCGATGTGTTTGCTGCAATAGCAGTTGTAGTATTAAAAGAACCTATAAACGCACCGATGTACCTTCCAAATTGAGGTAGCATTGTATCTAAAGTTGTTGTTGCCATTAACCATTCCTTACTTTGCCAGTCTGTGCATCTACTATTTTCTTCAATGGATATTGTAAACCATTTGAATCTGTTTTCATAAAATGAAATTCATATTGTATTACTTCTCCCTTAGAGTCTGTTATACAATATTGTTTCATTAAAGGCATACGACCTTTTAATTCTTGTAGCTTAAGAGCTTTTTTCTTAGCTTGCCAATCTTGGTCAATCTGTTCTCTAGCTTCTTCGTAAGCCTTTTCACCTGCTTTAGTATCATCAGAATGTTTATCTGCTAAATCTCCAGTCATTAATGCTTGAGATTCAGCATCACCATATCCAATCTTACCATCAGGTACAACAATTCTAGTTGTCTTTCCGTTTTTTTCTACGTCAACTTCAGTCCATCTAAAATTTTCTTTGCTTCTAAATATATTTTTTTCAGAAGATTTATTTGTTTTCATAAGAACTATCCTCTAGCTCTACCACCAAAGATGCCATGTCTACCATCATTGATTTGCCCATAAGCAATCTGAAGTTGTGCTGCACCAGTATCTGTTCTAATAAATTTAATTGCATCTATTACATCTGACCCACACACTTCAAAGCTATCACCTGTTGCAAAAAATAATCCTGTATTTGCAGTTGGTGCTGTGCCATCATATCTAGCTCTTAAATCATCATCTTCAACTGTGCAGAAAGCATAGTTAGCACCTGCTGGTGCTGCTGCAAATCCAACTGCTGTGTCATTTACAGACAGTTCTTCATGTTTTAATATTTGTGGCATATTACTCCTGTTCAGAATCCTTAGATTCTTCTACTTTTTCTTCTACTTTTTTTTCTACTTTTTTCTTAGAAGATTTTTTCTTAGGTTGTTCTTCTCTTGTTTTAAATTCAGCCATATTGCTCCTATTCTGGGGGAGCCGAAGCTCCCCCAATATAAACTAATTGTTTAGTTATCTCCAGATGTTGAAGACACCCATTGTCCACCAACAAATTTAAACCAACCACCAGAGTTTTGGTGAACTAATCCGATTTGATTATCAGAGTTGTTACCATCTTTGATAGTTAGGTCTTCGTCTGCATCAGCTTCATTCTGTATGTATACTTCCAAAAAGCTAGTTGTTACACCAGTTTCTGAATCATCTACAGCAATTAAATGTAACTCTCTATTACCTCCATCAGGGTTTACTAATTGTAACTTATCGCTTGCAGCAGTAAGTGTTAAATCAGTAGTTCCACTCAAATTAGTAGTAGTAGAATTAACAGATTCATATTGTCTTGTTCCTACAGTCATTATATTTATCCTTTTTATTTCAAGTTTATTTGACCTGTTGCTTCCATCTTGGAGAGCTGCTCTTTGTGCGTTATCAGAATCTTCTACCCGAAGGGAGCTTCTGGTCGCATTTCAAGAATCCAACGATAGACTCAATGATTGCGTTTGCCTCTACGACCACGCTTTCTCTTGTTCCTTTTAACATTACTAGCAGGAGCTACCTCGCTAACAACATCGGAAACAACAGAATCAATACATTCATCTTTTGTTCTAACATAAAGTTTATAACTTTCTGCTATCCCATCTACCTGACCATCTTGCATATTCAGTTGTTGTTTTTGAATTTTCAACTTCTTATCTACATCTCCGGAAGGTACTTTTACAGGTTTCCCACTTTTATAATTGTAAAGAGTCACATAATCTGTTTCATCAATTACATTTTTTATAAAAAAATCTTGGGTACCTGTAGTCATTTATTAAACAGCCGTTGTCTTTCCGTGCCATTCAACACCCCAGTTATCTATGATTTCTTCTTGATCCCAGATACCAGTCATTACAACTTCTGTACCTCTTAGTGAAGCATCTCTTTCTTGTTCTGCTGTCATTTCCTGCTCAATAGCTAAAGCTAGAGCTTCTCTTTGGAATACAGCACCACTAGCAGAGTTTGCTACTTCAGCACCAATTTCAATGTTTCCATCTTCATAAATGTTTACTCCGAATACGCCCATGCTACCTCTGTAGTAGTTTTTAAGTACGTCTTCAGAAATTGAGCCTGCATTGTAAGTTGTTCCAGCAGTTGTTGCTGTTCCAGCAGCACTAATTCCTGTAAGGTCTTGAGCTATTCTTCTAATGTGTTCTGGATGTAAAACTGCATTGATTTCACCATAAGCTGGTCCACAATCAGTTGCTCCTGTTGCGTTAGTACCAGATGGTCCATTGTCAGTTCTTAAGTATGAAACTGCACCAGCTAAGTCCACGATTGTTCCATCAGCTAAGCTAGATGTTGAGTCCACTACTTCTTTAGTAAAACTTCTAAATAAAGTAACTAAGTCTTTATCTAGTAATCTTCCCAAAGCGTTTCCTTGAACTTCACCAACGTGAGCCAGTACGTCTTCATTATTCTGTTTTTGTAGTCTGTCAGAAACAAATATTAATATTCCGTGCTCATCACCTGTCATTGTCTTCACAGAAGAACCAACTTGTTGAGGAACCGAAATATCTACACCTTCTGTTACTGCTGCTGCATCGTTTCTAGTCCAAACAGGTACGTTGACTTGTTTTGAACCAGCAGGTATTTCATACCTACTTACCAACTGGTTTGTAGGACCAGCAGGTTCAACAGCAGAAATAGCATTAGTAATAATTGTTTTAGACATGTTTTCAAGAGAACCAGTATCTCTTAACGATAGTCCTGTTGCCATTTCTAAATCTTTCCTTTTCTAAAGGCTTGCGTAGCCTTGAGTTTTTATTTGCCTCTTAGCTTCCCTAAATTCTGTAGCATTTATTTGACCATTAGCCATTAGCTCTACCAAATCTGTTTGAGAAGTTATTCTCCCAGATTTACCTTTAGGTGCACCTTGAGTAGATGGTGGTGTCTGTTCTACCTTTGGTTGTTCCACAGCTTTAGGAGCAGCAGGTTGAGGTGGATTTTTAATCGCCTCAATATTTTGTTCAGCTAACTTTAAAGCCTGTCTTGTAGACATTCCTTCAGTATAGCCTTTCCAAACTCTGCTATCTCTTATATCTATGCCCAAGCCACTTTCATTAATTAAATCTTGAGTCATGTCTGCGAGAACAGCTTGCTCACCAGTCATCTGCTGTTGAGGTTCTTGTTGAACAACCTCTTGTTTTTTTTGCAGTTGTGACTTGTAATAATCAGCTTGCTCTTCAGGTGACATTTCTTGGACTCTTGATTCCTCAATAATCTTAGCTTGTTCCCTCAAAGGATTAAGCACCTCATCTATTTGATTTTTAAGTTCTTTTTGTTGAGATGCTGTCCAGTTAGCAAAACTACCTTTAAAACTATTTAAAGATTTAGTAGTAGCACTTTCAACCATTTGTTGAATTTCCTCTGGTGACAGAGGTTTTTCTTGTGCCTTAACTTCCTCTGTTACCTGTTCAGTAACTTCTTGTTCTACTTGTTCTGCAACTTGTTCTGCAATCTCTTGTCCTTCTGCCTTAACAGATTCCTCTGAAGCCGTAACTTCTTTTTCTTCTTCTAACATGAGCCGTAACCCTTCTTATTAGTTAATAATATAATATATAATCTACAACGAACCTTGATATTGTTCAAGTGTAAATGGTGCTGGATATTTCCAAACAGTTTCTTTTCCTGCATTTTGACCATTTTCCAACACAGTTACATAACCCCATCTATACAAGAATCCATCAAGTCCTTGGTCTAGCTTTCTTAATTCTTTTCTAGCTGCTCTAATTATAGATTCTATTCTTGCAACACTTGGAGTTCTTAGTTCTCTTTTTTTAGTTTCATTAGGTTCTAGTTTATATTCTTTGTACAGTAATGCTTCTACTTCAGGTACATTTTCTAAAGCAGCTTTTTCTGTTTCACTCCAGTAATACTGATAATAATCTCTAGCCATAAACAATTCTGTAACCAAAGGTGGTAAGTCTTTTGATGCGTAACTTCTAGCTTTTACATAGTTCATTACATCAGGTATACCTTTTTCTTGCCATCTGTTTTCAAACTCATTTATAGCTATACCTCTAGCGTACCAATCTGTTTCTCCAGTAATCGTTTGTATTTCAGGATTTGTAACTATATTAGTAATATAATCTTGATAAGCCACATCCAACACATCATCTTGATAATCAATCTTTCTAACAGATTCTTTATCTCCTGCTATTTGTGTCCAGTAAGCACCTACCTGACTTAAATCACCTTCTTCAGTTCTTTCTCTTAAAGTAGTTCTCTTTGTATAGTAATCAGAGTTAGCAGAGTTAATATAACCTTTTCTAAATCCTTCTAAATCAATTATTCCTTGGTCTAAGAAACTTGTTCCTTCTTTTAAAGTATCATCAAAATCTTTTAATATTCTTTGAGATTCTTTGTAATAATCATTTAATTGACCTTGAAGTTCATCTCCTCTAAGTTCTTGCAATCTTTTTGTTTCTGTTTCTAATTGTCGTAAATACTCTGATTCTCTTTTTAATACTTCTCTTTGAACATTATTTAATTCATTCCATTGTTTGCCATAAAAACTTTGAGCTTCTTCATCTCTTATTCTTCTTCGTTCATCATAAGCATCTAAAGGTATATTTCTAAGACCAATAAGTTCAGCAGCAAGTCCTGTTACATTTGGATTTGTCCACTCATAATCTCCTGTAAGTGGGTCTGTAACAAACACATTTTCTGCCCAGAAAGGTAGTAATCTACTTCCTACTGCCTTTCCATATCCTAATGCGTTTGCTTCAATCGGTTCTCCAATAAAGTTGCTACCTTCAAATATATCCCAAGCAAGACCTGATGTAGGAGATACTTTACCTCTAGCAAATGAAACAAATGGATGAGTCTGGTCTTGTTCAAATACATTTTCATCTGTAAATGCTCTATCACTCATTCTTGAAATAAAACTTAAGAATCCTCTGTAAAAGCCACCAATTCCTACATCGCTATCACCAATTCTTAAACTCATAAAATCTCCTCTTGATGGGTCAAGTTTTGGTTCTTGCCCTAACGCAGTAGCTTGTGCTACATATATTGTAGTTCCAAGCATAGCCATACCTGCTAATGACCTTCTTGCTAATTGACCTTCTATATCTCCTTTTAATGTAGCAGATATTAAACTTAAACTTGCTCTTTGATATGAAGGAGAGAAAAAGAAAAATGCTCTTTCAATACTTTGTTGTGAGTTAGTTAAACCCATTGCATACTGGTCAATACCACCTGTTGCTTTAGTCAAGAAAGAACCTATCTTAGCTTTAGTATATGCTAGAGCTTCTGCTTCATCTGCAAATCTACCGGCTCTAACTAATTCTTTTGCACTTGATGCAGCTAAAGGACCCATGACCTCAACACCTTTCAATCTAGCTACATCACCACCTAATTGAAAAGCTGCTTGTGCTCTTTCAGGCATAGTTCTAAATATAAAGTTAGCAATTTTAGAAAATGGAGAATTTGGAGAACGAGCAGCTCTTTCTATTACATCTGCTGCTTGCCCTATTGAAGTAGTACCAGCAAAAGCATCAGTTACGTCTTGGCTTAAATTAATTCTATAATTTTCTGTTGCATCTCTTAAAACTTTTGGGTCCATTCCATCAACTACTTTTTGCAAATTACCTCTATTAAGCATTGCTAAAGCTGCATGTTTCATAGAACTACCATAGACTCTGTAAAGATTAGGATTAAAAAATGCAGCACCTAAAAGTGGTAAACCTTGAAGTAAATGCCATGAGAAGTCAAAACCTGTACCCAAAGTTCTAAATACATTGTTTGCAGTTTCAAAACTTCTTGTTGCTGACCTCCATCTTGAAGCATCACCAATGTCTAGTGCTTTTGCAAGTTGCCTAGCAGATTTCTCATCTCTGAAAAATACTCTACCAAGCTGGTCATTTGTTATATTTCCTTCTCCTAAAAGTTTTTGTAATTCTGATAAATTTGAAGCAGGTGATTGTTTGCTTTGACTAATCCTTCTACCTAAAGAATTAACTATGTCTTCTGCATTATCTCCTTGTGATAAAAGTTTTTCTAATTGAGTTCCTTCTAATCCTTTTAAATCTCTTTTATTTATTCTTGAACCAGTTTTTTTTCTTCTATCTGTAGCTAACCTATCAACTATTTTTTTTAAAGCATTAAATTCTTTAACGCTTAGTACAGTAACTCCCTCTCCTATTTTTTCTAAATCTTTAACAACATAATCTTCTCTAATTATTCTTCTTACTTGTTCACTAACATTTTGTATAGTGTCATCTAATCTATGTACTTTTCTTACGTTTGCTTCTAATTCTTCATTTAAAGAAGTAGAAGTTCCTTTTCTAGCTGTAGTAATACTTTCACCTTTACTTAACTTTTCAGCATTAGTTAACTTAGCATCAAAAATATTCTTTGTTTGACTTTTTTGATTTTGAAGTAAATAAATATCTCTTGGAAAATAAACTTCATTATTATTTACAAATGCTTTCATAGCATCATCTGCACCAACTAAAAATGTACCTATAGCACCTGCATGTTGTTCAAGCGTAACTCCTAATTCATCAACAGTTGCTCTTGCCTTTAAAACACCTCTTGCTAATCCTTCACTTACTTCATCTGCTGCATTACCTATTTTAAATGGAGTGTATTTTTGAATTTGCTCTAAACTTAAATCATCAATGTATTTTACTTTTTCTAAGTTTAATAACTCTCTAACCCCGATAAGTTTTCCTTTATCTTGAAAAAATCCTGTAATAAAATCTGGTGTATTAAATCTTCCATCTTTAGTAACAGCTATTCTATAATTAATATAATCTGTTGATTTTACACCTAATTTTTTTGCACCATTTACTATGCTTCTATTTATTTTATTAAAGTTTCTTTCTCCTACAAATCCACCACTCTTGTGTTTTAACTTTGGAGTAAAACCTTGCGTGTCAATAAAATCTTCAAAAGCATCACCCATGTTTTCAATGTTGTAGTTTTTACCTGATGCGTTAAAGTTATTTTTATCTACCCTTGCTTTTCTAACATCATCTGACAATCTGTAATATACATTGGCTATTGTTTTACCAACTCCACTTAATTTTCCATATCTAATTGTTCTACCAAAAACTGGGTCAATTAAGTTTCCAAGATAACCACTAAATTTAGAATTAAATAAGAAATCATTTAATATTCCTTTATTTTTTTCTCTTACTTCTCTATCTATTTGAGGACTTGTTTTTGCTGTAGGAGTAGAGTCAACTGCATTTTTAGTTAGTCTTGTTCCATCTTTTCTTAAATCTCCTACTTTCCTAGCATCAAGTGAGGTAGTTCCAGCAGTATTTAATCTCTTACCTGTTGCTGTTTTAGCACCACCTTTTATTGCTTTTGCAGCACCTTTTACAGCACCAATACCAATGTAAGTAGTTGGGTCTGTAAATACTTCTCCAAGAAATGGAACACCCATTTCATATTCTTTTGCATCTCTAGCTTCTACATATGCTTGCCTTGTAGCTCTAGCATAGTCTTTCCAGTTAGTAGGCTTTATTGTAAATTGCAAAGCACCCCAAGGGTCATTCTTTGGGTCTATACCTAATAGTTCTGCTCTTCTTTGCCTTTGTCTTTCAATAACAGGTTGAGTTGTACCAACCCCACCTCTTTCTATTTCTCTGTCAGTTTCTTGTTCAATACCCGGTATCTTAATAGCAGAAGTAAGCAACCCCATACCTAACTCACCCGGATATGATAAAACATTTAATACCTTAGAAAAAAAACCTTTCTCTTCTTGTGGAGATTGAGGTTTAGTTATCTGTTCTTGTATCTCAAAAGGATTACGTTGGTCTTCTTCTCTTTTTCTCATAGCTTGCAATGCAGCTTGAGATTGAACGTATTTTCTTACCCTATCTTGTCTTTCGGTAGTCATTAACTACCTCTTACATTTGCACCAGCAAAAGGATTTGCTTCAGTTGACATACCATAAGTAAATGGAGCAAAAACACTTCCAACAATATCAGCACCTGCTGGGGTTGCTGATGCTATATTTGATATTAAATCTTGTTCTCCAAATATACCTCCCCTTGCTGCATCTGCTAAAAATCTTCCTCTTTCAACATCACTAGCTGTTGTAAATTCTCTTGCAGTAGGTAAACGAGTAGCTGTTTGTGTAGGCAAAGGTGTATCTGTTCCTGTTGTCAAAGGTGTAGTAGTTGTACCACCAAGTGGTTGGGTTTGTGTACCTGATATACCTGCTGCTTCTACGTTAAATCCACTATCAGTTGCTGCTTGTTGTTGTCCAAATGGAGTAAAAGTAGCTTGACTTTGAAGATTGTTAAGAAAACTTAAACCTTCAGGAGTTGACGAAAGTATTCCATAAGCTACAGGATTTGAATATATATCTACAAGTTGTCTTTGAACATCTGGTCTTTGAGCAGCAGCTATTTCTTGAAGTCTTGCTTGTTGTAACTGCTGATTTAATTGTCTTTGACCTTCAGCATCAAAAGTTACTAAACCTTCAGTTGCAGAAATTAAAGCTAAGTTTTGTCTTAAATTTGCAATTTCTGGAGCAGTAAAAGCATCTTTACCTACACCTAAACCATCAGTTGCGTTTATGTGAGTAGAAAGAACCTGTGCAATGTTTCCAGATAAATTTGTTTTTGCTTGCAAAGCTAACTTGTATGCTTCTAAAGCTGCTCCTATTTCTGGATTTACTTCTCTATCAATTTTTATGCTTTCAAGATATTCTGGTTGACCTGCACTATCAATTCTGATTCCGGCATCATTAGTCTGATACTCTGTTTCAATTCTATTAAATAAAGGATTTATATCTCTAGTTACACTTGTAACATCTACATAATAATCATCTCTGTCAAAAAAATCTGGTGGCAATCCCGGCATGTCATCTGATATAACACCAAATGGACCAATATCTACTCCATACCCTGCAAGTATTTCTGACATTGAACCACCTGCTGGGTCTACACTAACTACCCCACTCTCGCCATTACCATTACCTATATCTGGCAAAGGAGCAAAACCTCCTCCAAATGTTGGTGCTGTTTCTGCTTCTTGACCTGTTCTGTCTAAAAATTCTTGATACGTTTCTGGACCTTCTGGATTAAATTCTTCTGTAATTATTTCTTGCTCTTCTTCCTCTTGTTCTTCTTCAACAACAGGTCCTTTGTATGGAGGCAAAATTTCGTCACCGGAGGAATCTTTAAAAACAATAGAATAAATATAATCTCCATCATCTTCAACTTCATTTATTTTTTTGCCTTGTCTTGAAAGTTCTTGAATAAACCAAGTTTTTAATTTTTCATTAATTTGTTGCTGGCTTCTTGCAGTTAAACCTCCACCCTTCCTTCTTTTAAAAGCATCTGCTACATCTCTAAAAACACCTGTTATTACTTCATTAGCTAATAAATTATTTATTTGAATTAAATCAATATTAAGTGCAGCATTATAAGTTTCTTCTGTTACAGCTTGTTCATGTTGAAATGCTTGTTGTTTATCACCAATATTGTTTATATCTACCAAGAAAGAAACTATATCTCCATTGCTATATTCATATTTTCTATAATAAGCAGATTTACCCGGTGAATAAACAGCACCAATTAATTTTCTAGTTAATGGTTGTCCTCCCGGACCTGTAACTGTAACATTAGGGTCAATCACATTTCTGTCTTGTTTTAAATATCCTTCTGCTGCAAATGCTTGTTCAGCACTTGACATTTCATTACCTTCTGCTTCTAGTCTTTCTCTTTCAAGTCTTTCTCTTTCAAGTCTTATTTGCTCTTCACGTTCTCTTCTTTGCTGTTCTTCAAGAGCAAGTAACGCTGCTTGTTCTTCATTTGTAGCAAACATTGGAGCGTTCATGTTACTAACTGGTTCAATTACTTCAAATCCTAAAGGAGATGCTTGTCCTTGAACTTCCCCTGCAATTCCCAAAGCTGTTGGTAGTTGAGATTGTTCATCTGCAACAAAAGGTGTTGTATCTCCTACACCTGCACTAACACCTAAAACATTTGCTCCAAATCTAGCAGCAGCAGATTGTGCTCGTCTTATAGCCTCAACCCTATTGTCTGCTTCAATAGTATAAGGCTCGGTTCTGTTTGATAATTGTATACTATATGTTGCCATCTCTACTCTCAAAGAAAGGGTTGCTAAATGTTTGCCCTACTTGTTTTTTCTTCATTTTTGGTAAATCAGGTTGGACAATATCACCCAACACATTTTCTGACTCTTTGACAAATGATTTTATCAAATCATCAAAATGTCCGAAAGCTGTTGGTATTGTGTTGTCTGTTCTTTTTGCCATTTATCTCATTCCCGGTGGTAAGTCAGAAGTCGGTACTCTTCTATTTCCTGTTCTAGCAGGAGAAGATATTTCTCTGGCTACCAAGTCTTGTTCCTGTAAACTACCCGGAATTACCGGTCTAGTATTAGTTTGCACTCTTTGTGCTTCAGATGCAAGTGTTCTAGTAGGTTGATTAGTTGTAGAGAACTGACCAGCGTTTGGTTGCTGGTTATAAATACTCTGTGCAATATCACTTGCTTGTTCTTGTGTAGTTTGACCACCACCGGCTGCTTCAACAATCTGTTGTAGCAATGGAACTCTCTCTGCTGCTGCTTGCTGTAAAGCCATTTGTACTTGTTCTGATTTTAAGAATTGTTCTGCAAGTATCTTAGATTTAACTTCAAATGCGTTTGATACACCTGCTTTTCTAAGTGCAGTATCATGGTCTGTAAATCCTGACAACCACAACTGGTTCCACAAGTTTAACTTTCTTTCCTGTTCTTCCGGAGAAGTAGGAGTAAGTTGAACCATGTTTACATAATGACCTCTAATATCGTTTGGTCTTATAATTGCATCTAATGGTCCAGTTTCTGTTTTTCCAAATACAGTTACTTTATCTTTGATTACATTTTCAACAATATTTAAAATAATTGAGTTTCTATTTTGCAGTCCTCTTTGTGCAGCTTCAACGTATGGACCAAAGTTTAAAGCTGCAATTCCAGCAAGAACTGCTGTATGATAACCACTAGCAGCACCTTGTGGTCGTTCTCCCCTGACCACAGCAGGTGCTGTGTTTGCCTCAATAGATTGGCTCATCATTTGTTGAGCAATGTTTATTGATGCCGGTGGTTCAATAACTCTTGATGGATTGATGCTTACATTCTGTGGCACAAAGTTTTTTGCACCCGGAGTTTCTTCATACATCTCCATCACTTGTTCTGTTATTCCCGGTGGACCAGTAAAATCTTTAGTTTGCCAAGCACTCTGTGCAACTATGTCAAGATATTGAGATGCAAGTCTTGACTCTGCTCTCATCATGTCAAAGTTGCCATGCAAGATTCCTCTGTAGATTTCTTCTGGTTTTCCACCCTCTGTAACTAATCCTGTATTAGGATGATAAATAGTAAAAGGTAATGTTCCATATCCATGTTTTTTAGGTTCAAGTGCCCATTTGCCTTCAGCCATATATGCAACTTGACTATGTGTCCAAACTTCTACAAATTGTACTTGCCCTGATAATGGACCATCCCATTCTGGAAAATGTGCATTTACCCATTCTGCATCTATTTCATAAAAATGAATTACCCATCTTGAGTTTGGTCCATTGTTGGTATCCCAAACCATCATTTTAGGATTAATTGCAGTAGAGTGCATTGGGAAGTTTATGTTTCTTCTCTCTAAAATATCATTAAGTTTTTCTTTATATTCTGCTAAACCTTCATTACCTTCTGGTGGTTCTGGAAACTCTTCCCACCTGTTTGCAGCAAATTCAGTTTTTTCAAATGCAATGCCGTAAAGTGCCATGTGTTTTGCAATTTCTCTTCTAGTAGGACTCAACTGCTCAATCATGTGATTTGCTCCAGTCAAAAACTTTTCCATGTTTTCTGCTCTTGCTTGTCCTCTTGCTCCCGGAGCAGGTACAGATATATCTATAAACTGTGGAGTAACGTGAGCAACAAGAGAGTTTACAACAGATTGTGCTGTTCCCAATCTAAGCATTGTGCCTGTTTCTGGAATATTAAAATCAAATCTATTTAAATAAAAATCTTCAGATTCATTGCAATTAGAATAAAATTCTTGAAACTTTACTGCTCCTTCTTCAAGTCTTGCTTTTACCCAATCTATTGAAATAAATGGCTCATCTAAAGGATTTGCTGCTTCTCTTGCTATTTCTTCTTCAGGATTTACCTGATAGTCTTGTTGTCCACTATAAGTTACCATTTTCTATTCCTGCTACATATTCTTCGGCTGTCAATCCAAGTTCTGCTAGTTGCTTTTCTCTTCTTATTCTTTTAAGCCTACTTATTTTTCCAGTTTTATCTCTGTATATATTATTCATTGGCTTTACTCCTGATATTGAATGTGGAACAACTCTTTCACCAGTTACTCCTTCCATCGCAGGGTCACAAGCCATCAAAGCTAAACACTCTGCATCCACCCAGTCATCATGCTTTCCCGATACAGTATAAAAAGTGTGCCCTCTATTTGCACTTTCTTTGTGCCCTATATCTTCCAACTGGCTTATCAACTTGACCCAGTTTTGTGGGAAAGATACAGTTTCCTTCTCTAAAGATATAGCATAATCTAAGAATAATTGATACTTTTTTTGTGGAGTAAAGTTATATCCTATAACAGGAATACCCTCTTCCATCAACTCTCTGTAAAGAACATCTTCTCCAAATTTACCACCAAGTCCTGTAGAGTCCATGTATATCTCCTCAACATTCCATCTTACACTCAAAGACTTAATTGTTTCAACCTGCAAAGACCAATCAGTTTTCATTAATTCTACAACTGCTACTGATTCTCTAGTTTGCCTATCTTTGATAATTATGACAGTTGCATCGTTACTTCTACCTAAGTCAAGACCTGCAACATAGTGTCTACCATCAATAGGTCTTACCAGTTCTACAGCACCTTTTGAGTATGCAGCCTCAATATTTCTAAAGAAGTTACCTGCACCTTCTGGCTGTTTTGCCATATAGAATCTTTCCCATACAGCTTCTGTTAATGCTTGCTTCTCATCTTCAATCTCTTCTCTGTCTTCTTGTGTCAAGCCTGTATTGTCAAAAGTAGTTGCATGAAAATATTGTCTTCTTTTATTTGGATTTTCTTTTGCTATCTTGCAGTTTCTTGCAAACCAATGTTGTGTAGATTCTGGGGGTACACCCTCAACTATTGCTCTTCCCAATCTTCCCGGAGAGTTTAAGGTAGGTCTTACCTTGCTCCATGCACCTTCTTTTATATCCTGTGCTTCAGCCATGTGTAAAAAATCAAGACCCACAGTCTGCAATGACTCTGGATTATCTGCTGACTTTAACTCCCAGAATACTTCTGTTCTGTAAAGACCCTCTGTTGTGCCAGAAGTATTTTTTAAATCTAGCCATACATGTAAATCATCTTGTTTGAATCCACCACCACGACCTCCGGCTTGTCCTTTTCTTCTGGTCTTTCTAACATACTCCTCTGGAATAAATGTTTGCATTTCATTCCATACCTGTAACATCTGTGCTCTGGTTGGTGCAACAGTCCATACATGAATCTCTGGCACAAGATTTGCTTTTTTAGCAGTAAGTTTTTTTTCTGAATCTCCAAGAGTTACAGGAGTTGTGGCTGCTTTCTGTATAACATTCATAGCTTCCATCAAAGAACTTCTTGTTTTTCCTGCACGCCTGCCAGCCTGTACCCATTTTATTTTGGCATCCGAATCTACCATGTTTTTTTGCCATGGATAAAAATTATGCTGTATCAAATAACTTAACCTCTACTTTTGCATCCGGGTCTTTTTCTTCAACGTCTGGTGCGTTCATCTCTACAAGTTTTCTTTGGTCAATAACTCTCATTGAGAACTCACTACCTTTGCCCTGTGCCTTTAAATCTTCCATGTGGAAATAATTAATTATATCTGCGTACTGACCATACACCTGTTTTAAATCTTCGTGTTTTATCCGATATGTATATTTGCCATCTTCTCTTTGAGTAACAATAGGGTAGGCATTATCTGTTCTGTACATCTTTAGATATTTAGAAAAGCTCGGGGTTGTAATTATTTTTTTCTGCACACTCTCGTAATTAAATCCAAGCTCTTCGCATATTTCTTGTATTGCAAAATCTGATGAACCAAATGCCGGTAACGATAAATATATTCTTCTTAGTTGTCTAGTCCATTGATTCCAACAAGGGATTGCTTGGAGAACCTTTTCTTCTATGTATGCGTAGCCTTTTTGTTTTGCCATGCAGAGTATTATACACCCCTTCTCTTAATAATCTCTACCCCATGTATTGCATGGCATTTTACACCCCCCTAAAGGGGGTGTATAAAAGTGCCACGCTGTATTTTACATATGTGGTCAAAAATATATTTCAACGCTCTGACTACTACATAGGTCGTATATATAATGTTGCATGTGTATCGGTGGTTTTTTATGTGTGTACACTCATAAACATTTTTTTATATAAAATCTTATGTATTAAATAACCTTTTATAAATATTAGTTTTAAAGGGTTCTAGTGTACACATAATGATTATTAATACAGATAAAATATTAAACGCTCTTATAATG
>VTLG01006337.1_pt1 | contig 16977 bp, 18 predicted proteins | sample 4694571 | NCBI WGS metagenome assembly VTLG01 (sample SAMN12604809, study PRJNA352737) | marine metagenome | biome: ENVO:00000447; feature: ENVO:00000209|ENVO:00000569|ENVO:01000036; material: ENVO:00002151; isolation source: viral sequences binned using virsorter ...
TCATTTATTACTAATAGATTCATTACACAATTCTCCAGTTATTATCCTTAGTGTAACACACGAATAAAGGTTTGTCAACACCCTATTCAAAAAAGTTTTCAAGATTTCCTACAGAGTTATTTTTTAGTGATATGATTGAGTTAGGTTTGTTATCACCAAAATCATAACCAAAAGATTTTGCACCATATTTTTCCATTTGCCAATCTGTATATCCATCAATAGGACAACCACCAAATAAGAATTGTAATTCATCATCTGTGGCAAGTCTACCATCTGTATATAATGTTAATTCATCTTTAAATAGAGAGACATTCTCATTTAGATACTTATATTTTTCTGACGTAATAATTGGTTCCTTACCTGAGCTTGGTGTATATTTCGATAAAGAATTATTAAGAGGGCCAGCAATTTCAACTTTCTTCATTGTAAACTTTAGGCATTCCACAATTACATCCATATCAATAATATTAGTGTCCTTTTCCGTAAAATAACCATGTATCTTATCAAAGTAAAATTCACCAAATTCTTGTGGTGGGTTTATGTGATCTCCTTTTATAGACTTTGACGATAATCCTATTGTACTAGATGTATAAAATAAAATACATTTCATAAACACTTCATCTAGTGGAGAACCAGCACCTACAGTCGCATAAAAAAGAGGTCTTGTCATTCCTCTCTTTTTGTTTGTCTCAGTTACATCACTTCCTCTGCCACCTTTATGACATGACAAGTCATAAGTCCATCTATGTTTTCTGTCCTCTACAAATTCGATTATGTTTTTTGCAAGACCTTTCATTCTCTCAATGATCTTATAATCATAATTAATCATTATATAAAATCCTCAAGATTTCCACTTTCTGCTTTTGCAAATCGACCTATCTTCCTCTCTGATTTTCCTGCAACCCCAATCGTCGCCAATCGGTTGTCACAGTACGCCACACAACTGAACCGTTCTCCGTTTCCTCTAATTGGGGTCACACCATGCACCTCTCTTGAATCTGCAATAATCACTGAATTATCTGGAGCATCTATTCCAATACCATATCGTGGAAAGGTTAGATACGCTCCCTGATAATCCCCCTGACGAAACACACACATACTGGTCATTCCGAATTCTGTATCGCCACTATCAACATGAGCTGCCATCTTTGTCGATTGTCCAGCATGATAACGATTTGCAGATAGAGTAGTGAAAATACCTATCCTATGTTCTGGTTTAACGAAACTCTCTGCGAACTTTCTTTGTTTATTATACACCACAGGATTTGCTTTGTCAAATGCTTTTTCATTATAAACTGCGATTTCTTTTAGTATCTCAAATTTCTCTGGATTACTTTTTGTCCAGCCAGATGCGTCGATACCACCAGTAAATCTGCCTCTTTTATAGCCGATCATTACACTATGGATTTCTGAAGCATAAGCAATCATCCCCCAACCACCATTCTTGGTTCGTACATGATAAGAGTTTGGTGTGCGTAGTTTGTAATCTCTACCCTCAATTAAACCTTTTGCAGCCATCTCTTCCTTATCAATAGGTCCAGAACAGTTTGCTCTCATGGTGCTTGTATCTTCAATAGTTGCTAGTACATTTCTCACATTATCATTTGGGAACGCATTACATATCACATAAGCAAGTGGCACATCAGAACCATCAAGTGATGCAATAGGTTTCATGATTGCTGTGTCCTCTGTCACAGTGATTAAATCTTGTGCATCTGATTCTTCCAGAAATTTACCGTTGTATTTCTGAAATATTTCTTTCTCACCAAGATCAATTTGTGCGGTTATGTACTTCATTCCACGGCTCCAAGATATTTTGATAAACTGACTCTGCAACATATTTCATACATATGGGGGCCACCATTAATCCTATTCTCGCAAGTTTTTCATTAAGAGTTCCCGTTAAAATATAATCTTCTGGTAATGTCATAATACGTTTTGATTCTTTTGTAGTATAAACACGATCCTCTTCTGCGTGTAAATGCACTGCCAGACTTGTTTGCAATCCCTGTTCACTCAAAGTATGTGAAGCTTGATTCCAAGGCACTCTGCGACTCTGATAAAATGAATGTTTTGCTTCTGGAATACTTTTACCCATCTTTTTTCTGTGTGCGATAACTTTATCATACCATGGCCCTACCACATCATCTCCCACTGACACCACTTTATCAGGGTTCTTTGGTAATCTCCTCAACCATTTATATTTAGCACTTTTCTTCATGGCCTCACAGAGTTCAACTGCCTCTACACTATTTTCATTATCAAGTCTTAGATCACCAATTGCATCTTCCAATGTTGGTTCTTCATCTACAGGCTCAGGAAAAATAGACGACAATAACATCCAAGACATTCCAATATCATCCATTACATCTTCACGCACAGATACAATAAAAACACGTTGTCTTTTCTGTGGCACACCAAAATGAATACCATTAAGAACTTTATATGTGGTATTGTAACCAAGAGCTTCAAAGTCAATGACCATACGATTTAGATGATCCCTTGCATAGTCCATTGTCAAACCCTTGACATTCTCACATATAATAACCTTAGGCATAAGGTCTTTTGCAATGCGTATCATTTCCCATGTTAGGTCTTCAATATTCTGTTGCTTCATACCATAGGCAGTCTTCTCTTTGTTCCATCCTTCTTTCTTAGTTCCAGACATACTGAAAGGCGGGCAAGGTGGCGAACCATCCATAATGTCCAGCTCATACTTCTTCAGTCCCGTCATCTCCATAATCTGTTTACCAGTAACATTTTTTATATCACCACAGATATGTGGAGTATCTGGCCAGTTCGTAAGATATGTATCAACTGCAACTTGCTGAAACTCATTTACAAATTTACAATCACCACCAGCAAGTTTGTAGCCGCATGATGATCCACCACCGCCCGCAAAAAATGAAATGTATGTGAATAGTTTTCTATCTGCTGACTTTTGCAAGTCATCTAATGTGTATCTAAAATATCTCAAAAGAAATCCTCTAATGTTCCTTGCACACCATAACTGCTGTCGATCAACCAATTTATCTTTTCAGTGATAACCTTGAGTGGCTCGACAAAACTTTTCTCGAATTGTTCATCATAGTCTATTTTATCAAAAATGTCAAGTTCCCTAGGCACTTCTGTCATAAAAGAAAATGCAGACGATTGATAAACATTGGGCTGACGCAAATGCAGAAAACGAATCTTATCACCTTCTTGAATGAAAGGATACTTGTTATCCAACCTGTCTTTTTTCAAGAGGTGATTATACAAGATCGCACCCTTGACATGGATAGGCGCACCCTTTGCAAACAACTGTGACTCTCCTCTAAACTTTTCGACACCATTACAGCTTCTGGGATATGCAATATCCTCTGGAGGCAACTTCATAAACTCTTCTCTAAAGTCTCTGATGAAACTATTTAGCATCTTTTCATCACCGCTCATAATAATTTTCAAAGATTCTTTAATCTTTTCTCGGCAAGGTGCAGGAGTCGATGACTTTACAGCTTCAATGCCCATGATTTTCAATTGCGGTTCTTTAAATCGAACACCTTCCATGTCATGAACATTGAGAATATATCTTTTCTTTGCCGTCCAAATCCCTTTGTCTGCGATTGCCTCCCGTGACATTTCCATCTTTTGGTCATATGCATTCATCTCATTAGCAAGATGTTGATAAGACTTATTAATAAAAGGTTCCAACTTCTCACTTGCAACCTTGTCCAAGAAGTTGACAATTTTCTCAGTCGAAGTTCCCTCTTGAAACAATTCACTAACAAGTTTGTCAAAAGTGATATACACTGAGTCTGTATCGCTTGCAATAACGTAGTCAACCTTGTCAGTTTTAAGAACTTTATTAAGATATATGTTAATAGCCTTTTCAATCCACCGTATAGATAACTGACCGCTACTTGTAATTGCTGTAGCAACCATAAGATTATAATACCTAAACCAATTATTGCCAATTGCCCCATAAGCGGAATTAAGAGCAATCTTCTTCGCCATTTGGATGTTGTCGTAGCGAGATATAAGTTTGAGTGTTGCGGCGTCACCAGTGTTTTCATACTCTTGCTTAGCTTCGAGAAGAAGTTTTTTATATTTGACACGATCATTATACATGTTCTCCATTAACTCTGGTAGAAACCCCTTTACATCCTTACGGAAGAACGCACCGTTAGGAGTCATGCAATGTTCAGTTTTATTCTTAGCCTTACCGTTAAGAATTTTATCTACCATTCCCTCTACCATCTCGCAATCGGCCACTAGAGTTTCCGGCGAGATGTTATATTGCATAATCAAGTGTGGATAAAGACTGTTCAAGTCAAAAGACATGACCCATTTGTGCATACCCACTTGAGGGTCTTTGACATAAGCACCCTCAAACTTTTCTGACTTTTCACTTTCTCTCTTTTGTGGAATGACTATATTTTGTTTGCGAAGGTGATTGTAAATAATATTATCCCAATAACGAACAGAGCCAAGAACATCTGTCAGGTTAACCTTTGCATCATATGCCATTGTTAGACACAACTCAATAAGCCGCATCTTATCTTCAAGTTTATCAACAAGCTCAACGTCAGTGATATTGTATTCAATGAATGACTGATAATCTTTCTGATACCATTCTTTAAATGTCTCAAACGGATTTCCGTCTTTTCGTTCTCCTAATTCAACGAATGCAATATGATCCAACGTGTAACGCTCTTGGTTCGTATAAGTGAACTTACGATACAAGTCAAAATAATCTAAAGCAGCAATGCCATATATCGTATATATTTGATGTCTGCGACCCATCTGATAAACTTCACGATCATGAACTCTACCCCAAGGCGAAAGAGCCTTGACAGACTCCTCATCAAATACCTTTGCAAGACGATTGCACAGATAAGGAATATCAAAGAACTCTGTGTTCCAACCAGTGATAACATCTGGCTCAATAACCGACCACTCATGAACAAACTTACGAAGCAAGTCAACCTCATCCCTACATTGAATATATTTTACATCATCACGATAGTTTTGAAACTCATGCAAGCCCCAGACCATAATTTTTTTGTTCTGATGATTTTTAAGAGTGATCGACAGAAGAGGCTCTTCTGCTTGTCTTGGATTTGGAAATCCATTTTCACACTCCACCTCAATGTCAATCGTGACAATACAGATTTTATCTTTGTCCCACGGCACATCATTAGGATACTCATCACTGATGTAGCAGTAAGCATACTGATTGTTGCCGAAGATTACATCTTGATTTTTACGACTGTCATACCAATCTTTTGCCTTTTCGATAGAAGCAAATTGATGTGGCTCTACATATCGTCCATCTAAGGTTTTGTAATTTGTAGGAGTTTGTACAAGATCGAACAGAGTCGGTGAATATCGAACTTTCTTCTTGATACGTTGACCATTTTCAACACCTCTGTAAAAGATAGTGTTGCCCCACTGAAGCACATTTGTATAGAAGTCCATTATTAGACTATATCACCTCTGTAGTTATTTGTCAAGAGACATTGGCGTAGTAATCAAATATTTTCTTTGTGGGTTTACCATGACATTTAAATCACTCATAACTTTACGGTTTAACAAAACATCTGTGCCCATTCTATCTCTATCGTCCAAGCCAAACATTACCTTTCCATAGTTTGTTCCAGCGAACTCAAATTCTAATTCTACAATATACCTATCATCTTCACCACCGCCGGTAATAGATGTATATTTACCAACAAGATTTGTTGTTATGGTTTTATTATTGTTTTTAAAAGAAATTTTCTTTTCTTTTACTGATATATCCTCAGCATGAAGAACAGGATATTTGTAGTTGCCAGTGTCAAACTTTGCAGTTAATTGCCCAAATGGCTTTACCTCTACAACCTCTTCCCAACCACACTCATTCGGAACAGTATATCTTAAATCTGGATTGCTGAAATGTGTTAAAACATCTTTTACAATATTCTTGTTGTTTGCTTTTTCTATACCTTCTGTGCCTGGGGAACTATTGATTTCTAGGATGTAAGGTGGTTTATTTTCTGGATCAGATGACGGTATGAAGTCAACACCCGTGAATATACCACCGATTGCTTTTGCAGCAAGAATGCACTGCTCTAATTCTAATTCTGATAAATTATATTTTTCAACAGCTGCACCTTGAGAGGCATTACTTCTAAAGTCGCCTTCAACAACTTTTCTTTTCATGGTCGCAATAACTTTACCACCAAGAACTAAAACCCTAACATCAAAATCTGTTTTGATGTACTCTTGAATCAAAATATCTGTTTTACTATCTTGTTTGAACAGAAGTTGAACCAAAGAGTTTAGTGACCTCTCTGACTCAACAAACAACACACCAACACCTTTAGAGCCTCTAAGAGTTTTTAACACCACAGGAAATTTAGTATCAAGTTCCTCAAATGATTTTTCTATAGTTTCTTCATTAGGAACAAGAACAGTTTTTGGTTGAGTAAGACCAAAATCTTTCAGCCTAAGATATGACCTGTATTTGTCAGTTGCAACCTCTAAACACTCTCTACTATTAATAACACAATATCCAGCTCGTTGAAGTTGAGTTATTAAATCTAAATGACTGTCTCTTTCTGGGGTGCCACGCACAAATACAACTGTATCATTCGTGTGTATTTCAAACCCTTTATCATCATCTTGTTTATGTATAGTTCTAACACCGTCATTAAATACAGTATAAGTGCCCTCCATAGGAACCACATAATTTGGATACTTTAATTTATCTGCTTCTTCTTGCATCCTTTTTGCAGTGATTGCCTTTTCTCCAAGCTCATTGGATATCACCACAACACGATAACTCTCGTTCTTTTGTTCTGTTATGAAAGACTTGAAGTTTTCCAAGATACTAGTCCCGTTTTTTACCAATGTTGTATTTTGTCTCAAGTGTCCAATCAGACTTTTCTTTATATGATATAACTTTAATTTGACTTAGAGGAGCTGCTGGTTCAGTCTTACCCAAAACCTCAACCAATCCCCAATCATCCAAAAGATTAACAATCGTATTTCTTCTCGCTATGTCATTCTCTGATAGGTTCGTATCTTTGCCGTCTAACGCAAACAGCTCTTTAAAATGCACGATAAAGTAACGGCCTTGTTTATGTAAAATATGACAAGACTGATATAATTTCTTTTCTTTTCTTGAAGCAACTCCAATACGAGAAAGTGTTTCTCTAACCTTTAGAAAATCGTCTGGTTCTTTCAGACTAATCTCCAACATATCATTTTGTGTCCAACTAACTTGTTCCATGTTTTCCGCCTTTTCTTGTTCTTCGTTTTATGGCAGAAATTTGTTCATCATCAAGTATATCAAGAGCGACCTTTGCCTTTTCATCGTTATAGCCATAATACTCTTTTACATACTCTAGATCATCTAATTTCTTCGCCTTCGCCCAAGGACTAAATCTTTTTCTTGGTCGTAGACTATTTAGAAAAAAGTCAAATTGTAGTTTCTTATCTATATGTGGTAGTTGGTTAATCTCATTGACAAACAATATAGTATCTTGAAATGGCATGAGGCATTTGTTGACAACGAAAGGTGGGTATTTCTTTTCCCACGTTTCATCCTCACTGTCCATCAAAGGCTCTTTTGTTTGGTTGATTGCGTTTAAATAATCTTTCAATTCATACATATATCAATATTGGTTGAGAGGGTTCGCCTCTCACCTTCTCCAAAAAAAGGACACACTTGATGTTTCAACCAGATAGGAAACATAACCAGTTTACCTACCTCTGGCTGAACGAATGATTCTGTCGAGTGTCGAAAGTTAGATGTATCCATATAACCATTCGCACCCCACACAAACTGTGTCCATCCATCACAACTGCCAGAGCTCTTTGTCATACTCACCATCTTATCTGAATCGATTCCCTGTATTTGTGGAGGAACTTTGAGAAACAGAATACACGATACACCAAGACCAGCAGTCCCATGTTCATGCAACGGATTATAATCTCCAGCGTAACTATGTATGGACCACATGGAAGTAATGTCCATACTCTTTGCAACAATATTATGTTCCTTAGAATATGTTGCAGCCATTGTCTTTAGAAACTCACCAAGTTTATTTGGTACAAGGTCATTCATATTAAGTTGCAATTGAGCAGACTTTTTATCTTGCCGTATCTGGCCAACCAATTGATCCGAATGGTCTTGCAAATGATGATTGTCGATGTAGTCATTGATCGTGTCAACCATACTTTCATCTAACACAGCAAACAATAGTTTGAGTGCAGGCATTGTGGACATATGCATAGGCACTTGCATTAATTTCTCCCGCTATCAAAACCTATATGTCCATATGCTTCTTCCATAGTCATTTCTCTATCAACAGTAAATCTCTGATCTTCTGAATTTGCGTGATGTATCATCATGAGTTCTTTTCGTAAACACGAGTCAGCAATCTCTCCAAAAGAATGAACTCTTGGTTCTGGTAATGTGCAAAACATGTAAACTAAAGTTTCTGCTCTTTCACCAATAAGCTCTCTAATCTTTTTTCTATCATTAGTGGTTTGATTAAGATAAACTGTTGTTCCATAGATAGAATGAAAAAGGCCAGCATCTTGAACATGCTCAGGAGCGCCCATGTCTCTTAGTTTGTCTCTAACACCTATAAGATGCTCAAACAAACTTTGATTTTTATGAGGCATATTTTCAGTTCCAGCCTCTTGGAGAAATTTAATTTTTGTAGAAGTCAAGTCGTTCATGATTTGCCTCCGTTAAAAAAACTTTAAAAACCATACAGGTTCTTAGGCGATAACAATCTAAGTTTATTGGTTGTGCTTGGTGCAATCTTCTAGCTGGAAAAACCATTAATCTATTACCAGTATATGCAATATGCTTTTCAATTTCTGTAGTTTCTTCATTCCATATTACTGTTCCACCACCCCAATCTTTTCTCCACTTCATGTCAGGATAATATATCATCGTAAAATCACCATCATCCCTATGAGGCAGCGGTTCTATACCATATGTATGAGCATTGAAATATATTCTACGAAAGGTATTTATACCATATTTTGTATCAAGCTCATATTTAAATAGTATGTGATTCCACATTGGCATAACCCAATCAAAGTCATTTTCAATCAATTCTTTTTCGTTATGGCCTGCGAGTCTATGCCAATGATAAACATCTGTTCCATTTTCAGATTTGTGGTAATAGTGCCAAAGAAAATTATCATTTGTTATCATGTCATGAATAATTTGAGCATCGTGTTCTGCAAAAACATCATCAAAAATTTCAATTGTCATAGTAACTCAGCCTTTCAGTATTACCACCACTGGCAACTGATTTAAACACTACGACATATCTTATCTCTTTGCAGATTCTAGCAACTGGTTCTGGCCTATGCCAATGCCATGCATCAAAAACAACAAGCCTATTTCCTTTATATGTTGCATGTTTCAAAATTTCTAATTCATCAATCTGGTCTACAGATTCTATGTCTTTGTCCCAAATTGTAGTGCCGCCGCCCCATCTTTCCTCATTCCAATCCAAAATAGGATAATAAAGTAAAGTCATATTTCCAAATGTTGAGTCTGGGTGGATGTGTGGAGAGTCACCATGTTTATGGCCATTGATGTAACAATCACCAATTTCTTCAACACCAATCTTTTTAAGATTACATTTATCGACTAAACCATTAAATAATTGTACCATAAAAGGATCATCTATAGGAGACTTTTTATACCAATGAAGATTAGGAGCATACTGTGGCTCCCAATCTCCCCACTTGAGGCCTTTCTCTAACTCTATAGGATAGTAATGATATGGAGCTCCAGCACTCGGCCCTCTTTGTGCGTTAAATCGAGTTGACTTAACAGCACCTTCTACTTTTTTTGCATCTTGAATAGAGAGAACGTCATCAAATACCCATACACTCATTTAAACTTACCTCTTGCCATAATCTCTGTCAAGCAAGCGAGTGTATTGATTTCTTGATCTGCAACAAACGCTGCTTTATATTGATACTCGCCGAGTATAACAACAATATGGGGAATACTAGAGCCGTCCACATGATCATACAGATTGTCGTAAAGAGAGCGGAACAGACGAGCAGGATCATTGTCAAGATTGTTAACAACCCATTCACGAACATTTGTAAACTCCTTGTTTTTCATAAATCCCATCAACTGATTCATATTATTGGTTGAGATATTTACAAGAACACCAGCATCTATTTTGCCCGACACAGAATATCTTTGAAGTTCATTTAGAACTCTACGCCAGTCAGGAAAATGTTTTTGTACAAGAGAGACTACAGCTCTTTTTTCACATTCAACATTTTCTTGTTTGAGAATATTTAGTGCCCTCAAAAAGAATTCACCTTGCAGTGTTTTCTCTTCATCTTTTGGGATTGCAAAGTCATAAGTTGGACACCGTGAGATAAGTGCTGGAATAATTCTGTTCACATAATTACATGTTAAAATAAATCCACAGTTTGCACTAAACTCTTCGATAAACCCACGCAATGCTGGTTGTGTTGATTGAGGATTAAGATAATCTGCCTCATCCAGAATCAAGTATTTGCGACCACCATGAAGCGACACTGTGGAAGCAAAGTTTTTAATCTTGGTTCTTAAAACATCAATGCCTGATTCCTCTGAACCATTGATCATCATATAGGTTAGACCAAGCTCATCAAGCATTGCCTTTGCAGCAGTGGTCTTACCTACACCTGACTTGCCAGAAAATGTAACATTTGGTACATCACCAACTGCCACAAATTCTGATAGAGTCGATTTTAATTCATTTGGTAAAATGCACGAATGAACATCAGTTGGACGGTATTTCTCCACCCACAAAAATTCTTCCATAATATAGTCTCCCTATCAACCATACTTAGATTCTGGTTCAAGGGCAATAAAGTATTCAATATTCACATTAGAATTTTTGAAGTTGCTGATGTTTTTTGACGATACACTGACATCATAAGTTCCAGGCAGAATTTTTAGGTTCTCAACTTTGAACCAGAACTTATAATCAACAACCTCTGATCCTTTTTGCACAAGAGGCAAAAAATAATCATTAGCAGTGTCATTCTTTTTATCAGTGACTTTGAGTCCACTGGAGTCAAGACACATATCAGGCGCACCGATAACTGCGGCAGCTTTAGTAACGTCTGATAATTCTTCACTGGACAAAGAGAATGTAATATCTGGATTAGGCATTGCAATATCTTTTGTCAGAGTTGTGACAACAGATGGATCAGAATACCAGAAGGTACTGGACTTTCTAGAGCCTTCCTCACTCATAACAAGATAATTATCTTGAAAATCCAACTCTGGATTATTAAACAAAGACAGCATTGCCAAAAATTCATTCAAGTCATAGATTGCAACATCTTTCTCGAATGTTTCTTGAACATCTGCACTTGCAACAATATTTTTCATTGCTGACATAGTTGAAAGATTTGACCCAGCCTTAATCATTAAGTTCTGATTAATTGTGGAATAATTTTTCAGTACAGCAACAGTTGTATCACTTAGTTTCATTATCTAAACTCTCCATTTCGTTAACGTGTAGTGCAATGATACCATAGTGTATCACTTTTAGCAAGTCCCTTCGGTTCTTGCCACCTTTCTTTCCATATCGTTGTGCATATTTCATAATGTTACCAATACAGAAACCTTCACCGTGTCCACCGTCTATGATAAACTCTGTAGCTTGAAACCTGTTCTTACTATAATGTTCATCATAGGTGGAGTCGATATACTCTTTCAATTCGGTGAGGATTTTATCCTCACCGTATTTGTAATTAGGATTCTTTTTCTTTTTGTTCATCATATAAACTTGCCTCACGGTCTGACATATATTTCTTACGCTCATCATCGCTGTCATGAACATTCCAGTTCATAGCAATTGAACGCCGTTCACCTTCACCAAAGAAAGGCATCACTTGATGTTTCAACCATTGCGGGAAAATCAACATTACACCTTCAATCGGCTTTACATAATCTTCTGTTTGGGGGCGTAGTTGTAATAGATCACGCATTGTGTTAACACCCCAACATAAATGAGTCCAACCATCAACACCACCAGAAGCATTATTGATACGAGGAACATCCGGCGTATCTTTAATACATTGTGGAACCTTTAACCAAAGGAACCCAGACAATCCAGCCACAGTTTTTACGCCGTGGTCATGAAACGGATTATAGTCACCAGCATATGCATGGTTAGTCCAACACTGTGTTACTTCGGCAGTGGCATCTCTACCCAAATGCTTGAGATAGGTAGTGCCAATCTGATTTAGAACAGTTTCAATTTGACCCCCAACTTCAGTATCAAACGGAAAATCTAACTGTGCAGATTTCTCATCGTTTTTTAATTGACCAACTAGGCCGGGAGCAAAACTATCGCTCTTAGAGATAATTTCCTCATCAATATGTTCATTAAGTTCAGTAATAATTTCTTCTGGAAACTCAACACGCATGATGTTAAGTGCCATGATGGGACGCATTGCGATTTGCAATCCACCATTCTGTGCTGCTTCACCAGTAACCTCTGTGTATTCTGGTGTTCCTTCTGGATACACATTACCGCCAGCAGTTCGTACTTTCTTTACTCCATCATCTGAATAAAAAATTTCATAATCTTGTGTAATTTCAGCTTGGTCTTCTTCAGACATTTTATGTTCCTCACTATTTGGATCAATCATTTTGTTGTAGGTATCAGCGGAGAAGACGCCTTTTTTATTTGGTGCTAATTGAACTCGACCTTTGTCGGTCATTGCATCAATTCCATAATCAGCAATATTCACATCTTTTTGAACTAATTTACTTACCATATCGACTCCTTAATAATATATTAATCATAAAGGAATAGGGGGATTTTGTCAATCCCCCTTTCCAATTATTTTACCTCAATAAGTCGAGGCTTCTTTTCCTCTGGAATAATGCGCTCCAAATCAATACGAAGCAGTCCATTTTCTAGAGATGCACCAGTGACAACAATATCGTCAGCCAGTGTAAATTTACGATCAAACCGACGATAAGAAATACCACGATGGTATGTATACTCATCTTCAGGCTCTGCCTTTTTGTCTGATCGAACCGATAGAGTATTCTCGGCTACTTCCACCTCAATATCGTCCTTACTAAAACCAGCAAGTGCGATTTCAATTGTATAGGTATAGTCACCCCCTTTTTGGATGTTGTAAGGTGGAAACCCTGAGCTCTGTACGTTATTTTGAACGTACTTCTGGAGCTGATCGAAAACTCGATCATATCCAACTGCATAGGGTGTAAATTGATTGAAGTTGTCAAATAGACTTAGTGCTTTGCTTGTAACCATTTTTTATCTCCTTTACTAAGCAAGATTATGTTATGTATCCCCGAAGGCGATACGTTAAAGTGGTTGGTTTTTATGGAGAACCAACCGAAACTCCCTTCCAAGGACTTACGAATTGCCTTGTGTAATATATATAACGATTAGATGGCACCATCAAAATCATTTGGAACACCATCCTCTGAATAAGCCTCTTCATCATTACTGGTCATCACACCAGCATCAACCTTGGTGTAGAGGTCAATGAAAGACTCTTTGGTATCTTCATCAAACCGAGCGACACACATCTCAATGGCAGTCATCTTGTCTTTGAAGATAGTGAAGGCTTTCACAATGTGATCTAGACGGCGAGTTGAAATAATTTCATCAACACCACCATCATAGAAAGTCTTACGAATGACTTCAGCCCATGTTACAAGATTGTCAGCAAAGTTCTCATCTACTTCGCCATACTTCTTCATGGAACCTACCACAATCTTTTTCTCGACAGCAGCAGTAGGATAGGGCTGTTCGACAGTGATAGCAAACCGCTCAAGGAAGGCTTCGTTGAGGATGTTGGTTCCAATGAACCGTCCATCTTCAGAACCCTTGCCTTTAGTGTTGGCAGTGGCAATCACGTTGAACCCATCTTTAGGAGTCACCCACTTGTTGACTTTCTTGAGGAACACACCCTTGCCCTCAAGAACAGGCTGGAGTGCCATCAACTTGTTTGAACCCAAGTCACATTCATCAAGGAGCAACGTGCAACCACGCTCCATCGCTTCGATGACAGGGCCGGGAACAAACTTGGTTTCACCGTTTACCAAACGGAAACCGCCGAGCAAATCATCCTCATCAGTCTCAATCGTGATGTTGAGTCGGATTAACTCTTTACCAAGTTCAGCGTGGAGCTGTTCGACCATCAGAGTCTTACCGTTACCAGACAAGCCGGTAATGAAGACAGGATAGAACATGCCGGACTTCACAATCTTTTTCAGATTGGAATAGTTGCCCCAAGGAACGAAACCCTCAAACGGAGCAGGAACAAGATTCTGCTTTTCCATATTCGACGCAACCAAGTTCATGACTGCCTCCGGCGCACCAGTTGCGTCGGCAACAGTCTCAGCAACAAAGGCAGGAATGTCGAGTTCAGGCAACTTGAACTGGTTGTAACCAACCTTACATGCTTTGCGAAACCAAGTAGGAAACGGAACCCCTGCTTTCACGGCAGCTTCTTTTGACATTGCCTTTGAGATGATGGCACCATTACCAAACATCTCAGCAGCAGCTTCCACAAACAACTTTTTGCGGGGAGTCAACTTGACAGACATATTAACCTCATTCACTGTTTTCATCATCATTATCTTATTCTCGCATATTTTACAGGGTTTGTCAACAATTATTTTCACTTTTTTCAAAGTTTTTTATGCGACCATCCCCACAAACTTATTGAGAAGCACTCGGCTCTGGATGCGTCCCTTGTTGGACTTGGCAAAGGCAGTCTTGAGTTTACCCTTGGAAGCGCCAACCAACTTGTCATCCAAACCATCATTCTCGACGGCAAGAGCCGCACCGCCGGGAAGAATGTAATACTGGTCATAACCTTTAGACTCCAGCACCACAACCTTGTTTTTACGCATCTCGGCCATGGCAGCATCAGCCGTAGTGGTGCCACCCATCAAAAGATAGTACCAAGTGTTACGACTAACGGCACCCTTGCGTCCAGAACCGGCAAGGAAGAACCCAACGACATTCATACCCGGCACTCGATCTTTGAGAGCCTTGAGAAGAGTGTTAGTAGCACCATTATTATAATCATCGAACTCATACCGCTTGTTGGTAACAGGGTCAATCAAAAGATTTTCCCTACGGAAACCTTGGTAGAAATCACCGTATTCACCATTGTCCTTGACACCCGGCAAACTATTACTGGCACCATCGGTCAGGAAAATCGTGTTAATCTTCTGAACACCAGCCGCTTTCTTGTATTTCGGCATGAAGTTCATCAGCACAACAATAGCATCATTCAGAGGCGTTCCACCCAAGGAATATTTTGAAGGCGGGTTTACAGGAAAACCAGTGACACCCCAATCTTCATATGTCCGATTGTAACGCTTACCAATCATCCAGAGATAGTGCATCATCTTCTCTTCTTCGGCAGCACTCATTTTACTAGAGAAGAAGTTTAGAAGCTTCATGTTATCCGAGATTGTTATCTCGCCATAGTTTACATCAAGATAGGTGCCACGGCTGTAACCATAGCCAGAGTTGTAACAACTGGTGAAGGCAAACACCTCGAAAGGAATCTTGGTGCGACGGCAGAACATTACCAACTGAAGCAACTGTTCAATCGTGCCTTTCAGATTGTCAACCATTGAGCCAGACCAATCAAGGACCATAACCATACCGTGATTGGTAGCACCCGGCAAAGTCGTCACCTTCTTGAACAAGTCATCATTGAACTTGTAAGTGTGAAGCGCACCCATGTCCAGAGTGCCAGTCTTAGAAGTGGCAGCCCGTGCATACTGGTCAGCAGACTTTTTCATCTCAAACTCTTTGACCATGTAGTTCACAGTCTTCTTCGAGTCATTCTTGAAATCTTTGACTTCACCCAAAGAATTCACAACCCATTTGTCTTCAGATGAATAGTGGCCACCCAACTCAGCAACAACGGTTTTGTAATCCACAATAAACTTGGAAGAGTCAACCTTGGGAATACGACCATAAATCTTTTCGTTGGCGGTATCATCAACAAAAGACTTGAGGGCGTCACTTAGAGCCTTGTCAGTCTTGGCTTCTGGAACACCAGCAGGGGCAGAAGAAGTGGCGTTACCGCCTACTTCCGAACCTTTACTGGTATCAGTTCCAGTATCGTCGGCACCAGCATCATCGTCGCCAGTGCTGTCGTCAGAACCAGAGGTGTTATCAGCAGATTCTCCATCTTCTTCCTCTAAACCATTGCCAGAATTATCATTACTAGAATCGTTATCAGGGCGTATGCTATCACCAGTATCGCCATCTTCTTTAGAATTTTTTTCACCACTATCTCCTTCACCAGACGGATTTTTAGGCGCAGACTCACCATTACCAACCGTCTTGTCAGACTCACCATTATCATGCTTGTCTGTTTCTGGATTGTCTTCCATGTATTTGTAAAGCTCTTCAGCAAGGTCAAGAACCTCGTCTTCTGTTTCGAGCTTATCAGTGCGGTCAACGAAAACCTTTTCCTCATCAGAGAACTCGACACCATCCTGTCCCTTAAAGAATAGGTTGATGCGGTCAATCAGATTGCAAGAATTGACACCCTCATTTGCAATCCCGAAAAAGTCACGGGCACCAAGAGCAGCATAACCCTTCTTGAACAGATTGACAGAGCCGGGGTACTTGCGCTTTACAAACTTTTCAATACGAGCATCCTCAAGGATATTCACAAAAGAAGCGTTAAGACCACGGGCCTCTGATTTTTCAATCATATCCATAGAAGTCCAAAGGGCGTGACCAATCTCGTGGCACACCATCAACTCTTCTTCTACCTTGGAAACCTCATCTTTCCAGATGGGGAGTCCCAACTCACGCTTCTTGATATTGAAGTAGGCCGTATCCATCTTTTTATTAACGACATGGATATCCTCTTCAGCGAGAAGGCGAGCGATTGTCGATTTGTTTTTCATCATAGGTATATACTACCATACAGAAAGGG
>VTLG01008120.1_pt1 | contig 16976 bp, 28 predicted proteins | sample 4694571 | NCBI WGS metagenome assembly VTLG01 (sample SAMN12604809, study PRJNA352737) | marine metagenome | biome: ENVO:00000447; feature: ENVO:00000209|ENVO:00000569|ENVO:01000036; material: ENVO:00002151; isolation source: viral sequences binned using virsorter ...
TCTGCTTTTACCCTAGAGTATAACGCTTTATTTACAGGAACATTCACTACGTTTCTTACCTCCCTTCTTTTTCTTCTTCTTTTTCTTTGTAGTTGAGTGATACATAGTAAGAATTAGGTAGCTCTTAGTATATTCTAAACGAAGTTTGCCCTAATGTCTCTGGTTTTGCAAGGTTAAATTGTTGGAGGCATAGGTATCCAAAAGCGTCAAATGCGTGGTCAACCCCAAGGTTTTTGTTTGGCATGCCTGTATTTGGAGCGTATGTGAGAGTTCGCAAGGATTTTATTAATTCTTTACAGCGTGGGTGGATTAAAGTTCGTCTTTCTCCTGCTGCATCATATAGTGCGGTATTTACTGATGTAATTTTGTCTCTTATTTTCCAGGGTGCTTTTGGCGAAGATACTGTAAATCCACTTCTACGCAGGATAGTGTGGTCCGTTGAACCTACTCCTGATGTTTTTCGGGCTGCACCCGTTGGGTCGGGGCAAGCTATTATTCTTCTATCTACCCCGTATCGGTGGGTTACTTCTTCTGCAAAATCCCAGGTTGTTGCACCACCCGTCATAATTATTTCGTCAAAGACGTAGAGGATGTCTCGGTAGCGGACAGCACAGATTCCGCAAAGTGGATCTACGTTAAAATCGACTCCTAATAAAAGTGGGGCGATAGATATGTCCTCCGCTTCGCTAGAAATGTTGGAATCTGAAAATGAGACTGCAACAAGACCCGTGAGATTCTCAAAACTTGCCTCGAACTCCTGTTTGAATGTTCTGGTATCTAGTTGGGCCTTGGCTGCTTCGACTTCTTCTTCTGGAACATTACCCCCGTCTATTGTTGTAAAGCTCCAGCGTTTCCAGTCACCTGTTTCATCTTCTGGAACGTAACACCATAAATCATAAAACCATGATGCTGTGCCGTCTGGTGTGGAGATGAAAAGTGCCCAACCTTGTTTATCTGCGAGGGCTGGTCTGATTACTTGAAACCAGACATCGGAATCCATGAAGGCTGCTTCGTCAAGTACTACTCCAGCAAGGCTTCGGCCACGCAGAGTTGTTGCATTTTCGGTTCCTTTGAGTTCGATCAGCGATCCATTGATTAGTTCAATTTTTAGGTCGGTTTCGTTTTTGGAGGCTATCCATTCTCGCGGGATAAGTTTCTTTATTTCTTTCCAGGCAATGTCTTTTGCCATGCGATATGTTGGGGCACAGTAGAAATATGTTTCGCCAGGGCGGTCTATTGCTGCTTTTATTAGTTCAATACAGGATAAATATGATTTTCCGAATCTTCTGCCAGCCACGAGGACTCTAAATCGGTTTTTTGCGTTGAACACCTCCCCCTGTGCCCATCTAAGTGATAATTTCTCGTCTGTTTTTGTGCTCATGTAGTAAAGAATAGCCCAAATATGAACAAATTTCCGTGTTTTGGTCGACTAAACCATGTTTTTAGGGTTATTATTCAAGTATTAGTATTTATTTAGTCCGTGGCTCAAGCATACTATCGACCAGATGTAGACAGTCCAAACGCTCCGTTGGGTGGTAAGGTCTGTGGAAGAAGAAATCCAGATTCAGTTATTGAAGCTAGGAGACAAAGATTGTACAGTCGTCAGCTTGAGGGCTTGACTACTAGACAGTTAGTGCTCGATCACGCTTCCAAAGAAAATATTGGGGTGGATACAGCATGGAGAGATTGGGGTAAGGTCAAAGAATGGAACGATGAGGACTGGGAAAAAGATAGAGAGAAGATGGTGGCACGACTCCAGGGTATGAGGATGAGGCTTTTTAACAAGGCAATGAAGAGGGGTCAGCTTCAGACTGCTGCTCAGATATTGGATTCGTTAGGCAAAGTACTTGGAGAAAGCGAAGAGACAATTAATCTAAACACTCCACAGCTTTCTATAAGCGTAGAAAAGAAAAAATAGTCTTAATTTGTAGATTTATCAGTAGGTTCGGGGTAGCCTAGTACTAATGTACTACATTTGCAACCCTGCCCCTGCGGTGGCCTGCGGGTGTGGTGGCCTGTGCGTGTGGTATTTGGTGCGTGGGGTAGCGGTGGGGTGCGGTGGCCTGTACAAATAACAAACAATAAAAAACCCGCACTTAGCGGGCGTGGTGTATTGTGTGCGGGCGTGGATTATCTCACGTTTTGGGGTGGGCTGGTGTAGCCTTCGATATGTTCGGGTGCGTAGTAGCTTGCACCAAAAAACAAAATGATAAATAATATCATAGCGAAAAAGCCTTTTTTGTTTTGAATCGTACGACTTTGTGCGGTGCGTACTTTGGGGTGTGGTTGTGTCATGTGTTTGTGGGGTTGCTATGAGCTAAGAGAATAAAAACAATTAATAATCATCATCCTCTATATGATCGCCGTCTATATCTCTTTCTAGTTTTTTAACTTTTTTGTTATTAACATATAGGTATCCATTTTTGGTATATCCAAAAACACGACGTGACCAATTGTTAATACTTTCTTTTTGTTTTTTGTTAGTCATAATTAAAAACTTTTAACTTTGTTTACTTTGTAGTATCTAGTAAGAACTACTTTGTATTGGTCGGGGTTGCCGTGTCTGCTACAATCTTTAGCGAAATCAACTGTAAAACCTTTTGGCCTATTGTTAATCCACTCTTTAATAGCATTGTCATTTTCGGCATTGCCTGAATTGATGTACTTTAATAAGTCAGTCATAATTAATTTAAAAAATAAGTTTTGTAAAGGTGGGATGCGGTGGGGTGGTTGCCCTCGTTTGTTAACCTGATAATAATTTTTTGAATTTTAGTTTTAAATTTTTGTTGTTTAGTTTTCATTTTGCTAATTCCTTAATTCTTGATACTTTAGAAAATCCATAAACAAACATTTGTTTATCATCATCAAAAAATCTTGATGTGTCGGGAATAGTTACAGCTGGTGCGGATTTGTTGGGGTCGCTGGTGTCGTAACATTTCCAAAATCCATTAGTTAAAAAATTCCAATTTCCCTCAGGTGGAATAAATAGATATTTGAACTCATCACAACAATCCCTTTGGAAAAACTCTAAAACACTATTGTGTTTTTGTGGTTTGATATTTTCCCAAGGTTCGGGGCGATCCATATAATACAAAGTTTTTAAAACTTGTTTGTTATTAATCATAGGGTGTTTTTCCCTTTGCCAGTTTTGATTAGATACTAAAGAACTAATATCACCATTTGATATTAAATTTTGTACTTTTTCGGTGGTATCAAAATACTTTTTCAAAAAGTATCCGTTGTGTTCGGGGTATCCGTCGAAATGACAATAAACAGAATTAACAGATTTATCATCTTGTAAAATTCCAATAACTGATCTAGTAGACATAATTAATTTGTGGGTGAAATTTAAATAAATAATTGTTAAATCATTTCAAGTTTTATATATTCAGAATTGTCTGAATGTCTTGTCTTGTCTGCATTAGGATGATTGCAGAATAAGGTTTCCCATTTGTTGATTTCTTGTAACCAGTAATAGTCACCTTTTCTTTTTTGGATTTGCTTTCCATTTTTTTCTAGATAATTTAATCTAGTAATAATTTCTTGAATAGTCATAATTAATTTGTGGGTGAAATTTAAAATAGGCTATTGCCTACCCTTATTATATCGTACTTTTTACCATAAGCTAATACAATATAAGCAATAAAACACACTAAAAACACTTGAGAATAGTAAGACTAGCAACTAAAAAACCTAGTGTTTGCAATACTTTTGAAGTCTTAATTTAATAATCATACATTTTTAAATGTGTAACAGTACAAATACACCTTAACAAGTTTAAAATTATAGGATTCTCAGTTGGTCTCATTTGAGATTGTCCAGTAATTGCCCAGGGTAAAAAGATAAAAAGACAATAAAAAACCCTGAGTTATTAGCCCAGGGTTAAAAGAATTTATGTAATTAGCTTATAAACTCATACATAATTCCTTAGATTTATCTATTATCGAACTATTTTTTCCGTAATAGTTCTGTTCCATTCTTATTCTTGCCTTTTCAGATTCATCTTTTATATTTGATGCACCCATTTGATGAGAATAATAATAATTAATTCCATTGTGTAAACTGTATGCGGTTTTACCGTTTAACTGAAATTCTTTTTCTAAATTCTCTTTAATCTGTTTTACCTCTACTAAATCTAAATATGTTTTATCTCTTTCTTGCTTAAGTGTTCTATCTATGCACACTTTTTTGTTATTCCATTTATCAAAATATAATTTTTCTAAAACTTCTTTGACTTGGTTGTCTGTTATCTCTTTGCGTACCATTAACTTATAATCCTCTATTGACTTAGTAAACTCACCTTTATTGAAATCAATAATAGAATTAATCCTAGCTACATTATCATTTATAGATTTTGTATGTTTAAAAACTAAAGGATTAGACTGTTTTAATTTATTCATTTGATTAAAACAAAACATCCTGAAGTGAATAAAACTAATGTGACAACTAACACTAGAATCATGACTAGAAACAATTACTAATCTTAATTTGTGGGGGTCATCTTGTTTTACATCTTGTATTGCATTATCAACAGCCAGATTAAAAACAAATCTTTTATCATCAACATTCATTATTGATTCAATAGTTGTATTTCCTCTAATCTCACTAATTAATTTTTTTATAGTGGATAATTGCAAAGTAGTATATTGAAGTTTTGGAATATTCAAAAGATTATTATTTTGGTTGTTAATAATTGCTTGATGATCTTTAACCTCTATAAGTTCCCCATTAGTTCCCTTATAAAATAGAGGTGCTTTTACTGCTTCGAAATCTAGCCCATTATTTTTCCATATAATGTCTAAATCATTTTTAAAAGTATCATCAATAAATTTTGACCCCTTAAAAATTGTTTCATTTGATGAGTTTTGATAGCCTAATTTTTCCGCAGTTAATTGGTTATTGATGTTATTAGAAAATTGTTGACTATCCATATTGATAGTATTTTCTAATTGATTTTTGAAAAGTTCAATTTGATTGTTCATTTTAATTTTTGGGTGTAATTGAAAAGACACTATATAGTGTCATTTATATATTACTACAATAATAAGTATTTGTATATAAATATTGACTATTTTTCCCCATCAATTATCTTGAATTACTAGCATTTTTGACTAGGTATTTTTACTCATACGATCCAATACGCTTAATTTGATTTTTACGTGGTGTCTACTGCGTGGGGTTAGATTTCGCACGATTTTGCACGGATTTCTTGAAATAACTCGATTTTTGGCCTAAATCTTCAAAAAATAAAAAATACACAATCCAACAAAATAGCTCCTATGAATGGGCGATTTTCAAATTCTCAGAATTCTTACTAAAAATAAAAAGTGAGAAAAATTTTTGCAAAATATCATATCATGTACTACAATAAGAGTGTTCACTAATCCACCTAGAATTATGGGCTTAGATATGTACCTGTATGGTACTAAAACATTTTCTGCTTACGATAAGCAAATTGGCAACGAACCAGTAGCACGAACTACTGAGTTTCAGTCTTTATTAATTGAGACTAATTTTGAGAACGCTCCAATAGATGACACTCTTTGGAGTTCTTACACAGTAGACTACCCACTAGCTTACTGGTGTAAAACAAATGCAATCCACAACTGGTTTGTGCAAAACGTACAAAATGGTGTTGATGATTGTGATAGATACTTTGTCTCTGCTGAACAATTAGTTCAGTTAAGTGATCTAGTAAACAAAGCACTAGAGCGGCCAGATATAGCTGGTACTTATCTGCCGACTGTAAGCGGTTGCTTTTTTGGAGGACTTGAATATGATGACTGGTATTTCAATAAGCTACGGTACACCAAGAAAAGACTCGATTCCATACTTTCATATCAGTCAGTTGCACTAGCTGATGAAGATAGAAGAATACTTCATAAAAGACTTGAAACAAATGTAGTTTTGATGCCTAGCAAAAATTCTACTTTTGATGGTTTCTACTATTCCTCTAGTTGGTAATGGATAAGAAAAAAGCAACTGATTTTATTCAGAAGTTACTTGTTTCTAATGAAGATAAAAAACTAGAGGAACAACTACAAAGAAAAGATATTGTTGACATTCTTGTAGTAGATCACAAGATACCTGAAAGTACTGCTTACAGGTATTATGCTGATTCTCTTAGGGAATACGAATGGGAGCAAGAAAAGGCAGGCGACCCAACACGAATAGATAAGAACAAAAAAGTTCTCGATCAAGTGTGGGATATAGCACAAAACTACAAAATAGTTGAAAAGGACAACGATAGATACCTTGAAACTATACAAATATGGTCAAAATTATCCACCCGATTTAAAAAATTATGAAAATCGACATTTATTCACTTTTACCAGATAGTGTAAAAGATTATATTGCTGAAGAAATTTCTGAAGCACTTGCAAAAAATGGACATGACAATTCCATAGTTACATGGGATATATCATGCGAACTACCAAATGAGGTTTAAAAAAGTATGAATTTAACGTACCAACAAAGATGTTTCATTTGGGCATCAGGTCATTATTTATCTGAAGAATTAGATCCAGATTTTTATGAATTAAATACTCAAGATCAGTTTGAAGCGTTAGAGCAAATGGCTTGGGAACCTTTTGAAGATTATAGAGGTAAAGATATTTACCAATATATATCTCAACTTGCTTGGGATATTGAAAATAAAAAATTTCCTATGGAGAACGACTAATGGACTCTTTTTTACACAACCATCAATCCGCACTAGATAGCCAGCGTGAAGAAGCTGCAATTAAGTGGTCGAATCCCGACCCAGATATAGAGGAAGATGAAGAGAACTTCCCTGCTGAAGATTACGAACCAACAGATCAAGAAATGATGGCTTCGTTTGGTACTGTATGGCACGATTGGTTATGATTAAAAAAGTTCTAGTAACTCTGTTAGTTACGGTGGATGATGAAGATGAAGAAATTTGTCCGATAGGCGATCCACTAATTGAAAATGTTGTACTTAATCATTTAGATGATGGATTTATTGATCCTGTAGAGGAAATATATACCTCGCATATATCTGATTATGTAGAACACTCAAAACGTGTAGAAAAAAGAATAGAAGATTTATACTACTAAACTACCGCTAACTGCTTAAGGTTTTTGTGGTAACGACCCACTCTATCTAAAAATACACTTTCTGCTCCTCGCAACTCTAGGTTGTTGAGGAGTTTTATTTGAGGTTTTCCACTTCTACGAGCTACTACGACTGCTCCGTATTTTGGTTTTATGCCTGTGAGATGCTGTAAACCTAGACTGTACGCTCCAAGTTGATGGCAAAATTGCTCAATCATGTCATCTGAGCGAACTTCCTTAGCAGTCTTCCAGTCCACTATGAATGGGCCGTCTCCATCAATATCAAGTAAAGCATCTGCTGTGCCAGCAAATCCGTACCCTGGTTTGTACACAGAAAATTCAACTGCATGAATGGCAGTTACACGTTCCAGTATGAATGATCGTAAACCTCTTGCGTAGCCTGACGCACTCCAGCTAACACGCGGTGCGGATTCAACTGCTTTTTGTAAGCCCCATTGCGTGACTTTTTTCGGACAGCGTTCCAGTCCATCATTACCTGTTCGCCATAAACCTCTTTTGTTGGAATTTTGTCTAGCAAATTTTGCTGCAAGTTTGAGTACAAATTCTGCATGAGAGTGAGCAAGTTTTCCTCGTTCACAGGCAATATCACGTTCCAAAAGGGAATCTGATTTTTTGAGCCAATTTTCAAGGGCATCTTTAGTATGTTGGGGTGCGGTTTCTTTTAAAATATGTGTAACTGAGTGATATACGTTGTTCTTTTCGTCACGGTAGACTCTGTACGGTCCACTATTATCTTGAATTAGAGTCCACTTTCGTAGAGAGGCTAGTGCGTTTTGTTTGTCTAGCGTACCCATAAGTGGTTGGTAAATACACGTTCCCATAATTAATATACAGCAAAATAAAAAAGAGTCAATGGCTATCGGGACTTACACATACCTAACACCATGAAAAATATGATGCCCGAATAGTTTGACTCTATGAATGGGGATTATTCTTCTTCTTTAAAGGGATTACCACCTTTAAGAAGTCTAGCGAGATCGAACTCTTTTTCTGCTTCCCATGCTTCTTCTACAGCTTTAGCCATAGCTTTTTTCTTAGGGGCAGCTTGCACAGTATATTTTGTGTCTGTGCCTTGACCTTCACGAGATAAGTAAAAGTCACAGTCAGTCATGGAGTCTGCGTAATCTTCTAATTGGCTGATTACATCAAACTGTTGAGTGATTGTTTTTTGAGTCCATGCAAAGACTTGTACGCGTTCCAGGTCGTAATTATAAACGGGAACTGCGTGAGCTATCCTGCAAGCCTCCATTGCTTTACCATCTCTGGAAAGTGATCTTACAAAATCATCACCTAATTTCTCAGTTATGTCCTCTGGGGTAGGCTCCTCTGCGAAACGGAATGGCTTACGCTTTTCTGGGTCATTAACATGATTACCCCATAGTTCGTAGAACATGAAAGGCTCTTCAGCTAATAAAGTAAAGCGTACTTTTTGACCACCTTTGATACCTGAAGGATTAAGATAGTCGTCTTTTGTGCTACTTGAAGATGCAGCATCTTCTCTAGCAAGTGTTGAAATGAAAGGCATAATGCGTGTTGGCTATGAAAGCCTGAGTTGCATTATTATTGTAGTACATAGACAAATCAATGTCAATGCTATATAATAGAAAAACCCTAAAGGGTGGAGTTCCTTCAGGGTTTCAACATATAGTCTACAGTAGGTATTGTAACACATGAGTAACATAAATTTCATTCCTGAAATGCCATTGACATGGATAACTTGTCCAGTATATGCCGAGGGTGTTTTATTACCAAAGAAAGATAAATCTAAACCAGATACATATTCTGATGGAAAAGTGCCATACGGAAAAGCGTGGCATTTGAAACTAAATGTAAATGATTCTGCGTTGATGATTGAAAAACAACCAGATATATATAAGGCAATCGGAGTATTTACTGGTGCTAGATCAGACGGTCTTGTAATGTTTGACGTTGATAAAAATTTAGGTGCTATTGAAAAGAAATGGGGCAAAGACCTTAAAAAAGCACCAAAAATAACTTCACTTAAAAAGAACGCTGCTAAGTTTTTATTTAAAGCACCGCAGGAGCTATGGTCTGAACTAGAATCTATCAGTCATACTGCTGCTGGACACGAAGGTTGGGAAGTATTGTGGGGTGGACAGGGTGTTGTAGCTGGAGAATACTACAAGGAAGAAATTGGTAAAGGTAAATATAAATTAGAAGGTGATCTATTTGACGTACCAGAAGCACCAGAATGGTTGCTATCTCGTATGAAAGATCAATATAAGAAGAAACACCAAGACGTTGATGTTAAATACGTTGATAATAGATGGAGTAAGCGAACCAAGGAAGAAAGAATAGCTATTGTTAGTGGTTGTTTGAGTGTCATCAAATATACAGGACCAAATAGTGAGCGATATTGGTGGGAGATAGGGGCAATGATAAATAATGAGTTGCCGGGGGAAGAGGGTCTTAATTTATGGAGAGAATGGAGTAAGCGTGATCCTGACTATGAACATTGTTGGGATAGTGATTCAGACCCTTGTGCTGCTAGATGGTATGCAACTTGGAGGAACAATGGGGCACAGTACAATATGTCTCATTTGATAAAACTTGCAGATGAAGTTGATCCTGATAGAAAAAGATTTAAAGAAGTTGGATTAGATAAGTTAATCGAAGATGTAGAGGCTATTCCACTTAGATACAAAGAAGAGGTACTAGATGGTGAGGATCTTATTCAGCGATACATGGACATTGACAATGATCCTAAGAATGAGAACCCTGCACTACATAACCAAGCGGTCCATAAATTAGCTATTGAAGCCAAGCGTGGTAATGCTGCTGAAATTGAGAGATTGGTTGATACCCACGAAATGTTCAATAGGACTAAAGGGCAGAAGCCTTTGGCTATTGATGAGTTAGACGATACACCGTTTGAATACTTAATTCCAGGATTGCTACCTAAACCTTGGACTCTGTTAATTCATGCAGATGGTGGTACAGGTAAGACTGCTATGTGTCAGACGATAGCCAAGCATATTGGACACGGCAAAGCATTTAATGTTTATGGTGCTTTAGTTAACGTGCCAGTTGGTAAGGTTCTTTGGTTGAACGGAGACCAAAACGAAAGAATACTGCGTAGGCAAATGAAACTTATTGGCTGCGATAAAAATGTTCGGGTAGTTACTGAGTGGGATATGCAATGGTATAGCAGATTTAAAAAGATGCAAAACAAGTACGCATACGATCTTGTAATTATTGATAGTTTAGATGGTTGTAATGACAGTAACCCATACGAAGAAAATAGAAGAGAGTATGCTTTACCAATTAAAAAACTTGTTAGACGTAACGGTCAGGACTTTCCTGCTTGTTCAATAGTTATTATTCATCACAACACCAAGGAAGGTAAATTTAGAGGTACTTCAGCTATCAAGAACGCGGTAGATGAAACATGGAATATGAAAAAGTTATCAATGAATGATGCTGCTGAAATGGGTCTTACAGCAAATAGCAGATTAGTAAGCGTTGAGAAGTCAAGAGAAGATCGCGAAGGATTACGCATGATATTTACTCTGCTTCCTGATTACAGCTACTCTATAAGCCCTGCACCTGAACGTACAGAAGAAGTCAGGCTGGACACTCCAAATAGACATACTCTTGATATATTGCAGCTTATGAGAAATGAGCCAAAACCCTGGTGTGTTAAAGATTTAGTAGATCACGATAATGTTGGTGGTGTTCATAGGAAACGAGCCATAGTATATAGTTTAAATAAGTTGGAAGATCAGAAATTGATAGAAGAAGTTGACGTTCCAAAAACTAAAAGTAAAGGTGGTAGACCTTCTAAATTTTATAAGGCAGTTGGTAAAGAATTACCAAGGTCTTTTACTTCCCTCACGCGTGATATACCCGATAATGGTGTGTATAAACCTAATAATGTAGATACTGGAACGGATTTGAACAACAATGAGTTTGGTATAAACCCTAATTTTGTAAAAACCTCTGAAGAAGATAGAGGTTTATACAATCAAGAGGTTAATACAAAACCGATTGTTATTGAAAACTCTTCCAATGGAACGGAAGAGGGTTTATACACCGATTCCTCTGGGTATATAGAGGAAAATCAAAAATTTTGGGAGAATTAATCTTTGAACAACAAAACAATTAATGTCACTATTTACCAAGAGAAATTTCCTGCTGATGATAGTCCGTTAGCCACCGTGCGATATACAGAATATGACCACACAAGAAAAAAAGTTGAAAAAGTAAATCAAGTTGAATATTTTGATAAAGAGTATTTTCATAGTCAAGTTCTAGAGGCAGTTAGCTGTGGGCTTGATGTTTCAATATGCACACAACTTAGTGTTAAAACTTTACAAAAGAAGCTAGACCTCTGGACAAGGTAGTACTACACTACTACAATATTAAAACTAACCTATCCATATATGGAATTTAAAGAAGAGGAAGTAGTAACTAAAAAATCTACTATTGATGTTCAATCAGGCGAAGTCCATAAAGTGATTGAAAAAGACAATACTGTGAGTGTTGTATTTCAAGAAGAAAAAAATGATGTTCTTATGAAATGTGTTATAAATCTTACAAAAGATCAGCTTGCACATATTAATAGGGAACATAATATAAAACCTTTAGCTAAAGAGCAACTACAGGCGATACACGCAAAGAATGATGCAGCAGAAATAAAAGAGGCTGCTTTAGTTCCTGCTGATCCTGTAGTAGAGATTACAATTCCAGCTAAATTAAATGCACCTGTAAAACACTTACCAACAGAGAGTTATCCACCTTTAAATTGGAAAGATAAAACTCCAGAAAGAGAAGCTAAAATATATCGTTCTAAATTAGATCCTGATAAAATAACTTATCTTTTAAATTACATATTTAGATGGCATAAGAAAAATAAATATCATAGAGCTAGAAAAGATAAAAACCATAATTTAGCTCATTTCCTAAAAACATATTTACCTAATAATAATGGTATGGATTTTCAAACTGCTAGACGTATTTATCTTGCACAAACTTATAAAGAGATAACTGAAGCATATAGACCACAATGGGTATCATTAGTCCAAGAATTAGATCGTAATGGTTATCATAACGAAGTTCCCGATTACATACGAAAGCATTACAACAGTTGACAAATGTGCTACAGTAGTAGAGCACATATTTAAGGTTCTTCCATGACCTCAACAATTACTAAACAAGAGTATTCTGTTTATTACGGAATATCAGAATTAAAAAAATTGCAGACAGCACATAGTCTTGCATTTGATACAGAAACATTACAACTACAACCAGAAGAAGGTAAGCTCCGACTAATTCAGTTGGGGTGTTTTTCTTCTCGAACCATAGTTGTTATAGATTGCTTTGAACTAGAACTTGGGGATTGGAACTATTTAGAAGAGTTCTTCAGCAGTCAGAATAGATACTGGCTGGCACATAACGCAGTATTTGATATTGGCTGGTTGCAAGCACACGACATACATCTTAATGGTTTCGTTAGATGTAGCATGATAGCCAGCAGACTTTTAACTAATGGAATACCACAAACGAAGCATGGTCTTGATGCACTAGCTAAAAGACAGCTAAATATGGATATATCCAAAGAACAGCAGAAGTCTAATTGGGGTGCTGAAACATTATCTAAAGAACAGCTAATATATGCTGCGAAAGATATAGAAGTTTTACTAGAGCTAGATCAAGTGCTAGAACAAAAACTTAGAAATGCTCAATTACACAGAGCATACACCCTGGAGTGTAGAGCTTTACCAGCTATGGCTCAAATGTGGAGAGTTGGGCTACCTTGGAATAAAGAAGAGTTAGAACAATGTCGAATTGATTATGAAGATGACATTAAAGAACTTGGTAATGAATTTATCAGAGAACTTGATAATGACTTACCACTTGGAAAAAAGTTACCTAGAAATGAAGATGGCTCGTTTAACCTTCGTGCGAAAGACCAAGGTTCAATCAGACTAGGCACTAAGAAGTATGCAGGGTTCAACATTAAAAGTTCTAAACAATTATTAGAGAAACTTGAGTTAGTCCTTGGTTATACACCAGTAAACAATGATGGTAAACCTAGTGTTTCCAAAGATGCTTTGAAGAATTGTGCTGCTGATTCTCCTACGATCCAAACACTTATGACCTGGAAACGTAGAGAAAAGCGTAGACAGATGATAGAAAGCATACAAGATAAGATGTCAGATGATGGATTTGTTAGAGCATCATATATGCAACTTGGGGCAGACACAGGCAGAATGTCTAGTATCAAGCCTAATAACCAGCAGATACCAAGAGATTCAGAGTTCAGACAATGCGTACAAGCTCCTCAGGGTTGGAAGATAGTTGACGCTGACTTTTCGCAGATGGAGTTACGTCTTGCTGCTGCATTAGCGAGAGACAAGAACATGACTGCTGCATTTCAACGTGGCGAAGATTTGCATGACTATACGGCTTCACAAATGGGTTGCGATAGACAGATCGCTAAGTCAGCTAATTTTGGTTTGCTGTATGGTGCTGGTGCTGAAGGACTACGAAAGTATGCTGGAAGTAGTGGTGTAATTATGTCTCCAGATGAAGCTGTAGAAATTCGTGATAACTGGCTAAATACATATAGTGGTATTCGAGATTGGCAGAAAGAAATGAACTATCTTTCACGATCCACGGAAGATGATGAATGGCCTGAGACTAGAGTTCCAGTATCTAATATGCGTAGATTCTTGAAAGGCGATCTTAATAGAACTACTGTTAGATGTAATACACCTATCCAGGGTGCTGGAGCAGCCATACTAAAGTGTGCGTTAGGAAACTTATGGACACAAGTTAAAGAAGCTGGCGAAGATAAAGTAAGGATTGCAGCAGCCGTACACGATGAATTGATACTTCTTGTTAAAGAAGATATTGCTGAAGAGTGGGCTGAGATTCTTAAAACTACAATGGAAAATGCTGAAGCAAAGTGGTTGGGCGATGTTCCTGCACTAGCTGAAGTATCTATTGGCGATAGATGGAGCGAAGTTCACTAATGATCGGTATTTTTAAAAATGAACATGGGTGGTATATCTCCAAGCATAATAAACAGCTTGGAGTAAAATACTACAAGACTCTTACGGAGGTTATGCCTGTTGCTTATGCAGAAGAATATAAGAGTAGACCTGATGAAGGATCTCTACAAAGAGATTCCGAAGGCGACCACTAAAGACTTAGCTAGTATCATTGATTTTCTTAAAAGAGCTAGAGAAGTAAGAACTGGTAAAACTAAAAAAAGGAAAGATGCCAGAAAAAAGTATGTGGAAAAGCAACTTGAAAAAGCCGATTTCCCTTTTTGGTGGTAGAGTAGTACAAGAACAACATTGTAAATGGCTCTAAAACACGGAAACAAAAGTTATTACCAAGTGTTAATCGACCCAAATAGAGCAGAACTTATAGAGAAAGCTGCTTACAAACAGGGTATGCGTGGTACTGCATGGGTAAGAAAAGTAGCTTATGAGGCATTACAACGTGAATTTCCTAGTTCAGAATATAAAATTGCAGAAGCCAAAGATGAACTGATGTGGAGAGAATCTGTACAGAGACGAATCGAAGGAAGAAAACAAAAAAGTTAAATTATGACTATATCAAGATTAAAAGCACTACCTACTACATATAGAAGGGTTAAATTTAGATCAAGATTAGAAGCTAGATGGGCTGTATTTTTTGATGCTTTAGATTTGCATTGGGAATACGAACCACAGGGTTTCACTTTGGATAACAGAAAAGATAAACACCCTGACTCTTGTTATTGTCCAGATTTTTTGGTTCGTACACCGCAAAATGAAGATATGTGGATAGAAATAAAACCTTATAATGTGAAACAAAATGATAAGTTTGATAAGTTTAAAAAGCTAATAGATTGCGAAAGAGTTTATCTTTTATCTGGACAGCCATCAGATGTTATAGATAGCCGTCTTGTATGCCCTCGCTGTTGCGGTTTTGAAGTAGATGGTTGGGGTAACACATACGCAAAAGAGTATAGATTTCAATGTTTTCCTTGCGATTACGAAACTCCTTGCGGAAGTGGTAATCCTTTTGAGTATAAAAATATAGCAGGAATACCAATAGAACCTTACAAAGGTGACTTACTTATTAAAGGTGAATACTATAAAGTATTTAGTAGTAAACTGGTAGAAGCTGCTGAAGAAGCTAGAGCTTACAGATTTTATTAAAATAACCATTATGTCTATTTATTTTCGATCATCATTAGGAATTGCTTTTCCAAAAAGTCCTTACATCGGACAAGTTTATTACGATCCAGATTTAAAAAGAACTTTCAGATACCAAGAAAGAGAGTTTAGTGACACCATTTTTGGATGTATTGATATGTTTAAGTGGGTCGATATTACAGAAAAGGATATTATTTAGAAACACGAAAAAACTTTTTTAAAATTTCTTTTGCTGTTTTAGGGTATGGGTATTTCGCTTTTTCTTTTCTCATTTCTTTTACAACACGATCAGCTTCCAACTCTATAAGTCTGTTTAGTAACGAAGCCATAAAAATATCTTGGTCAAACTTTTTCCTGACCATGTGAGTGCAATATCTTTTTATATTATCTAAATTATCACTTTTCATAATCTCTCTACATTGCATTTCTATTTCCAATTCCAACTCTGGTGGTGCTGGTTCTATATCAATGTTGAGAAATTTAGTAACTTTCATTTTACTGAAGAGATGTGGTAGACCCTGGAAACATTCTGGCTTCTATAAAAGCTACTGCTTGATCGTCTATTGTATTGTCTGTTTGTTTGGCTATTGCTTTTAACAGATCCACTATCAATCTCTTCATTGCTTTTGATTTTATAAAAACTAGAAGAATAGGTTTTAGAATTTTTACCATCGGTTTTATGTGTTACTTCCCAAACATAGCTACTTTGCTAGTATTAGACAAGAATCTTAACTTTTATGGAAGATCAAGAACCTAGTAAAGTTGAAACTATTGTGAAAGTTTGCGTACTTTTGTGGTCGGCAACACTTTTATCCCTTTCATACTATGAACCGCCTTCTGGTAAAAAAATAGTAGATTTTGACCCCACATTTATAGCTTCGATTTTTTCAGCTAGTACTGCATCACTAGGTTTTCAGATAAAGAAGAAAAAAGATACTATAGTAGATAATAAAAACAACAAAGTAGGTATCAAATGAAAAAACTACTTCCATTTTTATTTCTTGTATCCGCACCAGCTTATGCGGACATGACTCACAACATATCATCTAGCGTAAAGTTTGAATCTCTTTCAGCAGCTAGTACGGCTGATAAGATCGGTAGTTCATACAGTATCTCAGGTAATAATGTAACAACTGTGGACTCTAACTCAGCAGCTACGATAGGTGGCTTTGGATCTGTGACTAATGGCGTACCAGCAGTAACTTTTCCTTCTGCAACGCAAGCAACTAGCGGAGAAGCATTTAGTTTCTCTACTAGCTATTTAGAAGGAGATGCTACACCAGGTAGTGCTGTTACTGTAGGTACTGTGCCAAACTTCTCAGACTTAACATCTACAAGTGCTGGAAGTGTGGGAACAGCAGCAGTAGCACTAGATAACCACAATATTACAATGACACCTGGAACTGGAACGGGTATCGTAATAACAGGTCAGTTTGTCGTTGATCTTACTATCGAATGAGGAGGCTTCTTCTTTTTGGCTTTGTTATATCTGCTCCTTGTTACGCTGTGCCAGTTATACCTAATTTTACGCAGGGAAGTTCCACAAGTCGAACAGAAACTTCCACAATTATTACAGAGTCTATACGAACAACAGAATATAATTCTGGGTACTTGTATTCAGTTACGGGATCAGGAATACAGCATGATGGATCTTCTATATCTCCAGCAGCTACCTCAGTTAATGAAACTATAAACGGAACTACTC